>ERZ808028.524-NODE-524-length-31398-cov-11.974809_pt1 | contig 31398 bp, 28 predicted proteins | sample MGYA00380184_ERZ808028 | MGnify/ENA primary metagenome ERZ808028 (study PRJEB31490, sample SAMN06133397) | mouse gut metagenome | isolation source: J8_1 | host: mice | place: China: Chengdu | collected 2015-05 ...
TGATTCATTTTTGGCAGAAATGGGGAGAGGATACGGAAGTTTGCCTTTTGAGGATAATCGGGTTTGCCCCTGAACATAGAGATTTCCCCAAAAACCACTTTTGGGAGCTTATTTTTGGGATCCTGTTTTTGGGAGTGCCTGTAAAGTGGGGATTTCTGTTTCCCAAAAATAAAGTGGCTGATTTACTGTTTTTGGGGATTTTTGCTTTTGGGAAAAGGGTGTTATTTTTTTGGGGATTCTCCCAAAAGTGGAACAGTCATTCTGGGGAGAAGCTGTTATATGCCTGAATACCTGTGATTCCTAATTTTGGAGGTGTTTCACTATGAGAAAGAAGAACTTTAAGGGAAGATGTGAAAAGAGGAAGCTGCCCAAATGTGAGGATGTATGCAGGACATTTGATGCCATCCAGTATGCTTATGCAGATTTGTTGAATGAATCCAGTGATATTAAGAGCTTTCGGGTGAATGTCCTGCTGGATGGCATGGAGGGAGATTATACTTCTGACTTTGTCTGTGTCAAAGCGGATCATGATCTGATGGTAAGGGAATGTGTGGAGAGAAAGCATCTTACAAAACCATTGACTATGAAACTGCTGCAAGCATCAAGAGATTTCTGGCTAAGGCATGGGGTATCAGACTGGGGGATTGTGATTGAGAAAGAGGGGGCTGCAAATGAACAGGGATAATTTGAAGAAAAATATGCTAATTAAAAGAGAAAAAGGTGGTATGCATATTTACAGGGTGCTTGCAGTTGGAAATGAAAAAGTGCTTGTGATTGACTGCATTAAGAAAACAATGCCTGTATGGATGGAGATTGAAAAGCTGGATAACTTTGTTGAGGAAAAGGAAGCACAGGGCTATACACAGGGGAGTTGTCAGTCAGAAGCAGATGATTTTGATATTTTGGAAGGTTTCAGTCCTGATGTGAGGAAAGTCATCTATCAGCGGTACAACATTATTTCTGTAATCTTACCTTTTGTGGACAATGAATCTATGAGAAGCGAATTGATAACAAAGATGGCAGAAGAACATGGAATCAGTAAACAATCGGTAAGGAAGTATCTGTGTGAGTATCTTGCAGCACAGGACATCAGAAGCCTTGCCCCGCAGGAGAGGAATGCAGACAGGGCACTGACACAGGATGAAAAGAACATGCGGAAAGCCCTGAATAAGTATTATTACACCACAAAGAAGCGGACGCTGAAGAATGTTTATACCATGATGTTAAGGGATTCCTACTGTGACGGAGAGGGAAAGCTGTTTAACAAGTACCCTTCATTCTACCAGTTCAGATATTTTTTTAGAAAATATAACACAAAGCAGACAGAATATATCAGCAGGAATGGGTTGTCTTATTACCAGAGAAACCAGAGGCCTCTCGTAGGGGATGGGGTACAGGCATTTGCTCCCCATGTGGGAGTAGGGATGCTGGATGCAACTGTGCTTGATATTTATTTAATAAATGAAGCTGGCGGCATTGTCGGCAGACCTATCCTTACTGCCTGTGTGGATGCTTACAGCGGTCTGTGCTGTGGGTACTCGCTTTCATGGGAGGGCGGTGTATATAGTCTCAGGAATTTGATGCTGAATGTCATAACCGATAAGGTGGAGCATTGCAGGTCTTTTGGCATTGAAATCAATCGGGAGGATTGGAACTGCAGCAAGTTATCGGGGAAGTTTGTTACTGATATGGGAAGTGAATACAAAAGCGGCAACTTTGAGCAGATAACAGATTTAGGGGTGCAGATCATAAATCTGCCATCCTATAGACCAGAATTGAAAAGCAAAGTTGAGAAGTTCTTTGACTGTATCCAGAGCTATTACAGGAACCAGCTTAAAGGCAAGGGGGTTGTAGAACCTGATTTTCAGGAAAGAGGGGTGCATGATTACAGGAAAGATGCCTGTCTGACTATGGCAGATTTTGAAAAGATAATTATTCATTGTATTTTGTTTTACAACTGCAAAAGGGTTTTAGAGAATTTTCCTTATACAGAGGAAATGCTTTCACAGGGAATTAAGCCTTATGCAAATGAAATCTGGAATTATGGATGTGGGCAGGATGGATGCAGTCTGATACGTGTGTGCAGGGAACAGCTTATTTTGACGCTGCTTCCGAGAACAAAGGGAAAATTCACAAGGCATGGTCTATCAGTCAACGGGATGCACTACCACAATATCAATTTCAGGGAGCAGTATCTAAATGGGAAAGAGTGTATTGTTTCTTATAATCCAGACAATGTATGCCATATATGGATGATTGAAAATGGCTCTTACATTCCCTTTGATATGATAGAAAGCAGATACAGGGAGAAGAACCTGACAGGTGTACAGGAAATGAAACGGCGGCAGAGAGATTTAATCAGGCAGGAGGCGGAAAACAGGACACAGGCAGAGCTAGACCTTGCAGGACATATCAGCGCGATTGCAGGAGCATCAGGAGAGCAGGCAAAGCCATCTGTCAAGAATATCAGGGCAAACAGGGAAAAGGAGCGGAGGAAGCTCCATAAGGATTTAGGAAAGGAAGTGACGGTAAATGTTTAATGAGAAATGGAATATTATGGAGAAACTGCCTCCCATGCTTTCAGGGGAAGAACTGGAAAGAAAACTGGAGATAAGACCTTTCTATGATAACCGTAGCCGATTGAAAACAAAATCAGAAAGACTTATGGCATTAAATGATATTTATAATGTTTATCTTCCTTCTGTAATGTCGGAAGAAATCTACTCAAAGATTTACCTTGCCATGCTGCGGAGCTTACAGAAGAAAGAGGGAAAACTGGCAGTACAGCAGAGGAATGAAAACGGCAGAAGAATCAGGAATATGGATGGTTCTGCTTATGGTCATCAGGGCATTATAGGTGGAAGTGACAGCTTTTCCATAATCGGCAGTTCAGGAATCGGAAAATCAAGTGCCATAAGCAGAGCTGTAAGTATTGCGACAGAGAACAGAGTGATTGAGCTGGAAGAACCATTCTGCAAGATCATTCCTGTTGTAATGGTGCAATGCCCTTTTGACTGTTCGGTAAAAGGAATCTTGTTACAGATTTTAAGGGAGATTGATATGGAACTGGATACCCATTATTATGATATGGCAGTAAGGGCGAGGGCAACAACAGATATGCTTATTGGGAGTGTCAGTCAGATTGCATTAAATCATATAGGACTGCTTGTTGTAGATGAAATTCAGAATATCGTAAACCACAGGCAGGGAAAAAGCCTTGTGGGGATGTTGACACAGCTTATCAATAACAGCGGAATATCCATCTGCATGGTTGGGACACCAGAGGCGGAGACTTTTTTTGAGAGTGTTGATTATCTTGCAAGGAGGGCATTGGGGCTCCGATATGGAAACTGTGAGTATAATGCTTATTTCAGGGAGTTTTGTAATATTTTGTTCCAGTATCAGTATGTAGGGCAGGAATCGATCATATCTGATGGTATAATCCAATGGCTGTATGAACATTCGGCAGGAGTGCTTGCAGTAGTTGTTTCACTTATCCATGATGCACAGGAAATAAGCATTTTAAGCGGCAGGGAGACATTGGATATGGTTTCCCTGAATGAAGCATATGACAAGCGGATGAATATGCTTCACGGCCATATAAAGCCATCTGTAGTGATAAAAAAGGATTCTGTTAAAAGGAAAAAGGGTAACAGTGCATTGGAAGCAGTCGGCAATTCTGATGGGAAAGAAAAGAAAGAGAATAATGTACTGCCGCTGGAAGCGGATGCTGAAAGTGTCGGCAGTACAGCAGACAGTATTGACAGGACAGGGGACAGTATGGAGCCTGTCATATATTCGGCAGATAAAAGCGGTGATCCTGATTGGAGCTTCATGGAGCTTGCGGAACAGGCAAAAAGGAATCGGTGCGATATGCTGTCCCTGTTAAAAGGGAAAATCAGCATTACGGAGATTGCAGTCTGAAAGGAGCGGCATTATGGGAATTGCATATTTTCCAGAGGTTTATCCAGATGAACTTGTTTACAGTGTGCTTGCAAGGTATTATGTACACGGCGGTTACTCCGCCTATATATTTTGTGCTGCGGATGTCTTTGTGAATAAAAGGGTAAGTCCAGATAAGGAGTTTGTGAATGCGCTGAAGCCAGAAGTGCTGGAATCCCTTTGCAGGAAAATGACTATGGCAGAACTGGTCGAAAGGCATACCATGTTTCCTTATTATGCAAGGTTTCTGCCTTGTGAGAGAAGAAGCAGGGCATTTGAAGCATTGTGCAGCATGAGCGGAGATTATAACAATCTGCTTGCCATTCCAAAACAGAAGAATGGGGAGAATAGATATTTAAGGTACTGTCCTTTATGTGTAGAAAAGGACAGGCAGCTCTATGGAGAATCCTATTGGCATAGAAGCCACCAGTTGACAGGTGTTTCGGTATGTTCCAAACATGGCATTAAATTATGGAACAGTTCTGTAATTATCAGTGGAAAGGCAAGCCCTAATCTGGTTACGGCAGAGCAGGAAATCAAAGAGCAGAATGTTATATGTGGGAATGAGATAGAAATACAGCTTGCAGAGTATGTGGGAAAGGTTTTTCGGTCAGATATGGATATGAAAAATCCTGTTGCTGTCGGTCAGTTTCTCCATTCTCAAATGGCAGGTACAGAGTATTTGTCAGTCAGGGGAGAGCAGAGGAATATACAGACATTTTATGAGGATTTTTCTGCATTTTATGAGGAACTGCCTGAACAGGGATTAACGGAGTTGTGGCAGATACAGAAAGTGTTTAACAATTACAGGCTCAACTGTTTTGAAGTGTGCCAGATAGCAATGTTTCTGAATATACCAGTAGAGAAATTATGCAACATGGAATTACCTGAAAAGGCACAAGAGCAGATATTTGATGATAAGGTAAGAGAACTTCGTAAACAGGGATTAAAGTATCCTGAAATAGCAAAAAGATTAAACGCTTCCTACAATGTAGTAAAGCCTGTCGGTGGTGGAAGATATGGTAAATATGACTATCGAAAAGAGATACATCAGAAATGCGGTGCAAAACCGAAAGACTGGGATCGGATAGACAGGGAATCTTTTCCATCGGTAAAAACTGCAGTCAGGCAGTTATGGGGAAGTGGAGACGAAAGACCACACAGGGTAACAGAATTTGCAGTCTGTAAAATATTAGGTTTCCCTGATAAGCGATTGGCACTGATGCCTTTGTGCAGAGCAGAAGTATTAAAGTATCAGGAGTCACAGGAACAGTATTGGGCGAGAGAATTGGTATGGACTGTACATAAAATCCAGAAAGAAGGGAAAATACTCAACTGGAAGCAAGTCAGGACGCTCACTAATATGAGAAAAGACAATGTACTGGTATGTCTGCCCTATCTGAAAGTGATAGCAGAACCAGAATTGTATGAACTGGTGCAGACATTATTGTAAAAGAAAGGATGCCGCTTAAAAAAGAAAAAGTGGGATTGTGCATTATAGGATGGGAATTATTGGTTAAAGAAAAAGCATATATTTATCTTCTTTGCTGAGTGGTTTACTGTCTGTCTATATGATACCTATCTTTTTTCTTTTTAAGGGGCAGATTTTTTTCTTTAAGCAGATATTTATGATAATAAATATACCTATAAAAATTTTATTTTATAATAGTTACAATGAGGGCATTTTATTTGATAAAATGTTATGAAATGCTGATTTTAACAGGCTTTGTCGGATGTTAAGCAGTAGACAAGCCTTGTCTGGAAAAAATGAGGATGGTGTCGGACATAAAAGTATTGAGACAGAGTTCCTTTTTATTTTTCCAAATGATATAATAATATGAATTTAAACTATTTGGGAGGGTAATAGATTTGGAATACAGGATAAAATACATATTTAAGGGAACAAAGGATAAAGGGCATGAGATAGCGGACTGCCATGGAACCTATATGTCTTATGAAATTGTGCAGGAGCAGGAAATGCCCTTTCCCCATGAATATGAGAAAGAAGGATTTGAATTTCCAGTTCTTCCATATATAGATTATCAGAAATATAATAAGGACAATAGCCAAATGCGGGGGAAAGCAAGAGTTGATGTGACACATACAGAACTGCCAGTATTGGACAAAATAATTGCTGATGATTGTGGCATGGAAAACTTTCCTTTTACAGATGCAGTCTGGATTGAGAGGGAAGAACCGCAAATAGAGCCTAATCTGGAAGAGGATAAACTCCCGCTCGTAGGAACTGAGCTTGCAAATTTCCTTAATTTTGATATTGACCGCTTTATGAATGGAGGATACCGATTACTATGGGAGGAAGGAGAAGATGAAAGAGGAAGCCATATCATCGGATGGAAGAAAACAGAGGGATTTGATTTAAGCAAGCTATATATAAGGCAGGCAGTCAATTCTTATTCGGTAATGGGTAATCAGGAAGTTGGCGATGGGCTGCGTGAAAGCATACCTTTTTTCATCAGAATGTTTGGCTGCAGTTTTATCAATAAAGAAAAATGGGAATATGATTTGGAGGAAGTGCAGAAAATCAAAGACCTTCAGGAAAGGTTGAAAGCATTCTGTCAAAAAGTGTTTTTCCCGAAAGATAAAAATGATAAAAGGAAAAATTCTGAAAGATATTGTCAGGAGATTGAGGAAATCAGCAGAAAAAAATTGCAAAGCATGATACCAGGGGATTGGTTTACTCCTTCATCACTAGAGCAGGCGTTGGCGATAGAATGCTATGCTATGATAAAGGGCAATGTAAATTTCTTTATCTGTGAAAACTGTGGGATGTATACTGTTTCTGATGATAAAAGGAGCAGACTGTGCAGCAGGCTGTATTATGATGGGTACAGCCTTTGTAATGGACTGTATCGTGATGAAAGCGGGCATGAAAAGGAAGGTCTTTTTTCCAGAGAATACTGGTATACATGCAAAGAGCAGAAATACCAGTGGAATGTTATTTGTAAGGGGAAATCTGATATCATTGAAAATATTACACAGCATGAACGGAAGAGGCTGTATCATCATGTGATGGATAATATGAGTCAGGATTATAATGATCTGATTGAAGGACTGGTTAATGATTTTTATGTGATTGTAAATCAATATAAGGAAGAATATCAAAATAAAATCAGTAGTGCGGAAACAGAAGATCAGATGAAGCAGATCGCAAATGATTATTTGAAGCTGATAGCAGAGGGGATGGATGCTGCTATCTTAAAGAGAAAAGGGATTCTAAGAGAAGCATATAAATTCGGTAAAAAGAAGAATAGAGAGATTACATCGTTACAGGGAGAAATATTCAAATAGTATGAAAAGAAGAACTTTCAGATAATGGGAGTTCTTTTTTTATGCAAAAAATGCAATTTAGTATTGCTCGGCACAAATGAAAAAATGGGCTGATAATAAAAGAAAACAGTTCATACATAGCAGGTTTTACCTGCCTGTCACTCTCCAGACAGTAGGCTTGGGGAGGCTGGTGCATAACCAGACAAGGCTCAGAAGCCAAAAGTTCTGCTGTTACTTTATCAACAGTAGTCGATAGAGGCAGGGTTGTTTATAGCAACTCCGACAAGATGTGGAGTATAAAAATCTGCATCGAAATCAAAAAAATAAAAAGGAGAGAAATTATATGAAACGAGAAAAGGAACTTGCCATAAAGGTAATGAAATTTGCAAATGAGTTTACACATTGGAATTTCAAGATGGAGCAGAATGTGGACTTTTATCATGTCGGAACAACATTGAATAATGAGAAAGGGCAGGAGATGGCCATTTATTATCTGATAGGGGATGGATGGGTTGAACTGATGGTTATTTCTATGAATGGCAAATATGATCAGAAATCTTTGCAAGGGAAAATTAACAAAATTGCACTAAGATACCCTGTATATGCGATTGGAATAGGGGATGACAATATTGCTATTAATAGTCCGATGCCTTTAGAGGTTTTCGACAGGGATATGGCCATCATCATTAGGGAAAGAATGGTTGATATGATTCAGGAAATGACAGACATTTTAAATTCTCATAAGTGATTAAGGAGGATGTTGATATGGGACATGATTACTATGATTATACTGAAAATTACAATTTTTCAAAGGAACTTAATAAAAGAAAAAATTATTCCAATGATGGGGAAATTATTGGTGAAGTAGAACTGGGTCATGACTTTTATGCAGAACTTGTAAAGAATGGCAATATATCTGGTGTTAATGACAGGATTACCGTGTGGCTCTGCTGCAGGAATCACAAAGAAAAGATATATGCCTTTACAATAATGGTAGGTATTGGCGTTTGTGGTAGAGATACATTGCTTGGGAATACAGTTAGAATGAAGTTTGCAACCAATTATGCAAAGCTGAAAGAGGCATATAGCAGACGTTATTGTAACACAAAGAATTAATGAAAAAAGGTTTCAGCTCTTCGCTGAAACCTTCCCACACAGGGGAGAAAGGAGAAAATTATGGGAATGAGAGCAGATCTGATCAGGAAGATGTCGCCAGAGATCAGAAAGCTGTTTTATAATGATAGCCATTACTGCAGGAATGTAGAAACACGAAAATATGACAGATATATTGCGGATGATCCCGATAATGTGAGAGCATTAGAGGAAGTAATGACAGATAATGGGATCACACTTGTGGTCGCGCCAACAGGTTCGGGGAAAACAAAGACATTGGTTGATGTGGCGAAAAAGGTAGTAAAGCAGGATAAAGACTGTAAAGTGTATATAGCTCTGCCGACAGTAGACACAACACAGCAGACAGGGCACATTCCTGATGTCAGGGCAATGGTTGGCGGTGATATGTTTTATACCAGCAAAAAGATCACAGCAACTACTTATGAAAAACTTGACAAAGTGAATAATCACATCAGAATGCAAAGAAATCAGGGAAACAAGGAAAGGCATGTGCTGATACTCGATGAATGCCATTATCTGGTGACACAGCATAAGTTTAGGAAATGGGCTATGAAGGAAATCATATCTGGCATTGAGAATAATTGCTATGACAGCGTTATTCTGGTAACAGCAACACCAGCGCCTATGCCGCTGTTCAGATGCGATAAGTGTATTGAATTTGAAAGTAATACTTATAAGCCTGTCATGGACAGGATAGAGATAGAGTTTGTGGATGATGTGGTGGAGTATGTGAAAAATATTGATTTGGATAAATGCTTCCCGTTTGTCAGGCTCAACGATAAAAAGATTATTGCAAATTTAGTTAAAAATTATGTGCCATCTTATGCCATGATCACAAGCGAAACGAAGGGCAATGACTTGTATAATTCCATTGTTGATCAGGAGACAATCCAGAGTCAGCAATACAGGGGAATCCTTACCACCAGTGTATCTGAGGTTGGACTCAATGTGACACAATATCCATCTGATTTACAGATGATTGCGGCTTTCCATGACTGGAATATGAGTGTTGACAGCATTGAGCAGTTCTTTAATAGAGTGAGAAGGACAGACACATCCCATATCGAGTGTGCAAAAGTTATTTTGCCGAAACAGAAAGCACCCGCAGCTGTTCTTCTTGATAAGGATGGAAAGAAGTTATGTGAGTTCCATGATATTGCGGTAGAAAATAGTATTGTGTATATAAAAGACACAAGTCAGATGGATGGGATTACAAATGGAGATTACAAAGTAATTTTAAAGCTGTATGGCGGGAAAAGGGAAAAGAAAATGTATATTCAGTCCTGCGGTGAGGATGAAGGCACTTATTGTAAGGATTCTGAACCTGTATTCTTTTATGTAGAAAGGTTCAGGTCACAGTTGGATATTTTGAAATCAAATTTCAGGAGAGCGGTCAGGGTAGTCGATACTCTGCAACCTATTGTGGAGGCATGTGCAAAAGCAAGGGATGAAAGGCAGATAAATGAGAACCTGACAGATGATGAGATGGAAGGTCTGGAGCTGGATGACAATAAGCTGATAGAGATTATGACGTTGGCAGGAATTGAAGCCCAGAAAGAATTGAAAGATTGTCTGCAATATGAAAATGGCAAGATTACGATAGATTACAGGCTTTTGTATATGGTCAGTTACAACCAGTATCAGAAACAATATCTTTATAATGCAGATAAGTTGAAAGAGGAACTGGAAGCCAGAATGAAGGTTAGAGTTGATTTTGTGGAGACTGCAACAGGGAAAGGAAAAAGAGAATATGACAGGAATAACCTGTGGGAAGGACTGGAACAAGTCAGGCAGGAAGTAGTCTGTGATGAACACTATTATAATGCGATCATAAAGTGGGAGGAAAACAAATATACTTCGGACATACACCATAAGGGTAACATTTCAAGCATCAGAAGGACAGGCTATATGCAGGAACTGATGAAAAGTCTTGAAAAACTACAGATGTCAAAAGAGAATATACTTCAAGTGCTGGTAAACTCAAAATCAAAAGGGAAAGTGACAAAGTATAAAAATGCTTATGTTTTGGTCATATCCAACAGGATGCTTGAAAAATTCGATGGAATGAATGTAAAGGATATTCCTTTATACAGCAGGGGATTAAAAGATACTTTACAGGTAGCTATATATTGTTACCTAAAGCAGAAAGGCTGCGGATGTTATAATGTGACGGATGCTTTGGCGGAAGAGATTCTTGCTTTTTATAAAAAGGTATATCCTAAAGAAGAATCCCTTAATAAAAAAACTGCTAATGGCATGGTTAGAAAACTGATCAAGAAGATGTATAAGTCCAAGGGAAGCGGTGTAATTCGCCACCAGTTGAGGACCAATGAAAAGGATATTTTCTCAATAGAGGCATCAGATTACAAATAATAGCTAAAATCCCCTTTTTCCTTTTTAAGAGGCAGCAAATTTTATTTACAGGGAGGAAAATATATGATAGATGAAGCAACAATACAGTCTGCGAAAGCAGTAGATATGAACATTATATTTCATGAGTTTAAGTGGGATAAGGATAGGTATGGTAAAATAAGATGTCCAAATCCTGACCACAAAGACAGCATACCAAGCTGTGCATTTTCTGCATCACGTAACACCTGCAGGTGCTTCGTGTGCAGGGAATCTTTTGACACCATTGACCTATACCGCCGTCTTTCGGAAAAAGTAGATGGAAGGACAGTTCCTTTTTATAAAGCGGTGGAAGAAATTTTGGAGCTGGATACTGTGGAAAATGGAAACAATGGCAGTGCAGGAATAACCAGCAACAGTAATCAGGTTAATGGATGTCACGCTGGCAGTAATAAAAGCAGTCAGCCCAATATTCAGGCTGGTAATGGAAGCTGTAACAGCAGCCCCTATGAAATGGTCATTCATAACAGCAGACCTCTTACGGGATATGAACTTAATTATCTGCATGGCAGAGGTATCATGCTTTATGATTCCTATGTTTATTGCGGGGAAGTTCATACAAGGCAGAGCATTGAAAAAGCCATGCAGACAGAAACAGACCAGAATGAAATCAATCGGTTAAACGAGATTAAGAATAATGGTGCTTTTTATAAGGGGATTGCCCCTATCCTGAGAGCAAACAAAATCCAGATTAAGCATAATTACTGGGAGGGAGTAAACAGCATTATTTATCTGATGGATTATGATGCCAATGATGAAGATGATCTTATTTGTGCGCAGTTCTTCATGGATACGGAGAGACACATGGCAGTGCAGAAAAGTCTTGACGGGAATCATGTAAAAAGGGCATTGGGTGAAGCAAACTTCAATTTTATTACACAGGGTTTTGAGCATAGCAAAAACAAAAAAGATGTTTATATCTGCGAGGGGCTGGAGGATGCCCTGTCATATACAATGAATGGTTTCCGAAGCATATCGCTTAACAGTATTGCGAACTTAAAATCCCTGATCCATTATCTGGCAGAAGATTATGTGCCGCACTATAATGAGAGATTTGTCATCTGCTTCGACCATGATGAGGCTGGCGGAAAAGCAGCGGAGGAATTGAAAGATTTTTTTGAATCCTATAATCAAAAACCAAGTCACAGATATAAATACAGTTATGCAGTCTGTGACTATCCACAGCAGTTCCATGATATCAATGATTACTGGAAGTCAAGAATACTTGGGTAAGAAAATACAAAAAATAAGTGCTTTTTTTATAGAAAATATAACATTTTTTTAGAGTATAAATGAGTTAAATCATTGATTTTACTGGGGTTTTAGAAGATTTGCCTATGAATTTATAAAATTCATTATTTTGTGAAGATAACAGGTGTAAAAGCCTGTTATTTTTTTACATGCGAGTGATGAAATTATTTCTTTTGCTTACAATCTAAGGAAAGGAAGTAATATAAATGCTTATAGAAAAAAATAAAATATACTGTATGGATTGCTTGGAGGGAATGAAGCAGATGAAATCTGGATCAGTAGACCTCGTCGTAACAGATCCGCCATACCTGATGCAGAATATCCACGAATACAAAGGAAATGAGCTTGGGAAACATATCATAAAATACCAGCAGCCATTACAGGAAAAGAATTTGACGGAAGGATATGACATCAGGATTCTGGATGAAATCTTTCGGGTAATGAAAGCCCCGAACATTTATATCTGGTGCAATATTGCACAGGTTCCCATGTACATAAAATATTTTGTTCTGGAAAAGAAATGCAGGATGGATATCCTTATATGGAATAAGACAAACCCCATGCCGTTATGCAATAATAAATGGCTTTCGGATAAGGAATACTGCCTGTATTTCAGAAAGGGCGCATACTGTCAGCCATCGGGATATGCAGAGGCAAAGACAGTCTGGTATCTTCCCGCTAATGTGAAGGATAAGAGAGCCTATGGACATCCAACGGTCAAACCCCTGCCAATTATTGAAAATATTATCAGAAACAGCAGTAGGGAAGGGGAGCTTGTTTTAGACCCCTTCATGGGTTCTGGAACAACAGCGGCCGCATCTATCAGAAACAGCAGGAATTTTATTGGCTTTGAAAATAATGGGGAATATTATCAGACTGCAATACAGCGGATCAGAGATGAAATGTTCCGATAAATGAAAGTTCAGAGTTGCTTTCCATGATTGTATAAGAGGATAACAGGTGTAAAAGCCTGTTTTTTGATTTTAGTTATATTTCCCCGATTTCTATTTATAATCCTTGTGTCAATGAATAAGACTGAAAGGTCTATTAACAGGTTAAAGCAGCAGAGAAACAGGTTGTCTGTTTTTACAGGTATGCATTGACAGGTTGCTGAGGAGATGGCATAAGCCAGAAATTTTATGTGCAAAGGCACAGGAAGGAGAAAATTTTTTATGCAGGGAACAATTTTTAAGGAAAGGGATTGCATGTCATTTGACGGGTTCTGTACATGTGTCAAGATGGACATACAAAAAAGGCTTGGAAGCGGGGTTGAGGTTTTGTTAAAAGATATTATCAAAAACAATGATACCATGCTGAAAGGCTTAATCATTATGGAACAGGGGACTAATATGCACCCAACTGTTTATATGGAGTATTTTTATGAACAGTACAAAGCAGGAAGGACACTTGAAGAAATTGAAGACAATGTTCTCCAGATTTATCAGGAAAACAGGAGAGAAGAAAAGTTTGATATTACCTTTTTCACGAAATGGAATGTTATGAAAGAGAGGATAATATACAAACTTGTCAATTTTGACAAGAACAGGGAACTCCTTAAAGAAGTACCCCATCGGAAGATACTTGACCTTGCAGTGGTGTATGAGTACTTTTTAGATACGGATGATAATCGCGGTGCATCTATCCTTATTCGCAATGATCATATGAAAGCATGGGGAGTGGCATCGGATGAACTGTATGCCGTAGCTTTAAAGAACACCCCTGAGTTAATGGGGTGCAGGTTATATAGTATGGAAGAGATTGTGCGGGAGATTTATGGAATCAGAGTGGACAGTCTGCCAGACAGTGGAAAACCTGAAAAAAACACCATGCCTATGTATGTGCTTACCAACGAACATAAATTTCATGGTGCAGGATGCATTCTGTATAGCAACTTCTTAAAGAAGATTGCTGATGAATGGGGTTGCGACATCTGTATCATCCTAAGCAGCATACATGAAACTATTCTTATACCCATGTATATGTCAAGGGGATGTGAAGAAATGGCCCAGATGATAAGGGAAGTGAACCAGACGCAGTTAGAGCCAGAGGAAATCCTGTCAGACCATGCATATCAGTTTTGCAGGGAAACAGGGGAGATCGTTATGCAGGAGGAAGAAGAATATGAATAAGGTTATCTTAAAAGGAAGACTGACAAGGAATCCCGATGTGCGGTATACAACAGGCGAAGCACCTGTCTGTATTGCAAGATTTACGCTTGCTGCTGAGGACAGGGAAAGAACAAAAGATGAGGATGGTAATTATCCTGCGAATTTCATTCCCTGTATCTGTATGGGGAAGCTGGCAGAGATTGTAGAAGCGAATCTCTGTAAGGGCAAGGAAATTCTTCTCTGCGGTAAAATGCAGTCAGGCTGTTACGACAACAAAGAGGGGAAGAAAGTCTATACTCTTGAATGTTTTGTAAAAGAGATTGAATACTGCGGTAAAAAGGGGGAATCCCCAATGCCGTATGATGATTCCTTTATGAACATTCCCGAAGGCTTTGATGACCTGCCTTTTAAGTAAGGAAGTACATTGCCACAACTTAATAAGATGCCTGTAGGAAGGGGAGCGTTGCTGTGATATTGCAGTTATCGGTTCCTTATTTTAATTTGGGGGAGACAGGAGCAGAAGTCTGTTTTTCTGAAACTTTCAGAGGCTCTGCTGTCTCCCTTGTATAAAAGGAAAATAGAAATGTTTATACGGAAGGAGAAATTTTTATGATCAGGAACAATATCAGCATGACAATCAAAACATTAAAGGCAATGAAGGACAATCCTTCAAAGGATACCATTGATTTCAATTCGCCGATCCAGAGAAAAAGTGGCATGTGGGATGCAAAAAGGAAGGGGCTACTCATCCACAGCATCCTGCAGAACAGCATTTATTCGGTGCCGACAGTATATTTCAGGAAAGATATGGTTGGCGATAAGAAGTACCAGTATTCGGTGATTGACGGCATCCAGCGGATTACGACAGTCTTTGACTTTATCGACAATAAGTTTCCGCTTGCGGAGGTTCCGCCTGTTGTGATCGATGGCACTGCCTATAATGTGTCTGGTCAGTATTTTTCAGACCTTGAGCAGGATTGCCAGCAGGAGCTTATCAGATTTAAACTGCGGATAGAGGCATTTGAGCCAGAGGATGGGGATACGGAGGAATATGTGAACAATACCATTGAGGAAGTGTTCAGCAGATTAAATTCAGCAGTCCCTCTTACTTCGGCACAACTCTGTAAAGCAAGAGCAGGAACAGATGTGGCAATCCTTTTGAATGACCTTCTTACATCAAAGTTCTTTACGGAAAGTGCTTCTTTCACAAAGGCACAGCTCAAAACTTCGGATGACCAGAGGTGTCTGTTACAGGCTATGATGCTCCTTGACAGGAATTATGTCGCTGGATTTGAATTTAGGGATATTTCAGAAACAAGCCTTATGGAGTACGCGGAGAGCATCAAGGGCTGTTATACCGATAAGCAAAGCAATCTGCTCCGTTCAGCGGTGCAGTATCTTACGGAAGCATTTCCTGTAAAGGATAAACAGTTGAAGAAGATCAATATTCCGATGCTGATATATCTTGCAGATGTGGCGGAAGATGCGGAAATCAGACCGATGCTGTTCAGACAGTGGTGGGAGTTCTTTACAGAGGAAGATGCCTTGTTTGAAGATTACAAGCTGTTTTGCAGCAGCGGCTCTACGAAGCTGGAAAAAGTCAACGGGAGGCTTGCTGTTATGGTAAAGAGTTTTTCCGCTTACCATGAAATCGAAATTCCCGAAGAACTTAAGGATATGGCGGCAGAAGTGGAAGAAAAGATTACAGCTATCAAGACAGAAAATATGGAATCTGCATCGGTAGAATCTGATATTATGTTGGAAGAAAAAGAGGGCGGTGATGTTCCTAATACTGGAGATACAGAACAGGAAGAAACAGTTGCCGAATCGGCACAGGAAGAGCAGGATATGCTGGAACTGGGAAAAGCTGATTCGGAGGAACAGGAAGAAGCATCTGATGTGCAGAAGGATGCAGAAGCTCTAATGGAACAGGAATCTGTCCCTGATGACCAAGAAGGGGATGCAGGGCATTGCGAAGATGAACCTGAACCTCCCGACACAGGGGAGAGCGGCGCCCCTGTTGATGCAGAGGAATGATGTAGCCTGCATGAAAATTTCATATAGAAGTGTGGCTGTTACACAGCTACAGGAACAGGGGCGGGCAGAATTGTCTGTCCCTGTTTTCAGATAAAAGAAAGGAACAATTATATGATAAAAGGGAAAGTCTATATCAATGAACAGGAAGATAGCGGAAACTTCATATTTACAGGAATCAGGCAGTATATGACCTGCGGCTTTCGGAATACTTTTGGAGAAGAAGCAGAAGCAGTTGCATTTACGGCACTGGCATTGATTCTGGAAAAGTATCCTGATGATGCAGACTATCTGCAGACTTTTGAATACCGCTATGGTGATGGAAAGTGCATCAGGTTTTGGTGTATCAATGATGTGGATGTCATTACTTTTCTTCTTCCTGAAGAATACTGACTGTGGGGATGGTATTTATGCGAATAAATTTTTATGAAGCCAGACTGTCCGAAGATAAAAGGATAATGCTGGTAAAGGAAAAGGGAGTAAATTATGATGTAGGGAAACTGAACAGTCCAGAAGATATTGTGCTTATGATGCGGAAGCTCCTGCATGTGGAACAAATGGCGGAAGAACACTGCTATATGATTGCTATGAACAGCTCCTGTAAGGTTTTGGGGGTATTTTTTATTTCCAAAGGGACAGTGAATGTAAGTCTTGTTACTCCGAGGGAGCTTTATATCAGGGCACTGCTTGCGGGGGCGGTGCAGATCGTACTCTGTCACAACCACCCGTCAGGTAATGCTATACCAAGCGAACAGGATATAGCAATCACCCAAAAGATTAAGGAAGCGGGAGAAATGATAAACATAAATCTTGCTGACCATATCATTATCGGGAGTGATTCCTATTTGAGCTTTAAAGAAGCAAAAATACTGTGAAAGGATGATATATTTATGAAGTGGTTTCAGGAGATCGATAATCTTAATGAATTGAGGAAGCTGTACAGGAAACTGGTGGTAAAATACCATCCCGATAATGGTGGTTCAGAGGAAACCATCAAGGAGATCAATGCAGAGTATGACTGCCTGTTCAAAAGGCTGAAAAATGATTTTGAGCATAAGGATACATACAAAAATGCAACCGATAAACAGAAACAGCAGTATGACTGGCAGAAAGATAAGCAGATCAGGGAAATGGTTATGCATCTTTCCAGATTCAGGGATATTATTGTTGAGATTATCGGCGTGTGGATTTGGGTGTCCAACTGTTATGAGTACCGAAAGGAGCTGAAAGAACTGGGGTTCCATTGGGCAAAGCAGAAACAGATGTGGTACCTGCATTTTGATGATTTTCATAAATTCAGTGCCAAACCTGCCTCTATGAGCTATATCAGGGAAAAGTATGGCTCTGTAGAAGTGAAATTTAATACTGAAACAGAAGAAAAGAAAAAACTTGCTAAAGCATAGAAGGAAAGGGGTAAATATTATGATGGATTTAAAAACTGCCAGTTCACAGGAGATAGCATCTTATTTCTCCCATGAAGTGAACAACCTGTTCTTCAAGCCTGATAAGATTGCAGAGGAACAGAAGGATTCCAGACAAATGAAGGAACTGGATATCTGCTGGATTAAGATTTTGTCCAGCCCTGCATACAGGATAGATCTTCGGAATGAGGCATCGGCAAAGACAGGCAGACAGCTTGCAGGAATTTCTTTTGTTAAGAGGGAAATGGAGCATACTGATAACCAGAGAATGGAGGATGTTGCAAAAAGAATGGAAATGGACCACAGGACTTTGCAGCAGACATTTTCGGGGATTGTATTCTATCATTTTCTGCAATCTTGTAATAAAAAGGAAGCACAGACACTGGTAAAAGTGTTGGGGGATTCTTTTTATAGACTGCCGTTAATCTGAAAACAGGAGGATTCTTTTATGGATATTGGTTTAAACGAAGTCAGGGATCATGTGGAGCAATATTTTAAGGAACATCTTCCCAAATATACAGTGTTGGAAATTAGAAAAAAATCATATCATCCAGACGATGCCTGTTTTTATATGGTGTCGGCGAAGAAAGAGGATGGTACATATGCGGTATGGACAAGCTGGAATGAACAGGTACATTCGCTTAATTATGGACATTATGATTTAGTATCGGTCGAGGACTGTGAACAGATATTTGCAGAATTTTATTTTAGAGGATAGGAACAGGGAACTCTGGCTTTGGGGCTGGGGTTCTTCTTATATCTTAAGAAGAATTTCGGCTCAAATTGATGAACAGGCACTGTTCATGCCTAAAATGCCAATTTTTCCCGTAAAATCGGGCACTCTGGGCACTTTTGAAAGTAAAAAAAACACGTTTTTCCTATATATAAATACATATTTTTTGAAATTTTTTGGTCAGAGGATATGATTAAGGTGTAAAAAAAATCTGCCTTATAAAAAGAAAAATAGTATCAGATGTAATGGAAAGTGGAATTGCATGTCAAAAAAGATATATATTTTGTTTTTAGCGGGTAATGAGAAATACTGAACCTACTGCCTTCCACTTTTCTTTTTAAGCGGCAGATATTTTTTATATTGGGTTATTAGATTCTTTTATACTGATCTGTTAATTATAGAAAAAAGCAATTTTTTTCACATTGAAAATGTCCTGTAATCCTTGATTTTACTGGACTTCTGGAGCTTTTATCAATGAATGGGGGTTATTCATGGGAAAGCAGGGGGCTGGTATTCGCCCCCTGTAAGGATTGGTTTTTAATTAAAAGGAACCTGTTCAATAGTTTGGATGGGTTCTGCAACTTCATCATCCCTGGATTTGGCGTTCCTGTTTTTAATGTCATAAACAAGGTACAACAGATTCTTAAACTGTACAGGGGTTTTGGGAATGTAGCCTTTAAAATCGGAAGTCATTTTTTTATTAAATTCTTCCCGTATAGTCTCTTTGAATTTTTCACTGATGGTAAATCTCTTTTTTTCATCTTCCATTCTTTTTTCTTCAATAATAGAGATAAGTGTTTTCTGCTCTATAAACTGCATCTGCTTACTTTTTGCTTTAACCGACGTGCTTCCCTTCATAAGAATGTCCTGATTATTCAGCATATATATTATTCGTGTGATATGTTTATTAACCTTCTTCCTGTTTTCTAAGATATTGAGTGCCTTGACAATATAATCAAAAGTCAATGAAGCGGATACTTTACGCAGAGGCTGGTATTCTTTTTTGTAGAGATTACTCTGCAGTATTTTGGCAAGCATTTCCCTATGCTCGCTGTTTATATCATCAGGAATGGGTCTGCCGTTATGGAGCACATCGCAGAGGATGCCTTTCATGGCAGGAATTTTATACAGGGTGTTGAGTATCTGTAAGATGGAATCCCTGTCATCTTCAACTGTTTCCAATGTATACTCCTCTGGTGCATAATAGGAAACAGAGACAGGGATATTCAAACGTCGGGCCAGTTCATCAGCCAGTCTTTCAGGGTAGTAGTAAAACTGGTTTTGGTAAGCAGAATAAGCGCTGTTGAACAGCTTCTTGCGGTTAATATGTATTGTCAGGTCTTTTGCTACATACAGGGCATTGCCAATGGCAGGATCTTCTATTTTCAGTACAGCCAGATGCTTTTCTAAAGTTTCCCTTAAATTTTCATCTTGGTCTGCTTCGGCAAAAATATCATATGTATATTCAGCGGGCAGGTCAGGAGCTTCTATATACTGGCGGGCGCGGTAACACTGGATATTCGCCTGTTTTAGGTAATCCTGCAGTATGTTCCTGAGAGAACTGAAAAAGGCATAAGGTTTTAAGAGGAGCTGGCTGGAAACCTCTTTATCCCCAGTATTGTAAATAAAGGCGGTACTGCCAGACATAGCATCCCCCAGTTCTAAGATGGCATCCTGAAAATTGTTAAGGTCAGCGCGGATTTTTTCGCTGTCCCAGTTATCAAGCATTGCACGCCCTTTTTCTATCACATTTTTGAAAAGCGATTCCATAACATCATTATCTGGTCTTTCGTCAGACCAGCAGTTTACATACAGGTTGTAAGATATAGGAACTGTTTTCTCTAAATAGACATGGAGATAATATTTACCAGTTTCCAGTGATGAAAAGTAATCACCAGAAATGGTGATGGTTCCGTTGTGTTTTCCTTCTTCCCTTTCTTTGTCAGAAGTTGTGTCGGTATAAATAATAGCCTTTGGGGGAATTGAAAATAATAGTTTCATTTTTCCATTGCTGTCCTGCTGATAAACTTTGGCATTTCTAATGTTTGAACTGGGCATCTGATGGATGATAAGGGCATGGCCAAGCTGGATAATATTCCCATCAGCATCTTTTTGCGGGCGGAAGCGGTTGAAAGCCTGTTCAATCTCATCAATATTCATCAATTTTGGGTTAAATACTGCAAATACAGGGGTGCTTTCGGGGCTGTATCTTGTAAAATTTGTGCCAGCATCAAGCAGTGAGGTAGCAAGAATAACATCCTTTTCCCCCTCATTGTTGTAAAGATCATCATGGTTTACGATATGGTCAAAAACGTCATTTTCGTAAGTGACAGTGCCATCTTCTCCTGTGGTGCTTGCTTTATCATTAGCAGTAACGGAGCGGCATATTAACCCCATATTTGAAAGGGTGGCTTCAACTCTCTTTATCATTTGGGTATCATTCAATCGGATATATGGCTTGCTCTCATGTATAGCTGTGTCAATGACAAGGTTTTCAAACTTTTTCTGTTTTGCATATTTGATTTTGACCGATTTGAATACAGGCTTGTAATTCTTATCTTCAAACAGCACAATATTGTCAAAGGAAAAGCAACACATATTTTCATAGGTTGCTGTAATAAAAGTATAGGAGTCGGCAATTTTTTCGTTGATCATCCACATAATTGTATCAATAGCCTGCTCCCTGAAAGTATTTGCGGAGATAAGGGTCTGGCATTCATCAATCACCAGCCTTAACCTGCAGTCAGGATGTGCCTTTTTATAGTTGATAATACTTGGAACTTTATCATAAACAGCGGATATCTGCCGTACATTATGCTCGTTTTCCTCCAGCTGCACACCTGCCACCAGCGCTTCAAAGCTGTAATCATCACTTTTTTCATTCTGAATGTTTTGTACCCTGTTGGGGCAGAGCAGACATAAAAGCTGTTTGCCGTCTGACTCAGAGTTCATCTGGCGGAAAATGGCATCGATCGAATAGGTTTTGCCAGAGCCAGTCGGGGCAATAATCAGGTTCATTGCCCCATTATCCAGTTCAATCAGGTTTTTTATGTATTCCATGTTCCCTTCTTTGGGGTATTTTGTCAATTTTTCCGTAAAACTTCTTCTTGTAACGGCAGGGGCATAGTCCTTTTTGTTGTAGAGAAGATTTAAGACATACTGTGAATTATTCAGAAAACTTTGGAACCTGTCAGTGTTTGGTGCATGCAGATAGAGTTCTGGCAGCTCAAATGCTGTTATGTCCTTGTTTTTTAACCGCTTTTGCTTTTCATCCATATTTTTATCTCCTTTAAAAGTGCTGTCATTATTATAGGACATTTATCATGTGAAGTAAATCAAACGAAAAAAGTTTGATGAAAAAAGAAAAATCTTAGCTTTTGTTATAGAAAAAATCTGTTTTTTTTAATTTTACAAATGCCTGCAAGCCTTGATTTTACTATGCTTTCTCGCATTTTTGGTATGAATTTACTGGTTTCATGGGAAAAGAATAGTTTTACAGGAAAATCCTTCTTTTTGTTATAATTTAAAAGGCAGATGCTTATCATACAGTAACCCCGTAGTAAGGGGAAGCCCGAAAAGGGCTTGCAACCTGTAATGCAATAAAAAGACATTGGAGGATGGCAGTACATAAACAGTCATTTTTTCAAAGGGTTCACTGCATGCCGCCCTAATGGGAGCAGGTTAGCTGAAATAACAAAAATAAGCCAGATGTTCTTTATGGGACACAGGCTTATTTTTTTACTTTCTTTTTTCTGAAAGCGATGATTTCTTCTTTTCGTTGTCTAATAGCGGTTAGTTCTTCTTCTGTCGGTTCAAATTTTAGGATATCCTCTACGTTACAATTCAGGATTAAGCATAATTCATTTAAAGTATTTGAGTTTATCGGATCTCCATGCCCCATTCTGCGAAGTGTATTGCTGCTGATTCCCCAGTGATAAATGAGCTGGTATTTGGTTATTCCAAGTTTTTCCATTGTAGACCATAAAGGCGAATATGAAATCATGTAACCCCTTCCTTTCTGATAGGTTTTCAATATGGATATATTCATTCTAGTATCAATGTAAAATATTGAACATTCATTATATTTAATGGGTGTTACATATTGAATATATTGCTTGCATAGTGGCATTGTGCACGTTATAATATATAGAAATAGGGGCAATATGTAACCCATAAAAAATGTATTTTCGCATATTTATTATTAGAGAAAGCCCTGTGCAAACGAGGAGGAAGGAACGAAATGAAAAAAAGAATAATAGGAATTTTAGTGACAGGAATGATTGTGGCATCCCTTACAGGGTGTGGAACAAAGACAGAGGCAACAGAACAGGTGCCTGAAAGCAGCAATGCGATCGTTGATGTTAGTAATGAGATTACCGAAACAGAAGATACAGAAGCAGATGTTGAGGTCAAAGAAGAAAAAATAACTGAAAATGAGTTCGTTGGTGCGGAAGACGAAAACATAGTTCTGTATGCAGAAATTGCAAAGTATGGTGATTATGAAATGGATATTTTTGATTATGTGGAACAGCCTGGTACTGTAAATGCAACAGAAAATATTCCCATCTATAATGTCGAGGGAGTTGAAGTTGGATACATTAAAGCAGGTGCAAGTGTCTTCATTCCTGAAGGTGCTGAAAGTGGTGCTGTATCACGATTCAAAAATCCAATCGCTGAAGCTGATTATGATTATCTGTATGTCTTTAAAGATTTTGTAACAGATGCAAATGAAATCAGTTTGACAGCAGAAGCTATGAGACAGAGAATCATAGATGATGTTTTAAGCAGTCCTGTTAATGATGATGTTCATTATGTTTTCTTAGATGAAAAAGCATCTGATATGGAAGTTTACGAATGTAACCTGCAGTCTGTTTACACCGATGAACTTGATTTGCAGTATTGGATTGATGAAGAACTTACACGAGACTTCAATATGCTTGATTATAAGACATTATATATTGAGTGTGAAGATGATGTGGATGGTTGGATTACAGTAAAACTTTACTACAAAGATGAAATTGACTGGACACAGATTATGTAAAAAAAAATAAGGGATTGCAAGATATGCAGCCGTTTAATTTGAAGGGTAAATTCATTATGAAAAATAAGAAAATTTTGGCAGTCTTAATGGCTGTAACTATGGTAATGGTTGGCGGATGCGGAAATCAGACTGAAACCAATAATGATACAAAAGGTGTTATTGCTGAAACCAATACAGAAATTGCAGAAGCGGATGATACTGAAACAACCGAGAAAGATGTGGCTGCGGAGGTATCTGCTGAAGTAAATGCAATGCAGGAGTTCAATCCTGTTATTACAGAAAAAGATGATTCTGAGTTGCATCTGAAAAACTATCATGATTATCTTGAAGATAAGACTCTGTGTACAGATGAAGATGTTTTCAGTAATGGAGCATTTGAGTCTGTAGAAGATGTATATTTTCAGACAACAAAGAAAGTTCCTATGTATGCTTCAAATGGAGTTAGAACAGGTTATATTGATGAAGATGTAGGTTTTTCAGTAATTGCTACTTGTGGAGATTGGTGTTATTTCTATATTGGCATGGATAACGCTAAGAGATATGCAAGACTATCTGAAATTGAAGAAAATTCAATGACTCTTGAAGAAATAGATGCAATGAGAGCAGAAGCTGAAGTGCAGGCAAAAGCAGATGCAGAAGCTGAGAAACAACAGACACAGACTAAACCTGTTGAGGATACTTCTTTACAGAATATTCCTCCTGTAACAGAGTCTGTTGAAACACCTGCAGAAAGTAATAAATATACTCCTGAGGAGGCAATATCTATTTATCGTTCCATTATGGAAGGTGGAGGAATCACTTGGGATCCCTCTCTTAAAGGGGTAACAAGTTGGGGAACAGGTTTCTTCTATCTTGATAAAGGTTATCCCGAATGGGCAGGAGAAACAAGTCTTGAATCTTTTGCTATTGGCAATCATGGAGGCGATTCTTGGACTTGTTATTATCTTGAAGTAACAGGTTCAGACGATGAGTGTGTTTATTTCACATCATGGCATAATTAAAAAGAAAGAGGTCTTTCCCACTGTATAATAAGAGAAATTTCATACATATCAGGGTTATTTAAGATAAACGAAGGAAGGAGATATGTAAGTATGAAAAGAAAAGTAAGATTGTTTTTACTTCTGCTGTGCGTTTTTATCATGGCATGGGGCATGACCGCAAATGCGGAAGATTTTTCAATCAGCCAGAAGACAGCGACTATGAATATAGGCGATCTGCTGGAACTTAAGGTGTCTGACACAGATAAGAAGCCTGTATGGATATCTTATAACGAAAATATAGTCAAGGTAGACCAGAATGGGACAGTAACTGCTTTTCGGGCAGGAAAGACAACCATTAAAGTAAGGTCAGGGTTTCAGACAAAAACCTGCACTGTAAAGGTAGTAAATTCAAGCATTAAGCTGAATAAGACAACTGCTACCATTTATCATGGAGGCACTTCAGTAAATACACTCCAGTTAAAAGCAACTGTTAAGGGTGCGACAAAGGATGTTGTTTGGGAAAGTTCTGATACAAATGTTGCAACAGTAGATGCAAAGGGAAAAGTAACTTCTGTTTCAGCAGGAACTGTTACCATAACCGCAACAGCAAATGGAAAAAGTGCAAACTGTACAGTAACTGTAAAAGAAAGCAGTATTGCTCTCAATATGGATACAATGCAGTTAAGCAACAAGGGAACTGGAAGCAGTATGAAACTGACTCCGACTATTATTGGTTCTAAGAAAACTGTAAAGTGGATTTCTTCGGATAAGACAGTTGCTACAGTAAGCAGTGGGAAAGTAACAGGGAAAAAGTCTGGAACAGCGACAATCACAGCAACGGCAAATGGCATTTCTGATACCTGTGTTGTAACTGTTACAGATGGACTTGTTTCTATCAATGAAGAGAAAGTACTGCTTTATGTTGGAGGAACAAAAACAGAAACAAAGCAATTAAAAACCAATGCTGGAAAGAAGGATGTTCTTGTTTGGAGCAGTTCTGATGACAGTATTGTAACTGTGGAGAATGGACTTGTTGCCGCAAAAGGGGAAGGAACAGCTATCGTCAGTGTTCAATGTAATGGAAAGACAGATTTCTGTGAAGTAACAGTAAAAAATACTGTTACAGAAATAAGGGAAGATAGTGTTTTTCTTAGAACAAAAGGTTCAGATAAAACTTATCAGCTCAATAGTTCTTTAACAGGCAGAAGTGGTTCTGTTAAATGGACTTCCAGTGATAATAAAGTCGCTTCCGTAAGCAAAGGAAAAGTAACTGCAAGAAAGGCAGGAACAGTAACGATCACAGCAACAGCAAATGGAGTTTCAGATAGTGTAACAGTAACAGTAGAAGATTTCCTTCCAACCATTAAACTGAATCAGAGCAGTTATGTGCTGTATACCAACAAGGGCAATACCCTTAATTTGAAAGCAACTGTTGACGGAAAGAGCAAAACTGTTTCGTGGAATAGTTCCAATGATGCCGTTGCAACAGTGAATAAGGGAAAAGTAACTGCTGTTTCCGAAGGAGAAGCTATTATCTCTGCAACAGCGAATGATGTTACTGCTGAATGCCTTATTACAGTAAGACAAAGCAAGGTAATTCTTGAGAATGAGAATCTTCATCTGAATAAAGGGGAAAAAGGAAATATTCCTGTAGATGTGATTGGAACAAGCCAGACAATCAAATGGAGTACCACAAACAGTAAAGTTGCTACTGTCAAAAATGGTGTTGTGACTGCAAAGAATTATGGTGAAGCAGATATTAAGGTTACTGCAAATGGTATAACTGCCATCTGTCATGTGGATGTATCTGAGTGTCAGCATAAATTCGATGCAGGGAAAGTGACAAAAGAGCCTTCCTGTACGGAAGAGGGTTCTTGCTTATATACCTGTACAATTTGTGGCTATTCTTATACAGAGAATATCCCGACAGTAGAGCATAAATGGGGAGAATGGAAAACTGTTAAAGAGTCAACTGAAACAGAAATGGGAATGCAGATACGCACCTGTGCTGTATGTGGTATGGAAGAAAACTTATTCCTTCCTGTTTTAGAGCATACCCATAAGTATGAAACAATTGTAACGGAGCCTACCTGTATAAAAGATGGTTATACCACTTATAAATGCAGTTGTGGAGATTCTTATACAGATGATATAGTTCCTGCATTAGGTCACAAGTGGGGCGAATGGCAGGTTATCAAAGAGCCTACTGAAAAAGAAGCAGGAGAAAGACTTCATGTATGTAGTATTTGTAAGGCAGAAGAAACAGAGGAAATTCCTAATCTGAGCCATACTCATAACTACAAGGCAGTTGTGACAGTGCCTACCTGTACAGAAGATGGCTATACCACTTATGAATGCAGTTGCGGTGATTCCTATACAGATGATATAGTTCCTGCTTTAGGTCATAAATGGAGTGATTGGCAGATCATCAAAGAAGCGACAGAAAGTGAAGCAGGTGAAAAGAAGCGTGTATGTAGTGTTTGTGTAGCAGAGGAAACAGAAAGTATTCCTGTTTTGGAACATGTTCATAAATATACTGCAACAACCACTGAGCCTACCTGCACAGAACAGGGCTATACCACTTATACCTGTCAGTGTGGTGATTCATATGTCGATAACTATGTAGACTGTCTTGGACACGATACTTTATGGACAGTAACCAAAGATCCGACTTGTACAGAAGATGGTTGGAAGGTAAAAAAGTGTAGCAGATGTGAACTTATAGAGGAAGAAGCAGTTCTTTTTGCTGTAGGTCACACATTTGATGAAGGCGCTGTTACCAAAGAAGCAACCTGTACTGAGAGTGGAGAAAAAACTTATACCTGTGTAAATTGTGGGGAAGTTAAAACAGAAACCATAGAAGCATCAAGTCACATCTATGGTGACTTTGAAACAATAACTGAAGCTACAGACTTTGAAACATTTGGAACAGCTAAAATGGTTTGTCCTAACTGTGGTACAGTATTGTTTGATAATTTGACTGCAGTACTTGTAGATGCAGGAAATGGTGAAACCACTGTTGTTTATGGTTATTATAACTATGATGAAGCAAAGAAATGCTTCGACCTGACTTATCAGTATAAAGAAGAAAATGGTTTTCTTTATGATGGTTGGGAATACAAGTGGGACGATAGTGTATATGGTTATTCTTGTATTAGAACAGCGGAAATGGCATATCTATATAATTTAGGTTATGAAGGTGATTTTCATAACAGACCAAATGGAGAAGAACTTAGATGTGGAGAAAACTTGACATATAGAGGATATTTTGAAGAAGGAAGTTCAGATATAGTTATTTCCTATTCTGCAGAAGAAGCCTTTAGTGCTTGGATTAATTCAACAGGTCATAGAGACAATCTAGAAGACAGTGCGAGTAATACTGTTTTAGCTCAGTTCACAGTATGGATTCCTGAATGGAAAGGTTGGGCTGTTTTTTGGGTTCAAAACTTTTATTAAAAAATATGACAGGATGGCTAAATTGCCATCCTGTTAAATTGCCGATCATATTTTGTTTGATATATTGATATTAAAAAAGATTACCTACCCGATTAGAGAGCAGATAATCTTTTTTATTGCAGATATGAAGGTATATCCTTATAATTCCATTCCATGTATGAAAACTTTTTGGGGATAGTGATATTATGCTGGATGCAGCTTTCTTTCAGCTTTTGGACAAATGTATAGAAACAGCAGGAAAAAGCATCTGCCATGTGGTCATTATAGAGCAGTTCCTCATCTTTGGTCCACGCATAGGCATTTATACACATATCATATTTTACGGCAGTTCCGCTGCCTGTTATGCAGAATTTGATTGCTGTGGCAGGAACAGGGGTGAAATGATGGTTGAGCTGGTAGGCAAGGGTGCTGATTAAGGTTGATGTTCCCTGTGCATCAATGATCCCTTTTAAATCTTCACTTTTGGAAGAATTTAAGGACAGGACTTCAAAAGTCAGATCGGATACATTCCTATGGCTGAACAGGTCATAATATCTGCTTGCAAGATATATCTGCTTATCAATTTTATAAGAAAAAACATCCAGTTCATCCTTGAAGTAATAAGTACCGCCGTATTTGAAATCAATAACAGCATTTGTTATTTCATCCCTAATTAGTTCTATGTAAGAGAATGCAGTATTTGAGATCCCGCTGTCCATGCCTACCAAAATCTCTGGTGAATATGGAGGTATGTCATTGTCGGCGGGCTGGTAGCATTTCAAAGGAAATTTCAGAGGGATTCCCGCTTCTCGTGGGATGTGCTTTTTTCGTGTGTATGCCATAAGATTATTTCCCCTTTCTTCTTCCGAATGGAATCGTAGTCATGCTCCTTCTGACCTGTATTTTTACATCCCTGCTAAAGAGAGTAGAAATATTCTGTTTAAATTCTTCAAAATCAGAATAGGCTTTCCGATAACTTCTCTTTTTCCCTGGCAATAAGACTATTTGGAAATTTGCATAGCTTCTGCCTGCAAAAATGTTTTTGATGATGATCCTGCAGTCAGGCGAATCAAAAAATTGAGTGAACCATCTTCTGGCAGGGTAATCATTTTTTTCCGCATAGAAATCATTACTCAATCCGTAGGGGAAGATGTTATCTAATTGTTCCAGATAAGCATAGGCTGTGTCCTGTCTGCGGAGCAGGGCGGGGTACTTCATGCCTATATACTTGAAAAAATTATGCGGCGTAAGCGGTTCTGTTGCATAAACATTGAAAAACAGGTCATGCTTTGTTTCTTCTTTGAGGGAAAACAGATATTTGACAATCCCTTCATCTGCTGCGGTAGTAACTCCATCCCATGTGGAAGCAAATTCTGGTGTAACAATGAAATGATCTTTTTGCTGTAACCTTCCTTCTTCAGTCAGATTAAGCAGGGCAAATTCAACTTCCTTACCTGTATTGCATTCAAATAGTTCAGTGATCATTTTTGTGAGCTGGCTCTTTCTGATCGGTCTGTTTAGGCAGGTGCAGGTGGATAGGAGCATTTGCTGTAAATCGGCAAGTTCCAGAATCCTGCTAGTATTCTTTTTCATATAAAAATAATCTCCTTTCATTTTATTGGCGGCACAATATGTCATTATGTGTCATGTTGTTTTAAGGTGTGTCATAATAGGTTAAATTGTTTTATATTATTTGGCTTTTATTGATGGACATTGTATTTAGAATAGAGTCCCTCGCTGATATAGTTCACTGTTATACTGCTCCAGTTTGACGGGAGGATTCCAATGTCTTTCATGATCTTGTGTTTCTTGTTTTCCTCCACCCATTCCTGACGGTAGAAGTCAAAGGCTCTCTTATTTTCTTCGTTTCGTAGCTGTTCAGCCCTTTCTTCATCCCAAGTGTAAACGTCGGCACAAAGATGGAGGTTGTAATTATTCAGGTATCTCTGGAACATGAGCAGGATATAGGAAAGCTGCTGGTAGAGCTTCTTTGTATAAATGCTGTTCATGTTGTCAAAATAACAGATGCTGATGATGTTATGTTTTACACTTTCTATGTAAAAACCATGAGACGCAAAGTTTTTTAGGCTGTAGAACTGCTTGCTTTTCTCAATATCGCTGTTAAGGCTGTCCATTTCTGTATCCCTGTGGATTTTAGCCATACAGGGAGCTGGTTCACAGCCCTTCTTTAGCTGGATGGCTTCAAACATTTCTCTGTCATACTGGGCAATCTCCAAATCCCTAAAAAAGTCATCTGTCGGCTGAAAATCATTTTCGGCAAAAGCAGTCCAAAGATTATTATAGAAAGTCACCATATCTGTCTGATTATTGGACAGGAGAAGATTAGAGGCATTATAGTTGAGATATAAAATGATGTTATCCATGCTGATCTCCAAATCCTGTTTTTTCATATCAGGGATAAGTTTTTCGATGATATAGTCAATCCTGAAAATCTGTGCAAAGATTTTCGGTTCGCTCCAATTGACCGCTGCTACATCTCTGCTGTCCACATTAAGGAACTGGCTCTTGGGGTATTTGGAAAGATAGAGCATCTGTGTCCTTGTATCCTTGTTTATGTTCTTTTGCAGAAGAAAGCCAGTGCAGATCAGTTCGGCAATATCAAATTCAATATCTTTTTCATTCCTGCAAGAAAGCAGATGAAAGAGCTTCCTCACTTGCTGGCGGAGCATGTAGCCATTGCAGCAGAATATCATGTAGATCAGGTCTTTATGCTGATGAAATAGGCTTTCTTTCTGTTCTGGTGTTAATTTATGGGTAGTGTGTCTCATATAAAAATCTCCTTGTGGCATATACGCCGATGAAATATGATGGATAATGCTGTATTATCCTTTATGTATGCACGAATGTGACCTCGATCGATAGCAGTTCGCAGGTCATTATCTTGGAATCAATTTCTGCATTGCCATAGTTGTCTGTTGTGATTTCGATTGCTTCAAAAGTTCCTTGTTCTGTCTTGTAGATGATGTCAGGCATACTCAACTGGTTATTTTGTAGGGCATCTATAAGTTCCTCATAGTGATCATGTTCCTGCTTATCCAGATATTCCTGTAATCGGGATTCTATAAAGGGCTGCATTTCCCTTTCGCTTATGACAGAATCCAGTTCTTTCTTTGAGAGATGGTCGATAAGATATTCAGACACTCTGGCATTATGTACAGAAGCATTTCCATTTGATATAAATTGTTTGATGCCACATTCCTGTCGGCAGAAGTCCTTGCCCTTTTTGTCTGTCAGCTCATAGAAAGTCTTGATTTCATTTCCATGTCTGTTGGGAACACTAACCTCTTTGATAAGCCCCGCCTGCTTATAGGATTTGATTCTGTTGTCGGTAATCTCCAGCTTGCGGAGAGTATCCCTGTTCATCGCACCTGATTTCGCAAGCAGGGAGAAACAACGTTTGTCTTTTGGATAGATGTGTGACAGTCCACCTTTTTTCTTTGCCATGTATTTTCACCTCCTTAATAAAAATCTATATAAACACTGCTTTTAGGGGGCAGTGGATGCCCCGCTGTCCGAAGGACAGCTGAAGTGGTAAACTAAAATTGGACACGGAGGGGGTGGAAATTAGACAGCAAAAAGGGTAAGATTAAACACGGTCTAT
>ERZ808028.525-NODE-525-length-31229-cov-17.091583_pt1 | contig 31229 bp, 30 predicted proteins | sample MGYA00380184_ERZ808028 | MGnify/ENA primary metagenome ERZ808028 (study PRJEB31490, sample SAMN06133397) | mouse gut metagenome | isolation source: J8_1 | host: mice | place: China: Chengdu | collected 2015-05 ...
CCAAAATTTTTGAGAAAATCCGATAATGGGTGTCGAAAATCAATCATACCAACAACAAAATCGTCTTTTCGCCTTACTGCTAAAAACACTTCTGATTAAACATATCCGCTTTTATATTTTGCTCTTAATCTTCTCTCAAAGTCAATCTACTCATCAAATGATTGGACATCTTCAAGACCTGCGCAACCATCAAAACTATCTCCACATTGTAAGATTTCACATTCATCCTCACAAATTTGAATTTATTCTTTGAAGTCACACTTAAGAACTGCATACTGCGCAGTGTCAATAAACCTACCATTTTTGTAATACTTTTGTCTGGCAATTCCTTCAAACCGCATTCCACACTTTACTAATACATGTGCAGATGCAATATTACCATCAAACACTTCAGCCTGAACACGATTTAATTCAATCTCTTCAAATGCATATTTTAATACAGCTTGAAGTACTTCTGTCATGATACTTTGTCCCCAATACTGTGGCGAAAGCATATAGCATGTATCTGACATAAAACATGATTCTTCAACATTTCCCAAATTAATCGTTCCAATCAATTCATGATTTTCTTTCCATTCGATTACCCAATGAAAATATGTATTAGATTCATAATTATTTGCCCATTTATGAACCTTTTTTTTATATATTTCTATATCCATTACAGGATTGAACGGAAAGTATCTGCAAACTTCTTCGAGTTTTGCCCAGTTTTCATACATCATTTGATAATCGTCTGGAACAATTCTTCTCAAAATACAACGTTCTGTATCTATTATTTTTGTACCAATTTTATTCATTGCACCCCTCCACAAAACTGGAATTTGTATTATAGCCGCAAAATTCTTATTATACCTAACACGAAGAGATGAACCGGATAGAACCAATAAAAGAACCATTTAGAAAATGTCTTTCCCCGTTCCATCCGTTTACCATTATAAAAATAGATGATAACAATTCCTGCAAGGGTTACTCCTACAATACGGCCTAAGGCATAAAGAATACTTGTATTTAGAGGAAATCTTCCAATACCACCTACAAACTTAAACATACCAAACAATATAATTGAAATTACAAAGGCGGCTTTTAACTTCTTTTTTGAATCTTTTCCCCATATAAACAAGAGCGTAAATATTGGAGCCAGCAAAGGCCAATCTGAAACAAGAGAAAGTAAGATTAGAATTAAAATAGAGACAACTTTCAATGGCGTATTTTTAACTCTTTCTACTACAAAAAGAATACAAAAACATATAAATAATGTAAAAAGCATATTTAGCCCGCAAAACTCCAACACTCCATTTTCCGTAAAAGCAAGGCAATATGGTATTTCAGAAATCAAAGCATATATTATCAACCTATAAGCATATTTTTTCTTTGAATGAGTATATTGATACCCTTCAACAAGGAAATAGCACATAATAATAGCTGTAAAATACCCTACATTCAGAAAAACTTCTGATACAAAGTTACCACTTTCCATCAATATCTTTGAGATATGATTTAAAAGCATCGTGAACATGGCTATGTATTTAATTGTATCTCTATTTAAGACTTTCCATTTTGTTTCCGTTATTTCATCCATCTTCAATTACCTCCTAAAATCCCGATTTGTCAAATTGTTCAATGTCATTATCTTACCACAAACGCATACACAATTCCATTAAGTTTTGCCTAATCTCCTTTTGCCTTATTCTTTGCAATCGTCATCTGCCTTACCTCAACTCGGGAAATTGGATTGCGGAATATTCTTGTTGAGTATTTTTCCACTTTGGGGAATAGTGGTTTATTTCATACGGTAATTTACCGCAAATTTTGTTCCAAAATTGAAAAAAGACTATAACTGTCAATCATTGAAAATGATTGTGTCATAGCCTTTTAAGGATTGAGGAAGTCTTTTTATTATATATTTGTTTGTCGTCCCTCCGCACTATCCCACATTATTAGCAAAAACGCTGACCGCATTATTTACCGAATGTGCAATAATACATGGAATCAGACTGCCTCCGCGATAGAAGATGATAACAAAAAGGAAACCGCAGGCAATAGAGACAACGATTTGCCATAGATTTGCAGCCATATCCATGCCGCTGCCGTTGAATAAATTAAGTATGTGCCCCAAACCAAAAGTAACGCTGGATATGATGATTGCCGTTTTCACATTATCTTTTGCAAGTGCCTTGAATAGGAATCCTCTAAAAATGACTTCTTCCAAAAAGCCAACGCAGAGCATACTCAGGATATAACACGCTGTGTCCACTGCCGGAAAATTTATGGCAAATCCAAACCAGAGATTATGGGACATAAACAAGAGCAATGGGATATACCATAGAAAATTTCGAGCTGGGAAATTGGCGCTGCATAAACCATAATACTTTGTCAGTCCCTTTTTCCTGATCCACATAAACAGCATTATCGAACCATTTTTTCATTTTCCTTCCTCCTGCGATGCTGATACTGCCCCCCGGTACGCTCGTTCCAGATGGTTTGCAACAACGGTTTCGTCATACTCAAGCGAATTATTTGCAATGATGCTTGCATAGCCGTGAGCGAATAATGCAATCGTTGCAAAATGGTACATGACCGGCTGCGTGGAACAGTTCAGTTTTTTTGACACTGTTCTTGCATTGATGTTTTCCGCCCCTGTTTCACGGGCAATTTCAAATGCAGCGTCAATAATCATGTCTTTTGTAATCTTTGCTTTCGGGGGCACTTTGTTTTACTCTCTTTCCATAATTGTTGTTATATAACAATAATTATAATTAATTTTGCCGGTGCTGTCAATTCCTGGATTTAGGGTTACAGTATATTCCTCGACAATTCTATGACAGGAAAATAAAAAAGCACAGATGATAGATAGAAGTGCTATCGTCCGCTTGTATTAAGTGCCTTCATGTGATATTATAATAAATAGTAAAATATTTTAGCAAATTCTTTAAAATGGGTAAAGCATGTATCAGATTACGCGTATAGTGAAAAGAGGGAGGACATGGAAGGTATTTTTCGGCAATACGGAACAGAAGAGTCAAACAGGGACTACCTTACCGGATTATGCAACAGGCGGGGACTGGGCGAAATATGGAAACATCTTCCGGTAGATGCAGCGGTCCACTGTATCTATGTCGATGTGGATAATTTTAAGCTGGTGAACGATACATACGGACATGCGAAAGGCGATGCACTGCTTATTCATATCAGCAATCTGCTGCAGGACATTCTGCACAGCCAGTTGATTGTCAGGATGGGCGGCGACGAGTTCGCTGTTTTATGCAACGGAGCATTGGATATCGATATGCTCAAAGATAAGATGACATATCTTCAGACAGCGATCAGGAGCGGCGGATTTGATCCTAATGTGGAGAAACTGCTTTCTTTCAGTATCGGTGTGACATTTGACCAGAAAGTATCCGTAGGACTTCAGGAGATTATTGAGCAGAGTGATGTGGCCATGTACCATGTGAAAAAACATGGAAAAGGACACTTTATTGTTTATGATGAGATCAAGGATCGTATTGAGGAAGAAAAAGAGATCAAAGAACGCGCATTGTCCGGCATGGCAGTGCAGGAGATAGAAATCCTGTATCGTCCGGTCATCTATGTACAGACTTCGGATGTGATCGGAGCTGAATTGGTTTTGCAATGGAATTTTCCGGGCAGAGGAATCATTCCGGAAGAAAAGTTTCTGCCGATCTTCAGACAATATGGGATCGATGCCCAGATGAGCGCGCATTTGCTGGAAGAAGCCTGCAGGCAGAAAGACAGATGGCGGGATACGGATCTGTATGGGCTTGAAATTTATGTAAGGATGTCTGCCCGTTACCTTTTACAGAAGGGAAGCGTTCAGGCTATTTTGCAGTGTATCGAAAGATATCGGCTCCCGCTTGATGAGCTGAAGTTATGTATTGATGAAAAAGAATTCCGGGATAACGAAGAGAAAATGTTCGGCGTCGTGCAGTCTTTGATCGATGTAGGATGTTATGTGGCGATCAATGATTTTGCCACGGCTTCATCTCTTACGATCTTGAGACGCATTCAGGCAAGGGTACTGAAACTGGATGCCAAGCTGCTTGCGGAAGCGCAGGAAAATGAGAAAGTAGCGTGTATTCTGCGCAATGTGATCAGTCTTGGCCGGGATCTGCATTATGGTATCGTCGTGCAGGGGGTAACAAGCGAGAGTCAGATCATGACGTTTACCGGGTATGGCGCGCAGTTTGGGACAGGTGACTTTTACGGCGTGCCCTGCAGCAGCGATTGTTTTGCTCAGTGTTATCAGGACAGAATGTTCCATGTCAGAAAAAAGAAGCCGGAGATCTTTTCTTTTGCAGGACATCTGTCGGATGCGGAAGAAAAATATCCGGGCGTTTATGTCGGAACGGGACTGCAGTATACGAAGGGTGTTGTTGAAACGCAGGAGGCGATTGTTTTTCCGGGCGGCGGTGTGAAAGAGAATCTGGTCGTGCTGCCCAAGGAGATCATGTACAGCGACAGTTATTCTATTTGTTTCTGGATCAATCCGAGCGGGGAAAATCCATGGACCAGTATCATCTATGTTTCGTACAAAGATGGGTTTATGAGTCTGATGCCGGTTACCGGACACGGCGATTTCTATTTTCGTATCAAGGATGACAGGGAAGCCAATGAATGGCATGATATCTCGTGCAGAAAAGCGGTTCCGGGACAGTGGGCGTATGTCTGTGCAACTTATGACGTAATCACGCATATTGCCAAAATTTATTTTAACGGTCTGCTCGTGGGCAGCAGAGAACATGTACCGGATTTGAAAATTCCGGAACAGTTTATGATCGGCGGCGATGAGTACCAGAATTCTTTTAAAGGGAAGTTTGCAGGACTTGAAATATATCACTACGTGCTTTCCGCCGAACAGATCGCAGAGAAGTTCCATGCTTATCAGCAGGAGCCTTCCTTTCAGGGGACGGACGGGAGAAAATAGGCAGAAATTGTTGCGCGCAGACACGGAAGAGCAGAAAAATAAAATTTTGTCTTGCATATCGGGAATAACTATGTTACACTAAAATCTGCTTGATATAGGGAAAGGAGCAGTTTTCAATGGGAGCGTTAAGGATTATATTAACCGTTATATATATTATAATTTGTATCGCATTGGTGATACTGGTATTAATGCAGGAAGGAAAGTCCGCGGGTCTTGGAGCCGTAAGCGGCGCAGCCGAAACATATTGGGGAAAGAACAAAGGCCGTTCCATGGAAGGGAAACTGGTCAAAATTACGACCGGTCTGGCAGTCGGATTTATGCTGTTGGCGGTTGTTTTGAACCTGAATCTGTTTTAGATGATGTGGAAGCACTCTTGCAAAAGAGTGCTTTTTTTACTTTTTTTACCTTATGAAGGAGTTAGAATGGATCGCGAATTATTTGAAAAACGTAAAAAATTAATATGTGAACTGATACAGGACGATCTGTATGTACCGATGAAGGAGAAAGAACTTGCTGCTTTTATGCAGGTATCCAAAGCGGACCGGGAAGAATTCCGCAAAGTGCTGGACGCTCTTTTGGCGGAAGGGAAAATACAGCTTAGCGCAAAGGGCAAGTATAGTAAACCCGATGAACGTTTCCTGACGGGTACTTTTATCGGAAATGCCAGAGGGTTCGGCTTCGTAGAGATAGAAGGCAGGGAAGAAGACCTGTATATCCCGGAAGCCATGGTCAACAATGCATTTCATATGGACAAAGTACAGGTGGAACTGCTGCCCGGAAAGCGCGGCAAAAGGCAGGAAGCCGTCGTACGCAAAATATTGGAGCATGGTACGAAACAGATCGTCGGTACTTTTGAGCAGGCGTCGGCATTTGGTTTCGTGATCCCGGATAACGGGAAACTCTCTTCCGATATTTTCGTGCCGAAAGAGCGTTCTAAAGGTGCAGTGGACGGGCATAAAGTAGTAGTAGAACTGACAAGTTACGGCGACGAAAAACATAAACCGGAAGGAAAGATCGTAGAGATCCTGGGGCATATCAATGATCCGGGCGTCGATATCATGTCTATTATCCGGGGGTTTGATCTGCCGACTGCTTTCGGGGAAAAGGTAATGAATCAGGCGGAGCGTGTCCCTGATGAGGTATCGGAGGCGGATATGGCGGGCCGAAGAGATCTGCGGGATGTCCGTATGGTCACGATAGACGGAGAGGACGCCAAGGATCTGGATGATGCGGTCAGCCTTACCAAAGAAGGAGACTTCTATCAACTGGGCGTGCATATTGCGGATGTATCGAACTATGTACAGGAGAATTCCGCTCTGGACTGGGAAGCATTGGAGCGCGGCACAAGCGTTTATCTGGTGGACCGGGTTATTCCGATGCTGCCTCATAAACTTTCAAACGGAATATGTTCTTTGAATCAGGGAGTTGACAGGCTGGCGCTCAGCTGTATGATGACGATCGATGGGAAAGGCAGCGTGACCGATTATGAGATCGTGGAATCCGTTATCCGTGTGGAAAGAAGAATGTCTTATACAAGCGTTAAGAAGATTCTGGAGGATCATGACGAGGCGGAATGTCAGGAATACGGGACGCTTGTGCCCATGTTTACCTTAATGGAAGAATTAGCCGCCATCCTGCGGGCCAAAAGACATAAGAGAGGATCCATCGATTTCGATTTCCCGGAAAGCAAGATCATACTTGATGCAAATGGACATCCGACAGAGGTAAAGCCATATGAGCGGAATGTGGCAACTAAGATCATCGAAGATTTTATGCTGATCGCCAATGAGACGGTGGCACAGCATTTTTACTGGCTGGAATTGCCGTTTGTCTATAGAACGCATGACAATCCCGATTCCGAGAAGGTTATGAAACTGGCGACCTTTCTTAACAATTTCGGTTATCATATTAAGATGTCGCGGGAAGAGATTCATCCGAAAGAAATACAGAAGCTGCTTGGAAAGATAGAAGGAACACCGGAAGAAACGTTGATCAGCAGACTGACACTGCGCAGTATGAAACAGGCAAAATATACGGTGGAATGCAGCGGGCATTTTGGATTGGCCTGCCAGTATTATTGTCATTTTACGTCTCCGATCAGACGGTATCCGGATCTGCAGATTCATCGCATCATCAAGGAACAGCTGCGCGGGCGTCTGAAAGAAAACCGCATAGAACATTATTGGAATAAGCTGCCGGAAGTGGCGAATCATTCTTCCAAAATGGAACGCCGCGCCGAAGAGGCGGAGCGGGAAACAGATAAGCTAAAGAAGGCAGAATATATGGAGTCTCATATCGGTGAAATCTTTGAGGGCATTATTTCCGGGATTACCGCCTGGGGCGTTTATGTGGAACTGCCGAGCACGATAGAAGGCATGATCCATGTCTCGAAGCTGCCGGGAGATTATTATTACTATGATGAGAACACATACGAAATGGTAGGACAGGATACCGGGCGAAAATATCGTCTGGGCGAAAAAATCCGGATCTGTGTAGATGGCGTGGAACGGCTTACAAGAACGATCGATTTCTCCATACCGGTCGACGAAATGCAGGATGGCTGTTAGACGCAGACAGGATGCAGAAACAGCAGCCGGATATGGCAGTTTTCAGGTTGAGAGAAAGGCATGGTTATTAGTATGGCAAAAGAAACGATGAAACTTGTCGCGAATAATAAAAAGGCGTATCATGATTATTTCATAGAAGAAAAATATGAGGCGGGACTTGCCCTGCACGGTACGGAAGTAAAGTCTTTAAGACTTGGGAAATGCAGCATCAAGGAAGGCTTTATCCGGATTGAGAACGGCGAGGCTTTTGTTTACGGCATGAATATCAGTCCTTATGAAAAGGGAAACATTTTTAACAAAGACCCGCTGCGGGTGAAAAAACTTCTGCTGCATAAACCGGAGATCCGCAAATTAGAGGGAAAGATGTCCGAACAGGGATATACGATCGTACCGCTCCAGGTCTATTTTAAAGAAGGCCGGGCCAAAGTGGAGATCGGACTTGCCAAAGGCAAGAAACTTTATGATAAAAGACAGGATATCGCCAGGAAAGACCAGCGAAGAGAACACGAACGGGATTTTAAGATCAAAAATCTCTAAAAAAGGTACTAAAATCAGACGATATATGTTACAATATAGTCAGCGCACGGGGAGTCTGCAAAATATACTGCCCGCTGCCGATACAAAAGTATCATAATTTTATATGGGCCAGTCAAGGTTTCGACAGGGGTCTTGCAGCTGGAGAAGCTATCCGACAGCGAATCGTCAAATCGCAAACCTAAATATAAACGCTGAAGATAATTTAGCATACGCTGCCTAATGGCAGCTGTCCGCCTTAGTGCACCTGCACATTAAGAACCGGGCATCGACTATGCAGGAAACGACACAGGCAAAGCTTTGAGCCTGTGGGCGTATGATGAAGCTACTGAACGTACCGGGGCGTCTGCTTCCTGGTACGGGAGGGAATGAGGCTTAGCCGAAACAGCAGACTATGATAGTAGAAGGACAGGGAATAGGCTTTTGGACATGGGTTCGACTCCCATCTGGTCCACTTTTAGGAAGTTCAACATGGCGAAATGGATGGTATCGGCCAAGAAGGCCGATTTTACAAAACTTGCAGAAATCTTTCGGATCGATCCTGTCATCGCACGTATTATCCGGAACAGAGATATCGTGGATGAAACGCAGATCGATCTTTTTCTGAACGGAACTTTAGAAGATTTACATGCGCCGCGGCTGCTTTACGACATGGAGAAGGCAGTCTTTTTTATACTGTCCGGAATCAGATCAGGCGCCCGGCTCCGTGTTATCGGAGACTATGATATCGACGGGATCTGTTCGACCTACATATTGCTTCGCGGCCTGCAATACTGCGGCGCGGACGTGGATACGGTCATTCCGCACCGCATCAAAGATGGTTACGGATTAAATGATGCGTTGATAGAAGAAGCGCATGAAGCAGGAATCGACACGATCATTACCTGTGACAACGGTATTGCGGCGGCGCAGCAGATCGCTTATGCAAGGCAGCTTGGTATGCACGTCGTCATAACGGACCACCATGAAGTGCCTTATGAAATAACGGAAGACGGCGTCAGAAAAGAACTGCTGCCGCCTGCGGAAGCGATTATCGATCCGAAACAGGAGAAATGCAGCTATCCCTTTGATGGTATCTGCGGCGCGGTGGTGGCCTATAAGTTCATACAGGTTATTACGGAGGAATATGATAAAGAGGCAAAGCCGCAGAGCAGTAAGAGCGCAGGACAGAGTGCGGATACGAAGGGGCGTGAAGCACTGCTTGCAGAGCTCTTGGAATTTGCCGCGTTTGCAACCGTAGGCGATGTGATGGAGCTTTTGGATGAAAACAGGATCATCGTGCGTTACGGTTTGGAGCAGATGGTACATACGAAAAATATAGGACTGCGTGCGCTCATTGAAGTAAATGGGATGCAGAATAAGCCGTTGTCGGCTTATCATATTGGGTTTGTTTTGGGACCGTGCTTAAATGCTACGGGAAGGCTGGATACCGCGGCGAAGGCGCTTCGTATGCTCACGAGCGGATCATTTGCCGACGCGGTCATGATTGCCGGCGAATTAAAGGAATTAAACGACAGCCGAAAGGAAATGACGAGACAGGGAACGGAGCGGGCCGTGGAAATGATAGAAAACGGTCCTTATGCGGAAGATAAAGTGCTTGTTCTGTATCTGCCGGACTGCCATGAAAGCCTGGCCGGTATCATAGCCGGACGGATCAGGGAAAAATATTATAAACCGGTTTTTGTACTTACCAAAGGAGAGGAAGGCGTCAAAGGTTCGGGACGTTCCATTGAGACCTACCATATGTATGAGCAGATGAGCCTCTGCAAACATCTTTTTACAAAATACGGCGGTCATAAAATGGCGGCGGGGCTGTCCCTGCCGGAGGAAAAGATAGAAGAATTCCGGGAAAGCCTTAACAGAAACTGTCAATTGTCCGATGATGATCTTATAGAGAAAATTGTAATAGACGTACCCATGCCGTTATCCTATCTTCATATGGACTTCGTAAAGCAGCTAAGGGTGCTTGAACCATTCGGAAACGGGAATCCGAAACCTGTTTTTGCCCAGAAAAATATCCGTATTCTGCAGGGCAGAATTCTGGGGAAAAACGGCAATGTCGGAAAGTATAGAATACAGGATGGACAGGGAAATTTTTATGAGATGATCCATTTTGGTGATCTGGAGAAGTGGCATGCTTTTTTGGCGCAGGCATTCGGAGAAAGTGAGAAAGAGAGACTTTACCGGGAAGGCAGCAGGCAGATCGTTATTTCGATGATCTATTATCCGGATATTAACGTATATCAGGGGAGAGAAAGCTTGCAGATCGTGATGCAGGATTATGCGCAGAGTGAAAAATAATGTTTATTTACACAGAAGTCTGTCAAAGCGCCGCGCCCTTTACGGCAGGTCTGCAGACTGCAGAAGAACAGGGGGATTCGAATGATACTGACAGTGACATTAAATCCGGCCGTGGATAAAACATATACGGCAGGAGAACTGATTACAGGGCATGTGAACAGGATGCGCAGCGCTATGTCGCTTGCGGGAGGAAAAGGCGTCAACGTGACGAAGGTACTGCGGCAGTATGAGGTTCCGGTATGTGCGACCGGCTTCTTGGGCGGATATGCGGGGGACTTTATTGAAGATTACCTGAAAGGCAGACAGGTAGACTGTCGTTTCATCCGGGTAGATGGCGAGACAAGAAGCAATATGAACATTCTGGCCGATAACGGATATGTGACGGAAATACTGGAGCCGGGGCCGGAGGTCGGAGAAGAGAAGCTGCAGCAGTTTCTTTCACAGTATGAAGCGTTATTATCCGACTGTGAGATCGTTGTGTTGTCGGGCAGCGCGGCAAGAGGACTGCCGGATGATATTTATGTGACGCTGATCGAAAAAGCACGCATGAAAGGTATTAAAACGATGCTCGATACGAGCGGGGAAAGCCTTCGGAATGCGCTTTTTGCGAAACCATATCTGATTAAACCGAATCTAAAGGAATTAGAGTATATTGCCGGGCATAGACTGGTTAACAGAGAGGCTGTTGTGGAAGCGGCGCTGGAAGTTCATAAGAGCGGCATTGCGCACGTGATCGTATCAATGGGCAAAAAGGGACTGCTCTCGGTTAGCAGCGGCGGATATGTTTATTTCGCCAAAGCGGGTACGGTCCGGGCGGTCAATACGGTGGGCTGCGGGGACTGTGTGGTGGCTTCATTTGCCATGTCGGTCTTAAAAGGCGATTCCAAAGAAGAAGCGCTTAGAAGGGCAGCGGCCATTTCGGCTGCCAATGCTTCGACGCTGAAAAGCGCGGATGTGCCGCTTGATGTGGCACAGGAATTATATGAGGGCATAACCGTAGAAAAAATACGCTGAAAGACAGCAGAGGAAACAAGGGTGAAACAGGAAGAGAAACCAAGATAGAAGACACAACGAAAAAGCCTGAGAAATTCTCAGGCTTTTCGCATTTTCTTATGAGGGGGGAGATAGTGAGTTGTTCAACTATCTTGCTTATATCATAATTTGGAATTGTGTCCAAACTGTGTTTTCTTTCTAATAAAACTATAAATTTCCCTTAATAAAACGATAAAATTCTATAAAGAAAATGGGAGAAGTTGAAAAAGAGCGGGTTTCGTGCTATTTTATTTAGTAGGGTCTGCGTACCGTGACAAGTGTTAAAATAGGCAATTGCCTCAGTATTTATACTTGGAAAGGAGTTTTGTTTCGTGAAAAATTTAAGGAATTTATTGGAAAATATAGAATACCGTCTGGTAAACGGCAGCCTGGAGACGGAAGTAAAAGACGTCGTCTATGATTCCAGAAAAGTGTCTCCCGGCAGCCTTTTTGTCTGTATTCAGGGGGCCAATGTGGATGGGCATGATTTTATCCGGCAGGTTATCATGGCGGGAGCGAAAGTACTGGTGGTACAAAAGGAGACAGAACTTCCAAAAGACGCGGATGTAACATTGATACAGACGTCGGATACACGATATGCGCTGGCTTTCATTTCGGCAGCCTATTTTGATCATCCCGCGAAGCAGATGAAGATAATCGGCATTACGGGAACGAAAGGGAAGACGACGACGACCTATCTTGTAAAATCTATTTTAGAGCAGGCAGGACGTAAGGTGGGACTGATCGGCACGATCGAGGTCATTATCGGAGATACCCACATTCATGCCGACAATACGACGCCGGAATCATATCTGATACAGCAGTATTTCAGACAAATGGCGGATGCAGGATGCGATACGGTCGTAATGGAAGTTTCCTCACAGGGACTCATGCTGCACCGGACACAGGGATTTGTATTTGATTTCGGTATTTTTACCAATATTGAGCCGGACCATATCGGTCCGAATGAGCATAAGGATTTTGCTGATTATCTGCATTGTAAAGGCCTTCTTTTTCAACAGTGCAGAGTCGGGATTGTCAATAAAGACGATGTACACTGGGAAGCGGTGACCAAAGATCATACCTGTACGTTGGAGACATACGGGATCGAATCGGACGCCGATCTGCGGGCAGTGGATTATCAATTGATTTCAGGAGGCGGAAAACTCGGCGTTTCTTTTGCCGTGACCGGACTTGCGGATTTCTCCGTGGAAGTGGCGGCGCCCGGTAAATTCAGTGTTTACAATGCATTGACGGCCATTGCCATCTGCAGGCATTTCAATGTGCCCAAAGAAGCGGTCAGGCAGGCTTTTTTACAGGCAAAAGTAAAAGGGCGGATCGAGCCTGTAAACGTATCGGATGCGTTTACACTGATGATCGATTATGCGCATAATGCCATGGCGTTGGAAAGTCTGTTATCCACGTTAAAAGAGTATCGTCCGCACCGGCTTGTCTGTCTGTTTGGCTGCGGCGGCAACCGTTCCAAACTGCGGCGTTATGAGATGGGAGAAGTCAGCGGCAGACTGGCGGACTTAACGATCATTACCTCCGATAACCCGCGTTTTGAAGAACCGCAGGCGATCATAGAAGATATCAAAGCTGGCATCGGTAAGACCGACGGGAAGTATATAGAGATCTGTGACAGGAAAGAAGCAATCGCCTATGCGATCGCACATGGAGAACCCGGAGACATTATTGTACTCGCGGGCAAAGGACATGAAGATTACCAGGAGATCAAAGGAGTCAAATATCCAATGGACGAAAGAGACCTGATCCGGGATATTTTGGCAGGCAGATAAATGACGTCTGGCTGCAGAGCGAGGAACGTGGATGAAGGAACAATTTGTGCATGACGGGCAGCCGGTGCAGAAGGAACGATATGCGGATATTATCGTGGATATCTCACATGAGAAAGTCGACAGACCATTTCAATATAAGATTCCGGCCGCTCTTTCCGGGCAGATCGTACCCGGCATGCGGGTGCGGGTACCGTTTGGCAGAGGCAACCGGGATACGATCGGTTATGTAGTCGATCTATGTGAAGAGGCGGATTATCCGGCGGAGAAGATGAAGGAGATCACCTGTATCGATGAAAAAGGCGCTACGGTAGAAAGCGATCTGATAAAGACCGCATACTGGATGAAAAGTCATTACGGTTCTACGGTCATCAATGCTCTGAAGACCGTCATTCCGGTCAAACACAAATTGAAACAGCCGGAGAAAAAAAAGATTACCAGATGTGTCGATACAAAGGAACTGCAAAGACAGATCGAAGTGTGTGAAAAGAAACACCAGAAGGCCAAAGTCAGGGTACTATACGCCTTGCTTGAAGAAGAGATTCTGCCGTATGCGCTGCTTAGAGAGAAATTGAATATAGCGGCTCCAACGTTAAACAGTCTGGAGAAGCAGGGGATCATCACAATAGAAACGGAAAGCTATTACAGGAATCCGGTCAGGAGGATCTCAGGACGCGAACAGGCGAAGGCGCTCAGTGAAAGGCAGCAGTTTATCGTCGAAGATGTGATGAACGATTATCGGTTGGGAAGGCCATTCGTTTCCTTGCTGCATGGTATTACCGGAAGCGGCAAGACGGAAGTGTATCTGGGAATCATTGAACAGATGATCGCGCTGGGGAAACAGGCCATTGTCCTGATTCCAGAGATCGCGCTGACATATCAGACGCTGCTTCGATTTTATAAAAGATTCGGCGACAGGGTTTCGGTGATGAACTCCACCCTGTCTATGGGGGAGAAGTACGACCAAATGGAACGAGCCAGACGGGGAGAACTGGACGTGATAATCGGGCCCCGTTCCGCACTTTTTACACCGTTTCCCGCTCTTGGTATTATCGTGATAGATGAAGAACATGAAAACAGCTATAAAAGCGAATCGATGCCAAGATACCACGCAAGGGAGACTGCGATACAGATCGCTTCGTTAAAAGGCGCAGGCGTGCTTCTTGGCTCCGCTACGCCATCGTTGGAAGCATATTATCGTGCAGCCAAGGGAGAATATAAATTATACCGGCTGAACGAACGGCTGACGGGAGGATGTCTGCCCAGGGTATATACCGTTGATCTGCGGGAAGAATTAAAAAATGGCAACCGTTCCATCTTCAGCCGGAAACTGAAAGAACTTATGGAAGAAAGACTTGCGGCAGGAGAGCAGATCATGCTTTTTTTGAACCGGAGAGGATATGCGGGGTTCATTTCCTGCAGGGCATGCGGGCATGTGATGAAATGTCCCCACTGTGACGTTTCCCTTTCCGAACACCGAAACGGTATGTTAATATGTCATTACTGCGGACATGAGGAGAAAAAACCGAAACTGTGTCCTTCCTGCGGTTCTAAATATCTGCTCGGCTTTAAAGCAGGGACACAACAGATAGAAGAAGCCGTTCATAAGGAGTTCCCGGAAGCGGCTGTGCTGCGTATGGATGCCGATTCTACGAGGAAGAAAGAAAGTTATGAACAGATCTTGTCGGCATTTGCCGATGGGAAGGCGGATATTTTGGTCGGGACACAGATGATCGTCAAGGGGCATGATTTTCCGAACGTAACTTTAGTCGGGATTCTGGCTGCAGATCTGTCGTTAAATCAAAACGATTATCGTGCGGGGGAGCGGACTTTCCAGCTTCTGACACAGGCGGCCGGCAGAGCGGGCAGAGGAGAGCGGCCCGGAGAGGTCGTGATACAGACGTACCAGCCGGAACATTACAGCATCATCCATGCGGCCGGGCAGGATTATGAAAGTTTTTATGAAGAGGAGATCACGTACCGGGAATTGCTGCAGTATCCGCCGGCGGCGCATATGCTGGCAGTCATGTCAACGGCAAAGGAAGAAAAGCAGGGCGAAACCGTATTAAACGGCATGGCCGGATGTATCAGAGAAAGATTCGGTCCGGAGAAGGGATTGTATATTATCGGCCCGGCGCCTGCGGCCGTTTCAAAGATCAATGACCTGTACAGACATACGCTGTATTTCAAGCATTCTGATTACGAGAAACTGGTTCAGATAAAAGATATGCTGGAGACATACATGAAAGAACATGATCTGAAAAATCAAAACGTGCAGTTTGATTTTGATCCGATGAATACATTTTAGGATACGGATAACACAGGCGGTTGAGAAGTCCTCTGCGCGCCCGCCCCGGACTTCTCAACCGCCTGTGCAGACAAATAAACAGAAAGGAAAAAGATATGGCAACTAGAAAGATCAGAGAGATGGGAGACCCCGTTCTGGAAAAAAAATGTAAGGAAGTAAAAGAGATAACCCCCCGGGTACAGGAATTGATCGACGATATGTTCGATACGCTTTATGAAGCGAACGGAGTCGGTCTTGCGGCGCCTCAGGTCGGTATTTTAAAACGGATTGTCGTGATTGATACGACAGGAGAAGATCCGATTTTAATGATCAATCCGAGGATCGTGGAAATGAGTGGAGAACAGACCGGATATGAAGGCTGTTTAAGCGTGCCGGGCAAGTCGGGACAGGTGACGAGGGCCAATTATGTGAAGGCAGTCGCTTATGACGGGAATATGGAACCCTTTGAAGTGGAAGGCACGGAACTGCTTGCAAGAGCGATCCAGCATGAGCTGGATCATCTGGACGGCCATCTGTATGTCGAGAAAGTAGAAGGGCCGCTGCAGGATGTGGAGGATACCGAGGAAGAAGCGTGAGCGGGAATGGAGGAGCATGATGAAAGTAGTATTTATGGGGACCCCCGATTATGCGGTGGGCGCGCTTGAGGCCGTTATAGCGGCCGGGCATCAGGTCACGGCAGTCATTACACAGCCGGATAAACCGAAAGGACGCGGCAAAGAGATGCAGATGACGCCTGTAAAAAGCTGTGCCCTGCAATATGATCTTCCGGTCTTTCAGCCTGCGAAGATCAAGGCATCCGAAGCCGTATCAATTCTTCGGACATATGAGGCGGATGTGTTTGTGGTGGCAGCATTCGGGCAGATCCTTTCGGAGGAGATCCTGCAAATGCCGAGATACGGCTGTATCAATATCCATGCATCCCTCCTGCCTAAATACCGCGGTGCGGGGCCGATCCAGCAGGCGATTCTGGATGGAGAGAAAGAAACCGGTATCACGATCATGCAGATGGATAAGGGAATCGATACGGGCGATATTCTCCTGCAGAGCGTCGTACCGATCGACGAAAAAGAGACCGGCGACAGCCTGCATGATAAACTGACGCAGGAGGGTGCCAAGCTGATCGTGAAGGCGCTTGCCCAAATTGAGGCAGGTGAGATTACACCGTTTAAACAAGATGATACGAAATCCTGTTATGCAGGCATGCTGCGCAAGTCCATGGGAGAGATCGACTGGGCAAAAGATGCCGTCTGCATTGAACGCATGGTACGCGGCCTGAATTCATGGCCGAGCGCTTATACCTTTTATCATGGGAAAACATTGAAAATATGGGAAAGCAGTCTGAGTGTGCAGACGAATGCATTTCCTGATGCTGCGCCCGGTACGATAACGGCGGTGGAAAAAGAGGCATTCTGCGTGCAGACCGGAGATGGAACGCTCAAAGTGTCCGTAGTGCAGCTGGAAGGCAAAAAAAGAATGGCAGTGAAGGATTTTCTGCTGGGAAATCCGTTAAAGGCCGGAGAAACGCTCGGCGAAAAGGCAGACAAATAAGACCGGAAAAAGAAACGCAAACGGACTGACATAAAAACGAAATAAAGAACGAAGATGAACGGAAACGGAAAGGAGATGTTTGATCATGAGATATTACGGCGGTTATTACGGCATGTATTTTGATCCTACTTACCTGCTTGTTATTATCGGTGCACTGCTTTGTATTTTTGCACAGATGCGTGTCAGCATGACATTTAAGAAATATTCCAAAGTGAGAAGCAGGAGCGGACTTACCGGTGCACAGGCAGCGCAGCGGATACTGGAGCTTTCCGGTATTTATGATGTGAGAGTGGAGCATATCAGAGGGGAACTGACGGATCACTACGACCCCTCTTCTAAAGTCCTGCGGCTTTCGGACGCCACGTACGCTTCTACGTCGGTGGCAGCGATCGGCGTGGCGGCGCATGAATGCGGCCATGCACTGCAGCATAACAAAGGCTATGCACCTTTAAGCTTCAGGACCGCGCTTGTACCGGCGGCCAATATCGGCTCCAAACTGGGAATACCGATTATTTTGCTGGGTGTCTTTTTTGGGATGAATCAGCTCTTCATCCAGATCGGGATCTGGGTTTTTGCCATTGCGGTATTGTTTCAGGTCGTAACACTGCCGGTAGAATTTAATGCATCTGGCAGAGCGCTCTCCATGCTCGGAAATTACGGACTTATGGAAAACGACGAGACGAGAGGCTGTCGTAAGGTATTGAGCGCAGCGGCGCTGACGTATGTTGCGGCGGCGGCTTCTTCCATTTTACAGCTTCTGCGTCTGATTCTTTTGTTCGGGAACAACAGCAGAAGGAACGATTAGGAAAACATGGAAGAAACGGGCGTTGATTGATGAATATAAGAGAAATTATTTTAGAAATGCTCCTGGAACTGGAAAAGACGGACGGATATGTGAATCTGCTTCTTTCCGACGTTTTGGAGAAATACGATTATCTTGATCCGAAAGAAAAGGCTTTTATCAAAAGGGTCACGGAAGGCACGGTTGAGAGGATGATCCAGATAGACTATGTGCTTGACAGGATATCCAAAGTACCCGTGAAAAGAATGAAACCGCTTATCAGGCAGCTTCTGCGGATGAGCGTGTATCAGATTCTGTTTATGGAAAACGTGCCGGATGCAGCAGTCTGCAACGAAGCGGTCAATCTTGCCGGGAAAAGAAAGTTTAAACAGTTACAGGGTTATGTCAATGGCGTGCTGCGGAATGTATCAAGGCAGAAACAGCAATCGGAAGACGGGGCAGACGCAGGGTTTTGGCCGGATGCAGACAAAGACGGTACCGGTTATTTGTCCGTCATGTATTCCATGCCGCTTTGGCTGACGGAACATTTTCTGCACAGTTATCCGAAAGAACAGGCCGAGACGATATTTCATGCTTTTTTGGAAAGGCAGCCGGTAACGCTGCGCCTGGAGGAACATCTGTCTGGCCCTGAGAAAGAGGCGCTTTTAAAGAAATGGGAAGAAGGCGGATGCGTCATCAGGCAGCATCCTTATCTGCCTTATGCGCTGCAGATAGAGAAAGCGGAGGGCATCAGGCATCTGCCCGGCTATGAGGAAGGTCTTTTTACGGTGCAGGACGTCAGTTCCATGCTGGTGATAGAAGCTGCAGATCTGCAGGAAGGCCAGACCGTTATGGACATCTGCGCCGCGCCGGGCGGTAAGTCTTTGCATGCAGCATCTAAATTAAACGGTTCCGGGAAAGTGCTTTCTTTTGATGTATCAGAGAATAAACTGGCGCGTCTGGAAGAGAACAGGCAGCGGATGCGCATGGAAAATATGGAAACGGCAGTGTGCGATGCACGTATTTATCAGGAAAAATTTGCAGGTCTTGCTGATGTGGTGCTTGCGGATGTTCCTTGTTCGGGACTCGGCGTTATCGGCAAAAAGCCGGATATCAAATACCATGTAAGCAGACAGTCGCTGAAAGAAATCGTTGTTTTACAAAAAGAGATCATACAAAATGCAGCCGCCTATGTAAAGCCAGGCGGAATTTTGATGTACAGCACTTGTACGATCAATCCGGACGAGAATGAGAACATGGTGGAATGGATCTGTAAGGAGTTTGATTTTACACCGGAATGTATGTGCGGAAATCTCCCGGAAGCTTTACGCAAAGAGGAAAAAGCGGGGATGCTGCAGCTCCTGCCGGGTATTCATGAAACAGACGGCTTTTTCCTTGCAAGGCTCAAAAAAGGCGGCCGCATAGATGGATCAAAGTGAGAGCGCACGAGACGGCGGATGTTAAAAGACAGAGAGGAATACGGAAACAGACATGGAAATGGACAGGGAAGACACCGACAGCACAAAGAGGGATATCAAATCGCTTACACTCGCACAACTGCAGGGGGTCATGACGGAGGCGGCACAGAAATCCTACCGGGCGAAACAGCTTTATGAGTGGATGCATGTGAAGCTTGCCAGAGACTATGAGGAGATGACCAATCTGCCCGGGACACTTAAGACGTTTTGCCGGGAACATTTTGACTACGTGGCATTGCAGCTGATAAAAGTGCAGGAATCAAGAGTTGATGGAACGAAGAAATTTCTCTTTGCCCTTTCCGATGGCAATCTGATAGAAAGCGTGTGGATGCGGTATAAACATGGCAACTCCGTCTGTATTTCCTCGCAGGCCGGCTGCAGGATGGGATGCAGATTCTGCGCCTCCACGATAGACGGCCTGGAAAGAAATCTGCTTCCCTCCGAGATGTTGGATCAAATCTATGCCATCACACGTTACACAGGAGAGAGAGTTTCCAACGTGGTTGTGATGGGGAGCGGGGAACCGCTTGATAACTATGAGAATCTGCTGTGTTTTATCAGGCTGCTCACGGATGAGAACGGCTTGCATATCAGCCAGCGCAGCGTGACGGTATCGACATGCGGTATCGTGCCGATGATGTACCGTCTGGCGGATGAAAAGCTGCAGATCACGCTTGCACTGTCCCTTCATGCGGCGACAGATGAGAAGAGACGTAAACTGATGCCGATTGCCAATCAGTATTCTCTGGATGAATTGATGAGGGCATGTACATACTATTTTCAACAGACAGGGCGGAGAATAACATTTGAATACAGTCTGGCAGGCGGCGTTAATGATACGAAAGAGGACGTAGAAGAGCTGGTATCCCTGATAAAGCCGCTTCATGCGCATATCAACCTGATCCCGATAAACCCTGTAAAAGAGCGGGATTTTATCAGATCCGGCAAAGAAGCGGTAACGGTATTTAAAAATAAACTTGAAAAAAATGGAATAAATGTTACTATAAGAAGGGAAATGGGCCAAGATATAGATGGTGCCTGCGGACAGCTTAGACGAAGTCATTTACTTAAGCGGTCATAGGGAGGAAGTACAGTGTTAAGATCCTATGCGATTACAGATATCGGACGAAGAAGAAAACTGAATCAGGATTTTATATACCTTTCGGAGACGCCTGTCGGCAATCTGCCGAATATATTTATTGTGGCTGATGGTATGGGCGGACATAATGCAGGGGAGCTTGCTTCCCGCTATACAGTCGAGACGATCGTGGAGGAGATCACTTCTTCGTTTGAAAAAAACCCCGTCATCATTTTGGGGAAAGCGATCGAAAAGGCCAATGCCAACACCAGACGGAAGGCCAGTGAAGACCGGGCGCTCATGGGCATGGGCACGACGCTCGTCATGGCGACCTGTCTGGGAAAATATCTGGAAGTTGCCAATGTGGGAGACAGCAGGCTGTATCTTGTAAATGAAGACATTGAGCAGATTACGGTGGACCATTCCCTTGTGGAAGAAATGATCCGTATGGGAGGCATCGACAGAGAATCCGCCAGAAATCACCCGGATAAAAATATTATTACCAGAGCGATCGGCGCAAGAGATACGGTAGAGGCGGATTTTTTCAATCTGGAATTACGGGACGGAGATATCATACTGCTCTGTTCGGATGGACTGACAAACATGGTAAAGGATGATGAGATACAACGGATTTTAAAAAGCGGAGAAGGCCTGAAAGAAAGAGCAGAGGCATTGGTTCGGGCAGCCAATAATAACGGCGGCAAAGATAACATTTCGGTCATTATTATAGAGCCGTCAGCAGATGAGGTGAAACATGATTAAAATTGGAATGATAATCGGCGAGCGGTACGAGATCTTGGAAAAGATCGGTACAGGCGGTATGTCGGATGTATATAAAGCAAAAGATCATAAACTGAACCGTTTCGTAGCGGTCAAGGTATTGAAGCAGGAATTCAGCGAAAACGCGAATTTTGTTTCCAAGTTCAGAATAGAAGCGCAGGCCGCAGCAGGTCTGATGCATCCGAATATCGTCAATGTTTATGATGTCGGGGAAGAGGGCGGCATCTACTATATCGTCATGGAACTGGTGGAAGGGATCACCCTGAAAAAATATATTGAGAAAAAGGCGAGACTGTCCGTCAAGGAAGCGATCAGTATTGCCATTCAGGTTTCCATGGGAATCGAAGCGGCACATAATAACCATATCATTCACCGCGACATAAAGCCGCAGAATATTATCATTTCCAAAGAAGGTAAAGTCAAAGTAACGGATTTCGGTATTGCCAAAGCGGCAACGAGCAATACCATTACGTCCAACGTCATGGGTTCCGTTCATTATACATCGCCGGAGCAGGCCAGAGGCGGCTACAGCGATGAAAAGAGTGATATCTATTCGCTTGGCGTTACAATGTTTGAAATGCTGACGGGGCGCGTTCCTTTTAACGGAGAGACGACGGTGGCTATTGCCATCAAGCATATTCAGGAAGAAATGCCATCGCCGAGGGAATATATATCGGAAATCCCCATAAGCGTGGAACAGATCGTGTATAAATGCTGTCAGAAGAGTCCGGACAGAAGATATCAGTCTATGGGTGAACTGATCGTCGATCTGAAACAGTCGTTGATGAACCCGGACGAGGATTTTGTAAAAGTGGTTGATCCGGATGAAGAAGCGTCCACGAGAATGATCACCGATAAAGATATGGCGCAGATCAAAAGACAGTCTGACAGGAGAGATTCCATGGACGAAGCGATGCGCCTTAAAAAGAATGCCTATCGTTCTTATGACAGATACGAGGACGAAGACGACGAAGAAGATGAGGACGACGAATATTACGAGGACGAAGACGACGACGATGATTACGATCCGAAAATGGAGAAGATTACGACCGTACTTGCTGTTGTAGCGGCGCTTTTAGTCGGCGGGATCATTATCTTTTTGGTCGGCAGGACATTCGGCGTGTTCACATTCGGCACTGACGAAAACGGAGAGCAGACAGAGCAGGAAGCGGAGACCGAACAGGTGCAGATGATCGAGGTGGCCGGGAAAACGTTAGATGAAGTCAAGCGCGCCCTGATCGATCTTGGTCTGACGCCGGAGATCGAATATGAAGAGTCCGACACGTATGAAGAAGGCATTGTCATCCGTGCAAGCGTCAAAGCAGGAGACATGGTAGATAAAAATAAAAATGTTATTCTGACGGTGGCACAGGGAAGTGAAGCAGTCGCCGTACCGAGCGTAACCGGGAAATCACAGGCGGAAGCAACTTCTATCCTGGAGAAACAGGGATTTGTCGTTACGGCAACGCAGAGCCACGATTCCGTCGTACAAAGCGGCTATGTTATTTCGCAGTCGCCCGAAGCGGAAAAAATGGCGCCGAAAGGTTCTGCGATTACGATCCGTGTAAGCCAGGGAGCGGAAAATACGAAAGTAAGAGTGCCCAGCGTGCTTGGTCAGACGGAAATGGATGCCGTAGCGATCTTAACCGAGAATGAGCTGGCAGTCGGCACCATATCACAGGTCAATGATCCGGATGCCAATTTACTGGACAAAGTATGTTATCAGAGCTACTCCGAAGGTTCCTATGTGGATAAGGGAACCGTGATCGATCTGAAAGTCAGCATAGGGCCTCCGACGGCGACTTATAAATATACGGATAATATTGCGGCGCCCACGGAAGACCCGGAATATCAAAACGGCATGAACGTGACTGTGATCGTTACCACGGCGGATGGGAGACAGCTTTTGAATACACAGACAGCCTCTTTTCCGGTTGCGGTAAACTATACGGGGATTCAGTCGGCTACAGGGACCATACAGTTTAAATTCGTCGTAACATCGCCGCCAACGACCGTGACAGACCCGAATACCGGAGAAACGTCGATCGTAGACGGTACGTCTACAGAGAAGGAAGTGACAAGAGAGGTTGCGTTTACGGCAGAGTGAGGATAGATGACAGGAAAGATCATTAAGGGAATTGCCGGTTTCTATTATGTGCATGTGGAGGGACATGGCGTATATGAATGCCGGGCAAAAGGGATATTCAGAAATGTTCATATGAAACCGCTTGTAGGGGACAATGTCTGCATCGATATTCTGGATGAGCGGGACAAAGAAGGAAACGTAACGAAGATCCTGCCGCGGAAAAACGAACTGATGCGCCCGGCAGTAGCCAATATCGATCAGGCGCTCATCATTTTTGCCATTGTGAAGCCTGATCCGAATTTTAATCTGTTGGACCGTTTTCTGATCCGTATGGAGCGGCAGAAACTGCCTTGTATAATCTGCTTTAACAAGCAGGATATTGCTTCGGAAAAAGAGCGGGAGGCGCTTAAACGGGCATATGAGACATGTGGTTATACCGTGTTGTTTATCAGCGCGTTAAAGCAGGATGGCATGGAACGGCTAAAGAGTCTGCTTGCGGGTAAAACAACGACCGTGGCCGGACCGAGCGGCGTCGGGAAATCTACGATTATCAACGCATTGCAGCCGGAGGCGAACATGGAGACCGGCAGCATCAGCCGCAAGATCGAAAGAGGGCGGCATACCACCAGGCATTCCGAGATCATAGCCCTTGGAGATGAGACATACATCATGGATACGCCGGGGTTTACTTCTTTAAATATTTCCGAAATTCAAAAAGAAGAACTCGGGATTTATTATCCGGAGTTTGCACAGTATGAGCCTTCCTGCCGTTTCCGCGGATGCGCTCATATCAACGAACCGGACTGCGGCGTCAAAGAGGCGGCGGCCCGCGGACAGATCAGCGCGGTGCGTTATGAGAATTATAAAATATTGTATCAGGAACTGAAAGATATTAAGAGATATTAAAGGAAGAAGTCAATAACATTCGGGTTATTGGCTTTTTTATCATTTATTTTGCAGGGGATAATAGAAAGGAAACATCTTGCCATATGATGAAAAGGAAGATATCGGGAATTATGATAAGTATTTGTGTACTGATGCAGGGATGTAAAAAGAGGCGGGATGATTCTCGGTGCTTTTACCGGGATGGGAGAAATTGACGCCGTTTTTTTCAGGTGGCAAACGGAGTGGCAGAGCCGCTCCGTTCGATGAGGTCGTACCAGCTCTCCTATGAAAGTACCGAATCCTATGAGCTAGACGGTGTCAGTGTTATAAAAGAAGCTTATTACGAAAAATGGGATGAGCTGTATGACCCGGATGAGTATATTGTAATCGGATATGACGATGTGCTTGATATGGTACCGTGATGTTTGGAAAGAAAAGGCCAATAACTGGACTTTTTGTAATAATTGATTTTAGTGTTTATTTCACATATAATAAAAAGAAGAGGATACAGATTATAGATGATAAAGATAAATTTAGCATAGACGGTGATGCAGGGAATGCTCTTGGTTCGGCATATGATACAAATATACAATTGAGGAGTTTCATGATATGGGTATTTAGGGATATTAAGGGTTGAATTGGCGATGATATTGAAATAGGAACGAGATTGGTTAGTGTCGATCTTTACAATAGCAGACATGTAAGAGAACATTGACGGAAAATAATGTTCTCAGAGAAGGTTTGGCCCAATATGATATTTGTTTTACAGTATATCATAAGGAAAAGGAACTTAAGATTTTTATAAGTATTGAGGCATAGAAACAGATAGAATCTTTCCATAGTAATTTTGACTTGAAAAAAGTCCGAAATATCTTGATTGGTATGAATAATGATTAGGAGTAAGAAAAATTTGTATCGTTCAGATTTGATGAAGGGAATTATTGTCAATATCAGGAGCGGAGTAGTAATATTTTTAAGTGTATTGATATCCCTACTGGAGACGTTGGTTTCTAAGAAAGATGTAGCAGAAAAGAAACGTATATCGATGAATGAATATGGTATGATAATGACTGTTGAGTTGGAAAGGAGAATCCAAATTATGCGTAATTGGTCAGAATGTATCAAAGTGTAAGATATGAAAAAAGAGCGAATTGATGCAATTGGAAGGGGGAGCTGATGTTGCCAAAGAATAAATATACGGATGCTGAATGTGCAGAAGAAAATGGTTTTGCGTCCGTGAATTCATAAGAGGACTAATATTCTCAATTTTACTCTAGTGAGAATTAACTATTTGCTTGATTAATATTTTGTAGAAAGGTAGATCTATATAAATGAAAAAGAAAATACTATTTATTTTGTTAGTTGTGCTATTCATTAATGGGTGTAGCAGTGTATCAGAAGTAAATGAAGAAAAGTATAGAGAAAAGGAACCGGAAGATGAATCAGAAGAGAGTGAGGATTTAAATAGCGTATACTATGAATTGGCTTGTGAGGCTATTGATAAAAAGCAGTATCTGTCTGCATTATCATATCTATATGAATGTAATAATTATTTAGATGCTGACAGTAAAATAAATGAACTTAAAGTTATAATAGATGAGAGTAGAACAGGCAAATCTTGTTTTGTATCGAGAGTAAATCAAATATTAGCGTATATTGATCAAAATTCCAATCTTCAGTTAATTGGAAAAGGTAAAGGCAAATATGATATTAATATAGATGAATGGACAGATTTAAAATCGATAGATGTGTCGTGTGATTTTATAATAGGAGTTAAAAATGATGGAACAGTACTCATGGCTGCGCTTATTGGAGAGACACCTAAAGTAGATGTTTCCGATTGGACAGATATTAGCGACATAGTGATTGTGGATGTATCAGACACACTTATTGTAGGATTAAAAAACGATGGAACGGTTATTTATGCAAGAAGTGAAGATCATAATAGTTATATGGAAGAACATCCTTATTTAGAAGAGATATATCCTGAAAAAACAGAAGAGTGGAATAATATAAAAAGAATATGTGCTCAAAATACACTTGGTATATTTGGTATTACTGAAGAAGGAAAAATTGTTTGCACTAAGGAATCTTTGTTAACCAAGGTAAAGGATGTAAATGTCTTTGATGTAGGAGCTTTTGGCATTGCATTTGGAGAAGAAGGAGCAGAAGTTATCGGAATATACGGAGCATGGCCTTACATACCTTCACCTGAAGGAATGATAGATGTAGTAGTTGGGGATGAGTTTGTAGCTTATTTATTTGAAAATGGCGAAATCGTGATAGGCAATACTGAGGCGTGTGAGGTAGAATTAACTGAGATAGACTTAGATAATATTGTAGCGATATCTTTGGCTAATAGTAGCGAAGGACATAGCGATTTGTTAGCGGCGTATGGCATTGATGGAAGTATTCACTTGATTGGAAATACAGATTCGCTTCCTAAAGAAATTAATCTATCTAATACGCCAATAAATATTGTTCCTGTGGAATTTATAAAAGAAGGAGAATCGACCGAAGTTAGTAAGGAAGAACAAAAGAAAGAGCCAGAGTTAGGAATGACACAAGAAGAAGTATTAAAATCTACTTGGGGAGAACCTGTAAAGAAAAATATAACAGAAAGTGTAGCTGCAGATGGTGTTAAACATATTTCTGAACAATGGGTATATTCAGATGATAAGTATTTATATTTTGATGATGGAATATTGATAACAATTCAAAGGAGTGAGTAGTTTAAATGAGAATGTTTTCTATTTGGTGAAGGATGTTAAAACAGAGTATCTTGAGTTTTTATCACATTTGGTTTGAGATATAAAAATAAGGTGATTTACAAGTACGTATACGCAGTGCTATATTGGAGTAGAACAGTCTTTTAATAATATATAAACATACTGATATAAGGCACTTGGCATAGTAGAAACAATTGATATTTTGAAAACACCTTAAAAGCTGTAGGACAAGAATATAGAGAAAGGCGGAATTCTTTTCATTATAAGGATTTCTGAATAGGTATAGCAGGATATGAAACTAGGAATCGTTATATATGAGGCTGTTTCATGGTAAGCGCTGAATAATGGGGTGGATTTTATCCATCCGCAGAAACTTATATAATGATTGTCAGGAAACGCGAGCATTTTACTCTGTCTCTAGCGCTGGAGATAAGCGTTTTACTCTATCTTCAAGGAGCAGTCATTATGAATCCTAACTGTGTAAGAAAACCTGAACAGATCAAACTTATCATGGAATGCCGCCAAAGCGGACTCTCTGATTATCAGTGGTGCCGGAAGCAGGGCATTCATCCAGGAACCTTTTATAACTGGGTCAGCAAACTCCGGAAGGCCGGATATATTATTCCGGATTCGGAAAGTAAATCTTGTGCTTTACCTGTCACGCAGGAAGTCGTCAAGCTTGATCTAACAGAACACGAAATACCTGTCCCTGCCATGGCTGGGCAAAATACTAACCTTCCATCCCCGGCCGCTGTTTCCGCTATTGCCGCCGAAATGGAATGCGGAAATATCAGGGTGCGCATCTTTAATGGAGCCGATTCGGCCGTGGTTCAGAATACGCTTAAGTGTATCGGAGGTATGTCCCATGCTTGGTGATATTTCCGGCGCTGCAAATATTTATGTCGTTACCGGCTACACTGATATGAGAAAAAGCATAGATGGTCTGTGCGCGATCGTTATGGATCAGCTGAAAGTGGAACCGGACAGTCATTCCATCTATCTTTTCTGCGGCAGACGCTGCGGCAGGATCAAGGTCTTATTACGTGAGCCGGACGGATACGTCCTTTTATATAAAAGGCTTGATGTGGTACAGGGAAAATACCGCTGGCCAAGGAACCGTTCCGAGGTAAGACCCATTACATGGCAGCAGTTCAATGTTTCTTCCGGTCTGGCTGCCCATGTCATGTATGGAAAGTTCATCAATGCCTTACCCTACTACCGGCAGGAGAATGATTTTGACAACCGGTTTGGGGTTAAGATCGGGCGCGGAATCATGGCCCACTGGACAATATATTGTGCGGAGAATTATTTTTCACCAATGACAGAATACTTCCACAGGCTTCTTTCCGGAAGAAAGTTTGTCGCCGCTGATGAGACACCCATTCAGGTATTAAAGGAAGCGGGCAGACGGCCACAGTCCAAATCTTATGTGTGGCTGTTCTGTTCCGGGGATGATGGACTGCCTCCCATCATCATTTATCAGTATCATCCAACAAGGAATGGTGATGCTGCTGCGGAGTTCTTTCAGGGATCCGCACCCGGCACTTACATCAATGCAGATGGTTATGCCGGATACAACAAGCTGAAGGACTTCAAAAGGTGCTGTTATGCGTACATCAGAAGATATTTTCTGGAAGCCATTCCGAAGGGTAAGGAAAAGGATTATACCGATCCTGCCGTACAGGGCCTGCTCTACTGTAATAAACTGTTTGAGTATGAGCGGGCTTACCGTAAGAAGGGGTTTTCCTACAAACAGATATACAACCGCCGTCTCAAAGACCAGAAGCCTGTCGTTGAGGCTTTTGCGGCGTGGATTGATAAGCAGAGTGCCCCGAACGGAAGCCGTCTTTCCAGAGCTTTAACCTACGTAGGGAACCAGAGACCGTATATGATGACCTATCTGGAAGATGGGCGCTGCAACATATCAAACAACTTAAGTGAGAACTCCATCTGTTGTGACAGGTCAAGGAACAGGAAAAAGAAATCCGAAGGCTGAAAGAAGAAAACGAATTCCTTGAGGAAGCGAGCGCTTTTTTCGCTGCCAGCCGTCGGAAGTCTGCAAAAGGCAGAGAATGATGTTCCTTGCCATAAAAACCGAAGACGGCGTTATCAGGGGAAAGATTTCTTTCTACTGCCAGATGTTAAACGTGACACGACAGGGGTTTTATAAATATCTGGCAAATAAAGACCGGCCATGGAAATATCAGGAGCTTCTCCTCAAGCAACCCCCAAATATCCATATCCCTGGCGAGAGGACGGTATACCGTGTCATGAAGGAAATCGGACTAAGCCACCGTCCGAAACGCAAACCCAACGGAATTACGAAAGCTGACCGTGAGGCGCGTAAATCCGACGACCTGCTGAACGGGATTTCACATCCGCAGCGCCACTAAAAAAATGCGTTACGGATATAACCGAAATCAAAGCAAAAGATGGAAAACTCTATGTATCTTCCCTGTTTGACTGTTTTGATGCCGCAGTCCTGGGACTGGCAATGGACACAAACATGAAAGCATCCTTATGCGAACAGACGCTTGACAATGCAGTCCGCTCATATCCGGCGCTCAGGGGAGCCGTTATCCATTCTGACCGGGGTACACAGTATACTAGCGAAGTTTACCGCAGAGCCGCTGCAAAGTATGGTATTCTCCAGAGCATGAACAGTACCGGCGGACGCTGCCATGACAATGCAAGGTGTGAGAGCATGTGGGCACGGATGAAAGGGGAACTACTCTATGGGAGATATGATACAGAAAAAATGACGGTGGAAGAACTGAAAACTCTCATCTGAAGATACTACATCAGTTATTGGAACAACAGGAGAATATGCTCTGCTAACGAAGGGCTGCCTCCTATGGTTAAGAGGCAGAGATATTATGAATCTCTGGCTGCCGCTTAGGCATTGATATCCTTGTAAAAAAAGTGTCAACTAATATTGACAATATCATTCTGTGGTTTTCTGGCATATGTTCCGGCATGTATACCGGATCAGGAGAATACGCCTTACGTACATGGGCTGCAATACGGTTGTTATGGTAGAAAACCTCAATGCTGTTTTAGGTCGTACGGATGTCTACTTTCTTACCAATAAATTCATGGGGGACAGAATACTTGCAATTCCCGACAGTTATGAGATAATCGGGTTGTATGGTGGCAGTTGACCAGACAGCCGTTTTATACGGGGAAGCAGGTAATGGCATGAGGAAGTCTTTTTCTTCTTCGATAAATGCAGACAGCCGGCTTCCTTTCTTTTTCTGGAAAGTTTTTTCATTAAATTCTTCAAGCTTCTGACGGATGGCTTTATTAAGCTCATCGAAGGTGAAAAATTTACGGTTGCGGAGTGCTGCAAGGATCCATGTTTCAATCACCCTTACGGTACCTTCGCCGTTAGGCTTGTCCTTTGGTCTTACCGGTCTGGCAGGAATGATAGCTGTTCCGTAATGCTCAGCCATTTCGTGGTAGGAACGGTTGAGTACAAGCTCCGTCCGTGTATTTTTGATAACTCCTGTTTTAAGGTTGTCTGGTACGAGAATACGGGTCACGCCGCCAAAGAAAGAGTACGCATGGATGTGTGCTTCTATCCAGTGGTTTGATTTCATATCCGGAAAAGCTTCAGCGTATCCATACAGACTGCATGGAAGGACAGCAACAAATATGTATGCTGGCAGCATCATAGACCTTAAGGGTACACGCCAACTCAATCAACTTCCAGTGCCTCTCCGGGCTTACGCTTGATCCTGAGTGTTGTTTTCTTTGAAGCGGCGTAAGCGTGATACTTGTCATTGAACTGCGTATGTTGGTAAGGAATGGTGTGTTCCGCTTCACACTTGGCGCAATATTCCGCCCATAAAAGAGACAGTGTCACACCCGGCTTGGCAAGTTCATTGTAGACATACTCGTAATCCGGGAGCGGCCTTCCCTCATTGCTGCCCCTGTCCGGATAAAACAGCTGCTCAATGTCACTGTTTGTTAGCGAATCAGGGATAGGCCACCCCAGAGAATGTGTTTCTGCAAGCTTAAGCACCTCAGAAACCGTGTTGCGTGAGCAACACAAGCTGTTCGCAATGGCGACATTGCTAAACTCCCGACTTTTTAGTCTGATGATTTCTCGATAATCAGTCATGGTTATCGACCTCCTGTAATAAATTTACACATTTTCATGTGCATGGATTCATTATAGGGGATTGCACTCTGGGGCGGAAATACATGCTCCGAAATATCGGATTCGGGTGCTCTGAATTTGCGGAAAAGGTGCACATTTTAAACGGAATATTCAATATCCGCCATCTAATCCAATTTCCTGATATTTACAGGGCTGGCCTTTCAAATGCTCCAGAATGATATCACTTTCCCGTTGGTTCGCAGGATAGCAGTCAACTCC
>ERZ808028.526-NODE-526-length-31195-cov-12.535863_pt1 | contig 31195 bp, 22 predicted proteins | sample MGYA00380184_ERZ808028 | MGnify/ENA primary metagenome ERZ808028 (study PRJEB31490, sample SAMN06133397) | mouse gut metagenome | isolation source: J8_1 | host: mice | place: China: Chengdu | collected 2015-05 ...
AAGAGCAGTTGAAAAATGGGGAAATTTCCGAGGACGAGTATTTTGAATGGAAAATCAACTGGCCTGCTACGAGTAGTAGTGTTGATGAAAAAGGGCATGATAAGAAAAATAATAGTTACAAGTGGAGGTGAAAATTATGAGTGAAAATCCAAAAGTATTTATTTCTTATAGTCATGAAGATGCTCTATTTGAGCAAACCGTACTTAATTTTGCTAACAAACTTCGCTCAGAAGGTATTGATGCTAACATTGATTTATATGAAGATGCACCTGCAGAGGGTTGGCCAAGATGGATGGATAACCAAATCCGTATTGCCGATTATGTTTTAGTTGTCTGCACAAAATCATATTTTGAAAAATGCCTGCCCGGAAACGCTAATGGGAAAGGTGTTTCTTGGGAAGTTAATATAGTGTATCAATATATTTACGATAATTATAGTGAAACAACAAAATTTATTCCTGTCTTTTTTGACACCCAAGATGAACAATACATTTTAACTCCTTTAAAACCTTTTACTTATTATAATGTCGGAACATATGAAGGATATAATAAACTATATTGGCGATTACGAGGTGTATCATCTACCCACAAACCACCTCTTGGTAAATTGCGACCTTTACCAGAAAAAGAACGAAAAACAATGTTTTTTTCATCACCAATAAATCTTGAATTATGGAATAAAGCCAAATGGAAAGGTATGCTTTATTTAATGTACCTCGATCAGCCACCAATTTTAGGAATTATGTATACTGACTACTCTGCTGGTATACAAATCTTCAAAGATTGGAAAACTGATTATCCCGCTAAAACAATAAACGATAATTTAGAGATAACCTATATTGAACCACCTTTTACCAAAAACAACTATGTCTATTCAGATAAAGATAGAAATTATGGAAAAGGCTATTGGGTTCATATTGGTCCTAACATAAATAAATCTATTGAACGAATGGATAATATTGGCATCCCTCTCCAAGAAGGATTCTTAGCAACTTTATGCCGCTATCATTGGATGGATGAAATGAACGGCTCTCGTAACCGTACTCTTTTTAAACAGATGTATGAAAATTTTAAAAGTTTTTCACTAATTCCTGTCACACTAAAAAATCATGACTTACCTATGACCGAAGATAATTTAATTTTAGGTATGGAACATAAAATAGAAATGAAAAATATAAAATTTGTTAAAGGAATAGATGTAGGTGAAAACGATATTTATAAAGTAGTTTTAAATCCTCCATCTGAAATATAGGTATCAAAAAGGTATCACGCCCCACATCAAAAGCCGGAAAGTCCGCTGTTTATGCGGCTTCCCGGCTCTCTGTTTACTATTCGAACTCAATCGTCCCCGGCGGCTTGCTCGTCAAATCATACACTACTCGATTAACTCCCCGCACCTCATTAATAATCCGGCTCATAACCACCTGCAACACCGCAAACGGCACTTCCGCGCACTCCGCAGTCATAAAATCAACCGTATTCACCGCACGCAGCGCAACCGCATAATCATACGTCCGCTCGTCTCCCATGACACCGACACTGCGCATATTCGTAAGCGCCGCAAAATACTGTCCGATACTCCTGTCCAGTCCCGCTTTAGCAATCTCCTCGCGGTAAATCGCATCTGCGTCCTGCACAATCCGCACCTTCTCTGCTGTGACTTCCCCGATAATCCGAATCCCTAGCCCCGGTCCCGGGAATGGCTGGCGGAATACCAATCTCTCAGGAATCCCCAGTTCTAGTCCCGCCTTTCGAACCTCGTCCTTAAACAAATCCCGAAGCGGCTCGATAATTTCCTTGAAATCGACAAAATCAGGCAGTCCTCCGACATTGTGATGCGATTTGATCACCGCCGACTCCCCGCCAAGACCGCTCTCCACCACATCTGGATAAATCGTTCCCTGTGCTAAGAAATCCACGGCGCCAATTTTCTTCGCCTCCTCCTCAAACACACGGATAAATTCTTCACCGATAATCTTTCTCTTTGTCTCAGGCTCTGTCACACCGGCAAGCTTCGCATAATACCGCTCCTGCGCGTTGACACGGATAAAGTTCAAGTCAAAGTCCCCATTTGGACCAAAGACAGCCTCGACCTCGTCCCCTTCATTTTTGCGCAGCAAACCGTGGTCCACAAAGACACACGTAAGCTGCTTTCCGATTGCGCGCGACAGCAGACCTGCCGCAACTGACGAATCCACACCGCCAGACAATGCAAGCAGCACTTTGCCGCCGCCAACCTTTTCGCGAATCTGCTTTACAGACTCCTCCACAAACGAATCCATACGCCATGTGCCCGCACAGCCGCAGATGCCGCGCACAAAGTTGTCAATCATTTTTGTTCCCTCAACTGTATGCAGCACCTCGGGGTGGAACTGGATTGCATAAAGCTTTTTCTCTGCGCACTCCGCTGCTGCCACCGGGCAGTCTGCCGTGTGCGCACAAACTGAAAAACCGGGAGCGGTCTGAGAAATATAGTCATTATGGCTCATCCAGCAAACTGTTGACGCCGACACCCCGTCAAACAAAGGAGAATCCGAAGCTACTGAAACCTGAATCTTTCCGTACTCACGCACTGGTGCTTTTTCCACCTTGCCGCCAAGTATATGCATCATGAGCTGTGCACCGTAACAAAGCCCCAAAACCGGAATCCCCAGCTCAAAAAGTTCTTTTGTGTAAGTGGGCGCCTTTTCTTCATAACAGCTATTGGGCCCGCCAGTCAGAATAATCCCCTTGGGCGCCATCGCCTTAATCTGTTCGATGTCCGTCCTGTACGAATAAATCTCACAGTACACATTGCATTCCCTGACACGCCGTGCCACAAGCTGATTGTATTGACCGCCAAAGTCAATCACCACCACCTTTTCATCGGAAAGCCCCTTCCCTGCGGAATGTCCTTTTTCCATCTTTTTTCCTCCTCGTTCCTATGCATGATTTTATCTATACAGCCACAAATATATGCTCTATCGTAACATGAAAAAATAGAATTATCAACCATTTTTCACCACAAAAACAGCATATGCAAAAATGAAAGAAGCACTTGTATTGTATACAAAACAGCGATACAATAAGGTTATGAAACACAGCGATTCCATAAAAGCTTTTTCCTTTCACGAAAACCAGCTCCTTTTGGTGAATCGTACAAACATGTATGATTTGGGCATGCAGCTTTAAAAGCCGCCCCGATCATTCCAACCGTAAAGGAGGTTTCCTAATGAACCATCAGAACACAAAAACACCCGCCACACGAAAACGGATTGCAGATGAAATCATGACCCAGATTGGCAAGAGCGTCATTCTCGTCTTTCTGGTAGTCGCAGCCGTTGCAATCTTCATGGTCGCATGGACGATCATGTCCTCCAAGAAAAACGAGCTTACATTGGAGTCCAAGGCAGCATCAAACCAGTTGACAGCTTTTATCGACCAGTATACAAGAGGAGTGGAACAACTGGCTGTCAACCCCGATATCAAACACATTATGAATGAGGTAAAACCTGGTGATGACATTCTTCAAGCAGATAAAATGGACGCCGTCATGGATTATCTCGTCAACATTGCAAATACAGACACAGAAAATGTCATGGCAGTCTGGCTCTCCGATCTCGATTCAAGCACACTAGCACAATCTGACGGCTATGTCAGCGGCGAAGGCTGGGATATCACAGGGCGCGGCTGGTACGGCTGCATCACTGAAAAAAGAACCGTCCTGACCGAGCCCTACATAGATTCCTCGACTGGTAAAATGATTCTGAGCGCTGCGGCGCCAGTCTATGATGATACCACAGGCGCTATACTTGGCGCAGTCGGCATGGACATTTCACTCGACCATATGACAGGCATAATGCGCGGATACAAAATCGGACGAAACGGGTATATCCTGCTTATGTCCGAAAATGGCACATTCCTCTACCACCCGCAGGAGGATTATGTCCAGAAAAATATCAAGGACGTAAATCTGTCCAGCAACGTAGCAGATGCAGTTCTGTCCAAAAACAGCGAATTTCTGAAATACAAGGCAGACGGCGTGACAAAATACGGCTCGCTGGAGCTTGTCGGCGACACCGGCTATCTCGTGCTGAGCAGCCTGCCCCTTTCAGAGTACTATGCCATTCTGATTGCCATGATTATCGCTCTGGTTATCCTTTTTGCAGCCGGCATTCTGCTCATCGCAGTCAGCATCCGCAAGAGCGCCGCAAACCTGACAAAGCCAATCTTGGCACTCAACAAAACTGCCCAGCAGCTTGCGGACGGAGATTTGGACGTCCAGCTTGACATTACCTCCGAGGACGAAATCGGAGAACTTGGAGAGTCCATCGGAAAAACAGTCAGCCGTTTAAAAGAGTATATCGTCTATATTGATGAAACCGCTGAAGTGCTTGCACAAATCGCTGGCGGAAAACTGCGCATCACCCTGAAAAATGATTATGTCGGCGAATTTCAGAAAATAAAGACCGCGCTGCTCAACATTTCGTCCTCCATGAACGACGTGATGGAGGGCATCAATACCAGCTCTGGCCGTGTGTCCGTGGGCGCCGCCGAGCTTGCCACCGCCTCACAGATGCTGGCGGAAAGTGCAGAGTTGCAGGCAGCATCTGTGGAAGAACTTGCGGCAACTACAAACACCGTTGCAGACCATGTGGAAGAGAGCCACCGCGACGCCGAAGTTTCCGCAAAGGAAACTGCCAAGGTTACTGCCATGATTGAACAGAATCAGGAAAAAATGACAATGATGATGACGGCAATGGAAGAAATCCGCAAAACCTCCCAGCAGGTTGTCGGCATTATCCAGACAATCGAGGAGATTGCAGACCAGACAAACCTGCTGTCGCTCAATGCCTCCATCGAGGCGGCGCGCGCCGGGGAAGCAGGAAAAGGCTTCGCCGTCGTGGCAGATGAAATTGGCAAACTTGCGATGGAAAGCGCAAAGGCTGCAAGCTCAACCAGAAGCCTGATTGAAATTTCCATGGAAGAAATCACCAAAGGCAGCAGCATTGCCACCGATGCCATGAATGCATTAAAGGACTCCGTAAATGCGGTTGACCATGTAAATGAACTGATAAAAAATACCGCACGAAATGCCGCCGTACAGGCAGAAAGCATGGAGCAGCTCCGCGTTGGCATCGACGAGATTGCCCGCGGAATACAGGACAATTCTGCCGCATCACAGGAGACTTCCGCAACCTCCGACGAGCTTGCATCGCAGGCTGACCTACTGAATAAAATGGTTCAAAAATTTGAGCTTGCCTAAACAATATTTATACTTCAAAACGAAAGCCGCCCTTATAAGTGATCTGATATCAATCGCTTATGAGGGCGGTTTTCTCACGCCACCTCCACTGACGCAGCATCGCCCGCTTCCGCCTGTTTGGGCACCGCGGCAGCCAGCTTTTCAAAATTCTGCCCTGAGCTTGCCGCGCCGGTAATGGCATCAACTCTGTCTCTGCCTGACCGTCTATTAGAAGATGTGGCGCGCAACGACGCCACAATCATGCGTATGACCACGCCCAGAGAAACTGACAACTGTGTCACATATCGAATGATAATCTGCTTGATACTGCACTTTTACAACTTGTTATTTCCTTTCAATTTATCCGCTTTCATTATAAAAATCCCCCATTTTTACATAATGCTGCGAATTTGGGTATGGACTACAGAGCGCATACCATATCTTTTCGTAAAATTTCGCATTTCTATGACGCTATTTTACCATATCATACATATTTTGTGCAATATAGCAAGTGTACGCTTTACGATAAATATTTGTTTATTTTTGGGGTTTATGATGTATAAACTATACAAAAAAGACTTGACACAAGTATGATTTCGGACTAGAATAGCAAGTATGAAATCAGACTTACTTTTATACTTTCCAAGCTTCATTTGAAAGGAGGCTCCCCATGACCCTGAGACCCCTGCCTAAACAAAATGAAATGAACCGCCTGAACAAAGCCCTTACGGAGTTCTATCATGACCTCTGTGTCCAAACCGGCATGTCAGACAGCGTATTTGACATCTTTTATGCCATCGCTGCGCTTGGCGACGGCTGCTGCCAGCGTGATATCTGCGATTACGCGTTTACCAGCAAACAGACGATACACTCTGCCATACACAAGCTGGAAAAAGAGGGATTTTTGCGTTTTCAGTCTGGAAAAGGACGCGAACAGCTTATTTTTCTGACACCTGTGGGCGAGCAGTTTATGAAGGAGAAAATCGTGCCTGTGATCGCTATGGAAAATGACGTGATCTCCCAGATGCCGCCGGACGAGACAGACCAGCTCCTGCGGCTCACAGCCAGATATCTTGACTGCCTGCGCAGCCAGCCAAGCCCGTTCACCGCTGTGCAGAAGAAAAAATGATTTTAAAAACTATTCCATGATTTATAGAAAGGATTATCACAATGAAAATACAGCTATCAGACCATTTCACCACCCCGCGGCTGCTGCGGTTCGTTTTCCCCTCCATCGTCATGATGATCTTTACGTCCATCTATGGTGTAGTCGATGGTCTGTTCGTATCGAACTATGTCGGAAAAACACCCTTTGCCGCCGTCAATCTGATTATGCCCTTTTTGATGATTATGGGCGCTGTCGGATTTATGTTCGGCACAGGCGGCAGCGCTGTTGTGTCACAATCACTTGGCGAGGGGAAGCCAGAGCGGGCAAACCAGTATTTCTCCATGATGGTCTATGTCGTCATTGGCAGCGGTATCGTACTGACACTTGCCGGGTTGTTATTTTTGCGCCCGATTGCGGCCGCTTTTGGCGCCACGGGCGAGATGCTTGACAACTGCGTAGTGTACGGGCGCATTATTCTGTCTACCCTCACCGCATTTATGCTGCAAAATGTGTTCCAGAGCTTTCTGGTCACGGCAGAACGCCCCCAGCTTGGCCTTGCCGTGACCGTTGCCGCCGGCGTTGCCAATATGGTACTCGACTTTGTATTTATCGCAGTTTTTCACTGGGGCATTGCCGGCGCGGCGGCTGCTACTGCGGCAAGCCAGCTTCTTGGCGGGCTCATACCGCTCATTTATTTTTTAAGGCCCAACACAAGCAGACTGCGGCTTGTAAAAACCAGACTTGACGCACATATTTTAGCAAAGACCTGCATCAACGGGTCCTCCGAGCTGATGACAAATATTTCCATGTCACTTGTAAATATCCTGTACAATTTCCAGTTGATGCGCTATATCGGCGAGGACGGCGTCGCTGCCTACGGCATCATTATGTATGTGAGCTTTATTTTTGCGGCAATTTTTATCGGCTACTCCATCGGCAGTGCGCCCGTCATCGGCTATCACTACGGCGCCGGAAACTATACAGAATTAAAAGGGCTGTTTCGCAAAAGCCTCTGCCTGATCACGCTGTGGAATGTCGTTCTGACAATTCTGGCTGTCCTGACGGCACAGCCGCTCGCACAGATTTTTGTCGGCTACGATGCTGATTTGACGGCGCTGACCCGTCGGGCGCTGACGCTCTACTCCCTGTCGTTTTTGTTTATGGGACACAACATCTTTGGCTCTGCGTTCTTCACAGCGCTTGGAAACGGTGTGGTCTCCGCTGCGATCTCTTTCCTGCGGACGCTTTTGTTCCAAGTCGCGGCAGTGCTGCTTCTCCCGCTGCTGCTGGGACTTGACGGCATCTGGCTTGCCATCGTGGCAGCGGAAGTGCTCGCACTGGTTATCACGGTTTACTTTCTGGTCAAGAAGGGAAAGTACTATCATTATATTTAGGCTCCCGGCATGGGCACTGATTAACCAATCAAGCACCGCTGTCCCTGAAATCCAAAACCGTACTTCCTGATATTTCCCGGTGCAAACCCTCTGGCAATAAGGGCTGTCTCATAGCGTTTTTCTTCAATCTGAGCCAGCGCATTTGCCACGGTATCCTCTAGTGTTCTCTCGTCGTCGTCTGTGTCAAGCACCTTAAATTCAAATATAAACGCCTTCTCATTTTTGTCAAACGGTTCTATCATCACATCATATCTGCCATATCCGCTCTCGCGGTTGGAGGTCACTTGATACCGGTCTGAGAGATTTACAATCATGCCGAGCACAAAACCATGGTAAAAACGTTCCGGGTGTGTCTCCTCCGACGGCTTATTTCCCGTGTCAAAATAACTGAAGGTGTGCAGCGCTACTTTATTCATAAAGGTGTTCATTCTGCGTACATTATCGTGTAAAAGAGCATTGATAAACTCGTTGTAGTATACTGGTACATCATCTTTTCCAAACCAGTCCTTCACCATATTCCGAAGCATAAACCATACTTCCCTGTTTGTGAGCGCCAGTGTATATTTTGCATACTCTGTCCTGTCCTCCCCAAAGGGCTCCCTGCCAACAATTTTCAGATAGCCCGACGCCAACAGCAGACTCCAGACCGCATTTGTGCTGCCATTTAGCTGCTGGAATACTATCTGCTCGTCCATCGGCGTGACAAAACTTTTTCCGCCCAGCAGCTCCTCTACAATCTTTTTGACCTCGGCATTTCCTGTCTGTATCAGCGAGCCCACCAGTTCATTAGAGCTTGTATTTGCCCAGTAGGCAGCATACGCCCCCCTTTTGCCAATAAAACAAATAATCGACCATGGATTATAAATGTCTGTGCAAGTGCCAAATGTGAAACCATCGTACCACTTTCTGACTCCCTCCTTGTGCGCCCCAAGCCCTGCGGCATCAAGCGCCCCAAAGACTTCCTCCTCTGTAAAGCCAAAGCTGGCAGCATACTTGTCAGAGGTCGTCGTGACCACTTCAAGATGATTCAGCCCCGAAAAAATAGACTCCTTTGAAATCCGTGTAATTCCTGTAATCAGCCCGCGTTCCATGCTGTCATTTGTTTTGAAGGTGTTCACAAAAAAACTTCTGAGAAATGCAGCCGCCTCCTCCCAATATCCGTAAATCCAAGCCTCCTGCATCGGCGTGTCGTACTCGTCAAGAAGAATGATCACCTTTTTGTGATAATATTTTTCCAGATACATACTGAGCATACTAATGGCGGTCACGGCTGTCTCATCGGTCATCTCTTTCTTTACAGATGCATAATATTCCCTGTCATCATCTTGAAATAAACTGGATTTCATAATATACTCGAATTTTTTGAAGGTACAGGCAATCATGCTTTTCATCGCGGTTTTCATCTCCTGCGCCTTGACTCCTGCAAAATTTAAAAAAATCACTGGATAGGTTCCCTGCAATCCTCTTAATGTCTCGTCCTCCCAGACCTTGCGCCCCTCAAACAAATCACTTCTGCCCTCATACTGTACAGAAAAAAAGCACTCAACAGTACTCATATTGAGCGTTTTCCCAAACCGCCGCGGGCGTGTAACCAGCGTAACCTTGTCTGCATAGTCCCACCACTCTTTGATAAAGTCTGTCTTGTCTATATAAAAGATATGATTGCACATCAGGTCTTCATAATTCTGATATCCCAGCCCGTGCTTTACTTCCATACACAATCCCTCCAATTATCCATCTAGGCTTCTTATGATAACTTTAACATTTTTTACACAGTCCATCAAGCACAACCCTAGATTTCGTCCAACATTAAAAAAGGCTGCCCATGATGAGCAGCCATAAAGATCCATTAATTCTGTGTCCCTGTCTCCCGTTCAAATACACGGATACCGTCTTTGGACAGCGATTCAATAATACGAATTATTGACTGAAAATCAGCGTTCAAATCCTTTGAACACGCCTCCGCCTTCTTATATATTTGTTGCAGATCAGCACCATCTCCTGCCTTGATAGCCCGAATCATTTCTTTTCCATAAGCATGAAAGTTTTTATGTTTTGCTTCAAGGCCGTTCCAGATCTCTGTAATCTGCGGATTGACTGGTTTGAACGCATAATAAAAATGCCCAAGCCCGCACTTGGTGCAGTCCGTCTGCAAAACCTTTAAAGTCCCTGTCTGCGTCATTTCCGCGAGGGTGTTCAGCCAGTTGTGGTGTGCTTCAACGGCACTGTTCAGGCAGTTTAGAAGTACTTTATTATCCAGCATATAAAATGCGTCCTGCACCATAGCCCCCATCATCTGCGTAGCTTCCTCCAAATGGTTTTCAATGGTTTTTGAAGGCGCTACAAGCTCACCGATCGCATTGCTCGAAACCTCCAGTGCGTCCATATTGCCCCGCAGCTCCAGACATTCCTCGTTGATGTTCTGCATCTGGTTGTCCAGCTCATGCATGGCACTGCTGATTTCCTCACTGACAGCAGCCAGAGAGGAGACTGAGTCTGCAATGTGATCCATGCCTTTGCGGTTCTGTCCGGTAATCTTCCATACATTCTGAATATTGTCATTAATATGTTCCAGCTCAGCGACGGTGGTATCCACGCTGTCAGAGCTTTTGCGGGAAGCCTCCTGAATCTCACCCACGAAAGTACCCATGCGCCCTGTCAGTGACTTTGTCTCCTCCGCAAGACTGCGGATTTCCTCTGCCACGACCGAGAATCCCCTGCCAGCATCTCCGGCGCGCGCAGCTTCTATCGAAGCATTCAGGGCAAGGAGATTTGTCTGGGCAGAAATCGAGCTAATCGCAGCGATGACTTCTGTCATGTGATGGATCGTCTCAATTAATCCGCCAATATCCGCCTTCATTCCCTGCGCCGTGGATATCGCAGAGCCAGACAGCTTAGTAACGGAGGTCAGCTCAGTTTCACAACTGCGGATATCCTCCATAATTCTGCCCGACTCATCGGATACCTCAATGATGGTGGTGGTCAGGTTTTCATGCGCCTTCGAGACCTCAGATGCAATCCTTGCCGTAGAGCCTGCCGAGCCACTAATACTGTCAATTGCAGTACCCATTGCGGTATTGATCTGCTCGATCGTGTCAGCGTTTGTCTCAAGTGTCAAATCCATAGCGCTCATGCGGATAACGGCGTCCATCGCCTTTGTCGCGGCCTGCTCAAACGCTCCCCGCCCCTTCATCAGCCGCCGGTGGATGTCGTTCAACTCCTGATTCTGCGGCACATACTCCATTTCCACAAGGCAGGAAACAGCGTTGAGCGCTGTATCGAAAGTTCTTTTTCTGATTTTCATAATGTATGATCCTTTCCATATAAATATCTAATAAATATCCTTAAATTTTTTCCGACCACAATGTACATAAGCACGTCCTTGCCATCAGGTATACGAAAAGGTATTGTGCTGTAACTATTAGTAATTCTCTGCGCTGATCTCAAAATAGCTCTGCGGATGATTACATACAGGGCAGGCTTCTGGCGCCGTTGTCCCGACAATAATATGACCGCAGTTGCGGCACTCCCATACGCGGACCTCGCTCTTCTCGAATACGGACGCCGTTTCTATATTTTTCAGCAGTGCGCGGTAGCGCTCCTCATGATGCTTCTCGATTGCCCCGACCATGCGGAATTTTGCAGCCAGCTCAGCAAAGCCCTCCGCCTCTGCCGTCTTGGCAAATTCTTCATACATATCCGTCCACTCGTAGTTTTCGCCCTCCGCCGCTGCACTGAGATTCTCCGCGGTATTTCCGATTCCGTTTAATTCCTTTAACCACAGTTTCGCATGTTCTTTCTCATTGTCCGCCGTTTTGAGAAACAGCGATGAAATCTGCTCCATGCCCTCCTTCTTGGCTACAGATGCAAAGTAGGTATATTTGTTTCTTGCCTGTGATTCTCCAGCAAATGCTGCCTCAAGGTTTTTTTCCGTCTGCGTTCCCGCATATTTGTTCGTTTTCATAGTTCCTCCTTCTATTTACTTGTATTTGAAACTTTCTATTTTCATACAGTCCTCTTTCTACAATCCTCACACAGATAGCTAATCTTTAAATCATAGGAAAGCATCTCGACGCCCACCTGCTTTTGCAGTGCTTCAGTCAAATCGTCCAACTGGATATCTGACAATTTCCCACAGCGTCTGCACACAAGATGCTCATGACGCCTCATCGTATCATAGCGGTCAGGATATCCCTCAACAGAAATTTTTCTGATGAATCCTTCCTTATATAAATAGGATAAATTATTGTATACGGTAGCCATAGCAGCTCCCCTGTTTGTCTCCTTTAAGCGCAGATAAATCTGCTCAGCTGATAAATGTTCTTGGGAATTGTTCACAATCTCTAATATTTGTTCGGCGTTTCTTGTCATAAGGCCTCCTCCAAAGGAATCATAAAGAAATAAAAATAGAATAATTCTAATTCTTAATTATAGCAGTCTGGAAGTTTTTGTCAACATAAATTAGTGTGCGAAAAAGGAGCCGCCCAAGCAGCCCCTTCTTCATTCTTTATTTTACACCTTTTTGCAATACACTTCAATCGCCCGGCTGGCAAACGCCGCGGTGCCTTCCCCGCCTGCCTTGTCAATATTGCGCTGCATGCGCTCATCGCCCACATACATCTGGCCAAGCCCTTGCAGAATATCGTTTGTGCAGTCATAATAATTGTCTGTGATAAACTGCTGAATTGCAGCAATTTTTTCCTGCACCGCCTGCTCTTCGGGGGCACAGGACTTGAGTTTTCCAAGCTCCGCAATCAACAGCATCAGACGGCTGCCAATTTCCTCCTGCTCCTTGTCCGTCCTGCCCTTTGCTTTCTGCTGGTACGCTGTATACGCCGCAGTTGCGCCCCAGCGCTCGCTGACCTCCTTTGCATACTGTGCAAGCTCACTTTGATCAAATGCCTTAAAATCTGTTTCTTTCATTGCCGCCACTCCCTTTTCCTGAATTTCGCGCGCAAATGAAATAAGCTTGTGTATATGCCTGAGTTGAAGCTCTAACAGTTGTATCTGCTGCGCGAGCGCTTCCTTTTGATCAAAATCCGGGTTGTCCAGAATCTTTTTAATCTGCTTTAGGGGAAATTGCAGTTCCCGAAACAGCATAATATTTTGCAGCCGCACAAGTTCCGCATCACCGTACAGCCGATATCCCGCCTCTGTCACTTTTGCAGGCTTTAGCAGCCTGATTGCGTCATAGTGGTGCAGTGAGCGCACACTCACGCCTGTACGCTTGCTTACTTCATTTACTGTCAACATGGTTTTACATACACCTTTCCTGCATCAAACTTCATGCATCTTTTTTCATCTTCCCGGGAATGTCTATATCATAAACTATGACACTGTGTCAGAGTCAAGTGTTTTCTCTATATTTTTTTCCTAATTTTGTTTTCCCTGAATCATCGCCTGTATATCTTTACCTTTCCAGACAGAGCGCGTATAATATGCTTATACGATATTTGTAAGGGAGGCAGTGCCATATGAAGCGAAAGCATAAAATCTATCTGGGCATGACCATTTTCCTGCTCACAATCTATATCGGGCTGCTTGCCATTCTCTGCGTGTCAGAATACAGCGACAGCACCGCGACAATCCGTTCCTTCAAAGATGCCTTCTGGTACTCGCTGGTCACACTGACCACTGTTGGATATGGCGACCTGACACCAGTGACGCCGCTTGGACAAGCCGTCGGCGTCGTATTTCTATTGATGTCCGCCGGCATTATGATGACCCTGTTTGGCGCCGCCGTATCCTTTGTCACGAGCGAAGGGCTTCCACTCTTCCTGCTCGGTTTCCAGCGCCACAAAAGCTGGTATTATTTTGCGGACTGCGGTGTGGAGTCCAGTACGCTTGCCGCCAACATCCACCGCGAGGAGCCGGACACGGTGATTATCTTTGGCGAAAAAAGAGATGAACAAACGGAGTTTCCTGACTATCCATGCCTGTTTATCAACGCTTCCCCCGCAAGAATCGTAGCGCATAAGAAAAACATTGGACCAGCGTGCAAAATTTTTCTGATGAAGGAAAACGACATTGGCACCAACACGCGCGCTGTCGATTTACATACGCTGCCTGTCGAGGTGTACGCCCGAACGACAAACGGGCAGGATTATCTTTCGGGCAATATTTACTTTTTTCACAGTTACGACTGCTGCGCCAGACAATACTGGCATTCCAAACCGCTGTGCAGCGCGGAAACTACCATTGTAATCATCGGCTTTGGCAACTATGGGCACTGTATTCTTGAGCGCGCGATTCTGACAAACATTATCGCGATTGACCAGCATGTCGCCTATCATATTTTTGGCGGCGCGGCAGAGTTTCTCGCCGTGCACAGCCATCTGCACGAGGCATTTTCTTTGGGAAACGTCTCCGAAACGACGGACTCTTTAATTTTTCATGAAGAACTGTGGGAATCAAACCATGCGCTCATGAGTCAGGCAGACCGCATCATTATTTGCCCTGACAATGAGCCGGAAGGCTGGAATATTTACTGGCGGCTGAACAGTTATTATCAGGTGCGTGGAAAAATCCACCTGCACAGCAACCGCAGGACGCCCGGCGTGACGTATTTCGGGACAAACGAGGAAATCTACACGCCAAACCAGATTATGCGGACTGCACTGAACAAGGCAGCCATCACAATCAACGAAATTTTCTGCAAGGCTGTCTCCTATCCTACTAAAACATGGGAGGAGCTTGACGCCTTTCACCGCGAATCCAAAATAGCGGCTGCCGACCACATTTTAATGAAAATACGGGTGCTCTTAAAAGACGAGACCATCACAGAATTAACACCTGAGATTACCCAAAAGGCATATCTGGAATACTGTAGAACCAAACAATCCAAGGAAGTGCACGATATGTACCGCCAGCTAGACCACACCCGTTGGCTGCGCTTTTATACGTATTACAACTGGCGCTATGGTCCGGCGCGAAATGATATTGCAAGACAGCATCCTATGCTGTGTCCCTACGAAAACCTAACACCCGAACAAAAGCGCGAGCGCGATGCGGCTTGGGAGCTTCTAGGAAGTATTGCCCAAGAGCTAAAATAAGAAAGAGACGGGCGGAATACTTTATTCCGCCCAAACCTCCTCCATGCTTGTTCCCGCGTGAAACTGGCCGTTGCGGCCTTTGTCCCCTTCCTGTATCAAGATTCCGTCAAGACAGCCCTTCTCATCAAATGTGAAATGATAACGGTTCTCCTCCGCAACAATCGTGTAATTTTCATCATATCTTTTGGGATACATGGTTGAATTGCCGTATTCTTCATATGCATCATAAACCTCATCATACCGCACACGGTTTCTGGTCAGAAAGTCCTTTACGCTCAACGCATCCATTCCCCATGTGAGACCTTTTAAGCGCTTTTTGATTTGCAGCGCATCATACACCTCCAGCGCAACAGGCACAAAGGTGTCCGAATACATCTGCACGCTCGTTTTTTCAAGATCGCCTGTGAAATGAATTATCCTCTCCTGCGCCCCAAGATCTTTTCCCACGCCGACGATTGTGCCGTCTGTGCGCTGTGCAAACAGATTAAAATGATAGCTTGTGTCATATCTTCCTATACGGGGAATCTCCTGCGCTTTGCTGTTCCCTGCGATTTCTTCCACCCACACCATTCTGACATCATCGAGCACCTTCTGCGGTGTGCGCACAAACTCATCGCCTGTGACCGGCGTCCCGCACTCCCCTAAAAGATTCCGCCCCCATGTGTAGAGACTTCCCTCCGCGCTGATGGCGGCTCCTGTCATGCTGCCTGTCGTCACATAGATGCAGTTTTCCAGAATTTTCCTCGGACGGGTATAGAGCATCTTTGCCGGATTTGTGTCATCCTCTACGCTTTTCTCATAGTCCCTGCTATCATATGCTCTTGTGTGGTATGTGCCGCAGTACTGTCCCCACCACCACACATTCTGGTCGCGGTCAAGCGCGACAATGCATTCCCTGCCCGCGCGGACATACGCCACATTCTCCAATAGCAGCGCGGGCGCTGCGCCCGCCTGCTCTGTGCCGAGCAGTCCCAGCATATTCCCAAGACCATACAGACAGCCGTCCTCTGTGAGATACACACAGAAATATCCGTTCTCCGAGCAGTCCACTGTCACCACATGCTCTGCAATTTTAACTGGTGTTTGGTAAAAATCTTCTGCGTTTGTATCCTCTATTCCCAACTGTCCGTATTCATTTCTGCCAGCTCCCCACAAAACCTTGTTCTCATCAATGTAATAGCGGTTATCGACAACCACCTTATTGGTGATATAGTAATCTGACAATTCAAACGCGCCTTTCCAGTGAAGGATATCCATGTCCTCCACACGAAATACAGGCATTGCCGCGTTTTCTTCCTGCTGTACGGACTGCGCGCCTGCCAAGGCTGCACGAATCTGCTGATTGGCGTATACGCCTGCTGCCAACACGTTCTTAGTCCGCAGTGTATCACTTTCATTTTTTATTTGACTTGCAAACACCCACATGCTGCTTCCTGCCAGACCTGCTGCCGCCAATGTGCCCAAGACAAGATACCCCCATCTGTTTTTTATGGTATACATATTCTCAAGCCTTCGCCTTGCAGCTCTTTTTCCTGTAAAAATAGAAGTCCCGTACACAATATCACGCACGCGGTTTTTCGCCATATTCTTTAATACAGTCATTCCATATGTCTTTTGCTCCTCCGCAGACAGACGGCGCATCACAAGTGTGTCGCAAACGCACTCTACATCCTGATACGCCAGTTTTTTCATCAGCCACATCACCGGATTAAACCAAAACAGATCACACACAAACATCAACAAAAGTTTGTACCACAAGTCCCCACTTTTCTTGTGCTGCATCTCATGGCAAAAAATCATGGTCAGCTCCGCCTCCGTGTACGGACTGTCCGGCATCAGCAGTATCGTGTGTCTGTATCCCAAAAGCATCGGTGAGCTGATATTGCCGCAAATGAAAATCTGCGGCACTGTTTTGACGCAATACGCATCGCAGACTGCTTCCAGTTTCGCACAGAGCTGTTCGTCAGTACAGTGGCGGGAATACCTTCTAAACCATTCCCTAATATTTAAAAATCCAATCACATGATACTCTGTCAGCACAACAGCACCTGCAATCCAGAGTGCAAGAAGCAGCCATTTATGATGATATAGACTGACAAGCAGATTTCTTGTGTTTGCGCCTGCATCACGCCTAGCATTCTCCGTCCAGTCTGATCTATCTGCATCTGCGTTGTTCTTGGCTTTCTCATTCCATTCTGGTTCCTTTATATCTGTATCTTGCTTGGTATTTTCTGCGGATTCCAGTGCTTCTACAAGTGCATCGTTCTTGGCTTTTTCATACCGTTCCGATTTATTTATATTTGCATTATGCTTGGTATTTTCAACAGATTCCAGTGCTTCTACAAGTGCATCGTTTTTGGCTTCCCCGATCGCTTCTTGTGTTTTTACAGGGGCATCCTCCTGCGGTGCATCTGCCACAGACTCCAGTGACAGCTCGATCTGCCAAAAGTATGATGGTTTCTTCTCATAAATCCCACTCATCAGAAATCGAAGGGGAATCAATAGCCGCACTGCCAGAATAAGCCAGAGCATTTTGCGCCATCTGTAACCAATTTTCATTCCAGCTATAGAAGGCACTGCCCACGCAATCAGTACAATCAAATCTACCACGAGCAGCGTCCCAAGCAGATAAATCAATTGTGTTTCCATACAATCATCTCCCTTTTTGCGCTGTCGTCTGCTCATCAATAAACGCCTGCAACTCCGCAATCTCCTCATGATTGAGCCCTTTGTCATCATATAGCGCTGTGACAAAATTTTTGAGAGAGCTGCCAAACATCTTATCCAGCACACGCTGCCCCTCCTCTTTTAGATAGGCAGCCTTCTCCACTTGTGCATAGTAATAGTTGATGTTTCCCTGCTTTTCCTTGCGCAGAAAGCCCCTCCTTTCTAAACGTGCGAGCAGTGACAGAATGGTACTTGGCACGACATTCCTGCCATTTTCCATTTTTGTCTCAATGTCCATTCTGGAAACCGGCTGCTCTGAATCCCAGATCACCATCATCAGTTCTAGCTCTGCATCTGGTATTTTCCTCATAGTACTTTCTCCTCTCCTTTATTTTCACTACTTTTCATGTTACATTGGGCAGTTCAAATAAGCATCTTCTCTCGAATTTCCTCATACACAGTATGCTACTTAAAAAGCCGTGTGTTTTTACGTTTAGACAAATGTCTAAATTCAGTGTGCGATGGCGTAAAGAATATGTATGTGTGCACCGCTTTTGCGGCTTAATTCCTCTGAACAAGACTGTGCGTAAACGCAATTAGACATTTGTCTAATTAAAAACATAACACAATACAAACATTCTGTCAATGCTCAGACAGAACACGCCACGACAAACACATGAATGAACATTTTGTTATCAAAACTAATTAAGTATGCAGAATAACTTTTCAAAATTGAATATTTATACAAGATAACTTGAAATACTAATAAAAAATTGTCCAGATTTTAAGTTCTAGTAACACTATGTTCATAGTTTATTCATTCATGCCTTTGTCGTGATTGCAATCGTAAACAATGTTGTCATCATTGCAGCATCCTTTCCAGAAACAAAAACACAATACCAATCAGGAAAAAACTAACCAGATAAAAGAAGTCTTACTTCTTTTCCACCATATTTGGCTCTAAAAACACATATTTTATTTTAATTTGATCAGATCCTTAGATCAAAAGTCATTTAATTATCCTTCCCAATTCAATTTGAATCATGCGGTCACACCAACTTGCAACCATATGATCATGTGTTACAATAATCAGAGTTTTCTTAAATTGATCTTTTATATTCATCAACAACTCCATAACAATCCTAGCTGAAGAATCATCGAGATTCCCTGTTGGTTCATCAGCCAGAATCACCTCTGGATCGTTCATCAGTGCCCTGCATATGGCTGCGCGCTGCTGCTGTCCGCCGGATAATTCATAAGGATAACAAGATAATTTATCCTTTATATTTAAGATCTCCGCCATTTTATTTACTTTTTTAAGAGCCATGTCCACATTTTGATGGTCTAACATTAACGGCAGAATGATATTGTCCTCTATGGACAAATTATCCAACAATTTATAATCCTGAAAAATAAATCCTACCTGCGTCCGCCTGTACTCTTCCAGTTTACGGTTCGCGTATTGATACAAATTATCCCCTTTATAATATACACATCCTGTAGATGGTGGAACGATTCCTCCCAAAATATTAAGCAGCGTTGTTTTCCCGCTGCCCGATTCTCCCATTATGCAAATACATTCCTGCGTTCTGACAGTGAGTTCAATATCGCTTAATGCGCAAAATTCCCTGCGTTTCAATGCGTTTCTATCCTCCGTAAAATATATTTTACTCAAACCGTGAACTTTATATATATCCAATTCAGTTCCCTCCATTATAATACCTGTTTATAACACAAATAATTATTCTGTATCCTATATACTGAATCACTCCAAAGCAAAACTGTAATGCCATATATTGAAACCAAATAGCCCACTCTATATTTCCTTGCGTCTGATAGAAATAATCAGCCATAAAGAAAATAATACCAGTGACAATTGCAAATACTTCTGGAAAAAATATTATATTTTTTATTTTTTCCATCTGAATTTTTCGAAGCTGGTTCTTTTGGATTCCAAGTCGAATTAAAATTTCATATTGATAATTCTCGTTCGTATCATCCAATAGCTGACGAATCAAGACAAGGAACTGTATTTCAAAAATAAACACCATCCCAGTGATCAAAAGAATTGTCATCAGTATATTGTCGTAAACAATATCTTTTTCTACCTGTTCTGACTTATACCATATTTTATTCTCAGTATTATTTTCCAATCCTGCAACAGAACACAAATCGTTCGTTGCATAAATGGTTTTTATTTCATTATTTTCTGCCAGAGACAAGAAGTCTTCATCGTTCAATATCACAATTGTACTTAACTCAGATAACTCTGGAAAAATATTTTCTCCAAACAGTATTTTCCAATCCGCATCCAATATTCTATATTGTTGTTTTTCCCCACCATTCTCAACGGTTAAAAACGCTATATTTTCTAACGGCGGAAATGTCTCTGCCGCTTCTTCTCTATAATATAGTATTTCACCTCGATCAATTTTCATATCCGATGGGGTAATTTTATGAAAATCTGCACTTGAAATTGCGATTGCAGTCCCACCCGGGTTTATCTTGACTGGCACACACAAATAGTAATTGTCTATATTTTTATGAATGTGGCTGCCATAAGCAACAATCTCATAGGGATATTTTTCGTGATAATTATTTGAACCGACAGAAACAATCAATCCTCCAATGATAAAAGTCAATAAAAAATTCAAACTATATATGACAAACACTATTTTTGCATTGACTTTATACTGATAAAAGAAATTGTTCCACTTCATGAGTTGACAATAATAAATACGTTTAAATTTTTTAATCATTCTCTTGATTATATGCCCATCTACATGAATAAGTATCAGTACACCAATGCTATTCGCAAAGACTGCAATAATCATTCTGCTAACATTATAATTTATTAACAAGAGAAAAGAGATGACAACAAGCCCAATCCCCGCCAATGGATTCACTGCATAAACCGCAGGACTCCTATGCAGTTTTGCATCACTCTGTACATATTTTTCAAAAAAGGCAATTATGTCACAGGATCTATATTTATACATTATAATACATACAGATAATAGCATAACTGCGAAGTATAAAAACATTGTAAAAAAGAACATGATACACATATTAAAAAAATATTCTTGAATACTGCATACAACAACATTTCTAAAAATATAACTTGTCAGTGCCACTCCCAATACCTGACTTACCAAGGTAATCTTTAATACAAGAAACACTGTACTCATACAATATTCGTGCAAAAGCAGTTTCCAGAAATCCTTTTTGGCAATCCCGAGCATTAACAACAATCGGTAAACGTCTGCACGCGCTTTCATAAAAGAAAACAGTGAAATTAAAAATGTTATCAGCATATTTACGATCAAAAATATAACCAATAAAAATAAAAGAACAATTAAAACATGTTGTCCTTCTGAATCCTTCCATAGATATTTCATATTGAACCACACATTTTCAATAAGACATAATGGAACGATAGAAATTAGATTTATTCCCCCAAATATTTTATAGTTTTTGCTCAAATCATTTTTCATTTTGACATTCTTATTCATTTTTTCTCCCATTTGTTTCAACACGAAAACGGAATAAATTACGAATATTTGATACATATAAAGATAGTTTTGTCATACTAAGTTTCCATAATCATAGCTCAAAACAGTATGATATTACAATATTTTAGCTGTTTAGATTCAAATAACCATCTTTAATTACACCATTCTTATTACTGGCTTTATGAGTAATATAGCAATACCTACATCGTAAATTACAATCCTCTGTGACAATAAAAGTTAATGATTGCGCAATACCATCTTTCCATGATGGAATTTGTGTGCCCACTTTATACATATTGTTATTCATCTAATCTCCCTCTCCTATATTGTTAATCCTAAAGACAGAAATGAGCCGTTTTTTCTGTCTAACACGCTTTCTCCGTCTTCAATGTCATCATCAGACAGCACTAACCTTTTACAAAGAATCTTAGTATCTATATGTTCATATGTATATACCTCACCAAAATGACTATAAATGTATTCTACACATATTTATCCAAATAATAACTGATGACATTAAACAATCACTTTATAGATAGTTTGGATATTACCCCATAATCATTTGCTCATTTTCAACCAGCTTATCTCTCATATCTTTATAACAACTTTCTCAGTTCGTCTGCCTCCTCCTCTGACAATTTTCCATCGCCAATAAAAGCTGCGACAAAACGGGAAAAAGAATTTCCATAACACTCTGCCACCATTTTTTTTGTCCAGTTATGTATATGCTGTTCTTTTGTACACAAAGCATAGTATACATTATAAGATGACATTCCTCTATCAGTCCCAACCAATCCCATTTTTTGCAAACCAAGCAAAAATGTATTTAATGTCTGCACTTTCCATGTCTTCTTCCACTCATTTACAGCAACATCCATAATCTCTCTGAATGACATTGGCTTCTGCGCTGTCCATAACAATTCCATGATTTGTAATTCTGTATTTGTCAAACCGTAATTTTTTTTCATAGGATTCTTTCCTTCCATATATTAATGTGGGCAAGGGTTATAAGTTACAGTACTCTTTAGCTCTCCGACTTTTACATCAGAGCAAATTGAACAACTCCATGCTTCATAACTATTTATTATGCAGCCGCCTTTTCCATCTTTTTTATGGTCATTCAAAGTTCCATGTACAGAAAAATCGTGAATGCAAAGAATCCTGTTATTTTTATCTGCCTTACTTAAATCAAAAATATTTTCATTATCATCTACAAAAAAATAATCTGACGGCAATTCTGCCCGCCTTGTTTCTTCTGTCTCGATTTCAAAATTAATATCTATCCCTAAATCGTAGCCAATATCATTAAAAACCGTCCTTGGCGGTTCGTATGCAAAAGCTGTGATCCCACCAAACATGCATATAAAGACTGTCATAATAACAGGCACTAATGTTTTATATTTTTTAGCTTTTTTCATTTCCAAAATCCTCCTTTTATATACCCATTTATTTCTGCTATTTGCCATGCCAATAAAGAATTGCCCCTTATTGATATATTCGTTTTGTACAGCTAATTTCAAAATCAGATCCCCATACTTTCTGCGTTCTTCTTCTCCCTTTCCGTCAATTACAATACTGTCACAATACATTTCACTGATAACCGAAATCTCATGAAATATCATATAAGCAAAAGGATTATACCAGTGAACAGCCATTACCAATAATCCTATATATTTTATTAATAAGTCATAGTGCTTAATATGTACCAACTCATGCCGAAGCATATATTCATATTTATTCAAATCAATCTTATCTCTCCATTGAGGGAATAGCAATATAGGAGATAAAACACCACTTGTCATCGGTGAATTGCAATATTCAGAACAGATTAATTCTACTTTCTTTTTTATACCCATTTCCTTCTTTATTCCAGAAAAAAATTCTTGTTCAAAATTTATTGGCTTTTCAGTGCTAATAAGGCAAACACTCTTCCATTTCCAATATTGGATTATCCGTTTTCTAATTATGGCAAATGAAATAATTGCAAAAATCAGAAGAATTATCAACATATAACTCACATTTGTTGAAAACTTCACAAAATCCTGACTGATAATAATGATATACTTTCTATTCATTTTTACTAATACATCGCTTGTTTTCTCCCATAATAAAGGAAAGTATCTATGGATTATATCCATTATTAAATACTTATATATAGGTATTGGAATTAGATAAAAAGCAATTGCTATTTTTAGAACCCTATATCTCCACGCTAATGAACAGGATCTTTTCAATATCGGATAAAGCAAAATATATAAAACAAAAACCAAGCTTCCCATCAACGACATGGTGAAAAGAAGATTTCGACACATTATATATTACCTCCACATTTTTAATGAACTATATCATATTTTATTCTATATTAAATCTCTATCACATCATATTTTGACAGCTTTCTAACATTAAAATTTATTGTAAAAATATTTTCTCTCCACTCCTTTATCTTTCCATTCTTCTTTCAGTCATCACATTGTTAAACATTTTTGATTATCTTTATAATACCACTTTGATTCAAATCGTATAAATAGTATTATATTAGAATATATTAGTTTTTTTTAATATATTCTAATAAGACAATACACCACATTACAAAATTTGTCAATTATTATTTTATTTTGTTTTTCTTTTAAGCAATTTAAAGTATAAAGTGTAGATTAAATAATTTCGAGGGGTCTGGTATTACGAATGTTACGCTTTCCGGCAACATTACTTCTGTTGGCGATTCTGTTTTTCAGAACTGCAAGAAACTGACTTCTGTCACATGGAATGAAGGCATTACTTCCATCGGGCATTGGGTCTTTCGCGATTGTACCGCTTTAAGTTCCATTCGTGTCGGTGAACAGGAAAAAGCGAATACGGTTTATTTTCCAAATTCACTTCAATCCAACACCGGCGATTATCAAGGATACAATTACTTTACTGGCTGTTCTTCACTTACAAACCTTGTTTTCCTTGACGGCAGAACCGCTATTCCTGCAAATATTGCTTATAATGCCACGTTTATCACCTCTGTTGAAATACCAGATACAGTAGAAACAATTGGGGCATCTGCTTTTTACAATACCAGCATAAAAAATATTACACTTCCCAGCAGTGTCACTTCAATTGAGAATAATGTTTTTTCCAACTGTAAAAATCTGAGTACAGTCACATGGAACAACGGCATCACCTCCCTTGGCAATAACGTTTTCTCCGGCTGTGCTGCCATTACGTCCTTCTCCCTTGGCGATGAAGAACCCGTGCGGGGTCAGCTCCATATCCCTGCGACGCTGACCCATATGCCAGTAAAGTTTTTCAATGACGCCGCCGCAATCCGCACCGTTAAATTTGCCCAAGGTACGGAAACGGTTATGGCAGGGCTTCTGGAAGATCTGAGCCGGATTAACGTGGTCAATATTCCTGACACGGTTGTCAGAATCGGCGCGCGTTCCATCAAGGGTACTTCCATTACGGAACTTGCACTGCCTGAAAAACTCACTGTCATTGAGGACAGCGCCTTTGAAAACTGTACCAAACTAACCTCCGTTACATGGCACGATCACACACTGGAGAAAATCGGCAATGCCGCCTTTAAAGGCTGTACCGCTGTAAAAGGACTTACGCTGGCACAGGAAAACGTAGCGGAATCTTCCACCAAAGCCGCACAGATAATAGAACTTCCCGACAGTGTTACCGTTATTGGCGAAGAAGCATTTTCTGGATTAAAGCTTCCGCAGAAGCTGATCTGGAGCAGATGCCTTTCCGATTTAGGTACCAATGCATTTTCCGGCTGTACAGGGATTTCTGTGGTGCGTTTTGCCGACAGTGAAGAAACTATGCATCTTTTTTGAACAGTGCGGCACGTCACCGCTTGCAGATGCAGATATCACCTCCGCTGTATGGGAGGAGGGCAGCGATACGATTCTCTCTAACATCGTACAGGGACTTGGCATTACAAGCGTAGAAATTCCCAAAACAGTCCTGACGATACAAGACAATGCATTTAAAAACTGTACAAAGCTTGTCACAATTGATATTCCAAAGAGCGTTACTTCGATCGGCGCAGCAGCGTTTCAGAACTGTTCTGCCCTTGAAGATGCGGTCATTCCAAAGTTTGTCAGAAAGATCGGCGGCTCGGAAAATATTTTTGACGGCGCAGTACGCCTGACAATCCGCGGTGTTGTCGGCTCGTATATCAACACGTATGCAGATACTTATGCAATACCATTTGAACGACTGATTTCAACTTGCACAGGACAGCTTTGATATTCCAAAGGGTGAGACTGTCATACTCTCTGTCACTGACCTCTGGCCCGGCGAAGAGCCTGTTTTTACCAGCGATGACAGTACCGTCGCTGTCACTGCCGAGAACGGCATTGTGACCGGCACTGGCGTGGGCGCAACTACATTAAAGGTCAATATTGACAACTCCTACTTTGCCACTGCCACAATCCAAGTATGTTCTCCGATGAAAGAACTTGCGCTGGATTTTCATGAAATGGAACTGCATATCAATGATACGGAGGCAGTCGTTGTCTGCTGTCTGCCGGAAGATACCACAGACCAGAAAACAGCGCATTACAGCATTGCAGATACAAATATCGCATCTGTTGATGATAACGGTAATGTCACAGCCCTCGCTCTTGGAGAGACCACACTTACGATTACAGCGGAGGCAACCACATGGACTGCGGAGACAGGCTACGGCAAAACTGAAATCACTACAAACTGCAAGATACAGGTAATCCCTGATGATCAACTAAAGAAGCATCAAAAGAAACTGCCAAACCCAATTTCCGTAATTACAAATGTCTGCCCGACCACCGGGGAGATTGATGAGGAACTTTTGGAGGGCTGGAGTTTTGTTACCTCCAATGAACAGATTCTTCTTGAAAACGGCGGCGTCAATACGTTTGCAATAGAATATATCGAAAACGGTTATGAAACGCTTACCGGCGAACTTACCGTCACCGCTACGGAAATTACAGACCTCTCGTTTATAAACCGCATTTACAGAATACCGCTTGCAGGGTCAAAACCTGTGATATTTAACACCACACCTGTATTTGCAGGCGCGGAACTTCCGGCAGGACTTTACCGCATTGAGTATACTTCCAGTGACGAAGCAGTTGCCCGTATCAATGCCGCAACCGGAGAAATTACACCGCAAGGCATCGGCACCTGCTCAATGACAGCAGCTTTGTCCATATTAGATAACCGTAAATCCGTTGTCTATGATGAGCTGTTTACCGTTTCTGTTCCGGTTACAGTCAGCGCCTCCACAGAGAACACAAAGCCGCGGATTGAGGGCAGTTATATTTTAAATCTGGTTCAGGGAAAAACAAGGCTGGATATTGACGCCGTATACGGAACAGACATCGAAGCCGTATCCCTTACCGGAGACGACGCAGAGAATTTCCGTATTTCCAAAGAAAACGGCGGCTTCTATATCCGTCCTAACGGCACAGTCCGCAAGAAAAATTACAAGAAGCTGGCGCTTTCCGTGAAGTTAAACGAAAGCAGCGAAGCACATGAAAAAGCAATTACAGTAAAAGTCATCAGCGAAATGCCGAAAGTCACGATAAAGCAAAACAGTACCATTAACTTATTTGACAAAACCTCTTTTGCTTCCTTTAAAGTAAGCGGCAAATACATGGATATCGCAGATATCTGCATAAACAGCGACTCCGCAGACGCTTCCTTCTTTGCAATTACATACGACAGGGAAAGCCGTACAGGTACCATACAGCAGACAGGAAAACTTGACGGCCTTTCAAACTTAAAATCGCTGACAAAAGCCCAGAAAACGCTGACGCTTAACGCCGTTTTTGACGAATATCCAGACGCTGCAAATCAAAAAATTACGCTGAATGTAAAAACAGCCTACAAAGCGCCCAGCCTTTCTATACGGGAAGGCAAAACACGCATTTACAGCCTGCAAAGTCTGAATACACTAATGACCGTTTATGACAAAACCACAAAGGAAAACTTAACAGATTACACCGTCAGCACAGGTACTATGAGCGGCTCCTTTACCGCAGGCTATGACATTGAAACCGGCAAACTGCGCCTCACTGCGTTAAACAGCGCACTGCAAAAATACACCGTTCCGCTTGCTGTCCGCTGTGCAAACTGGCGTTCAGATGTCCTCATAAAACAATCGGTAGAAGTGACGGACAAGCTGCCCGAAATCAAACTTTCCACTGCGAAAATACCCTTAAACAGCCAGCTTGCACCCGCAGAAACAGCAGCCGTCAGCGTCACCGTACCCAACGGAGATTTCTTTATCATCAAAGACATCGTAGTGGAGGGCGACGCCAAAGACCAGTTCCGCTTTCAATGGGCGGACGGTAAACTGCTTATTGGCATGAAAGAAGGCACCACGCCAGCAAACGGAAATTACAAACTGACTGCTTCGGCTCTATTTGAGAACGATATGCCGTCGCTAAAGAAAAACTTTACCATTTCCGTACACAACAAAACACCGCAGATTAAGCTTTCAGCAAAGGGAAGCATTGATATTTTAAATCCACACAGCACTGTTTACTACACACCGAAGCTTAGCAATGTCAGCGGAACAATTACCGGCGTTTCCCTCTCCGGCTCTAATGCGGAGGCATTCCGCGCCGAATTGCTTGCAGATAACCGCATACAGCTTACCTTAGCGCACACGCAAAACAGTAACGCCAAAATTACTGCCAATACGAAGTACAGCCTTCAATTCTGCTTCACACTCGACAACAGCTTACTACTGACGGCCTATCCAACAACTGTCAATATCAAGCCGATTCAGTCCAAAGCAAAAATCACCGCAAGCAGTACCAAGCTGACAATGGATTACTTTGAAAAGGAACTTGATTTTCTCCTAACCCAGCCAGAGACAGCAGAAATTGAGCGCGTTGTGCTTGCCGATACGCAGAACTTCAACTACAGCTATGACGCGAAGGCATTTACTTTGAAGGATAACCACAATTTAACTGCCGGAAAAACATACACGCTGCAATTTAACATATTCTGCAAAACCGAGGCAAAAACTACAAACCCGGTTACCGTTAAAATAAAAGTTACCATACCAAAATAATATTCTAAAATAAAACATCAAAATCCCCCTTTCCTATTTTTTCAACTTAAAATAGAAAAGGGGGACTTCTGATTTCTAAATTTCTAATATCTGATCACTGCCCGTCCCGCTGATACGCTGCGAGCCGCTCATTCATGAGCGCCGCCTGCTGTTTCTCATGCTTCCACGCAGCCACCGAGACAATCACATAGACCACTGCAATCGAGAGGACCATCGCTAACACCATCGGCAGATTGTCCACATAAAACCACTCAAACAAAAAACCGCACACCAGCACAATCGCATTTGTCAGAACATAGCGCAGGATATGAAGTATCAGCATTCCCCTCCTGCCCGCCTCCCGTTCCAGAAAAAAAGCATTGACCACGCTGCACAGAAAGGACACAGACAAAATCTGCCATAAAATCTCTACGCCGAGTACCGCCTGCGGCCAGAATATTGTAATATACAGTGCTGTCACAAAGAGCACGCACGTCGTCACACACCCAAAGATAAAAAGCATATCCCTCAATTTCTTCAATGGAAGGCACCTCCTCATAACCCTAATTTTTCCTTTAAGGCAGATACATATTGCCTTGAGATCATCACCCGCTCGCCGTTTCTCATGAATGCCTCAAACCGCCCATTAAAAGCAGGACTCAGGCTCTTTACTTTGGCGAGATTGACAATGCAGGACTTGGAGGCGCGAAAGAAATCTGTTCCCTGAAAAATCTGTTCCAGCTCATAGAGCTTGCGCTTCGTCTCATAGACCTCCTTCTCCAAATACAGAAAAACCTTGTTGTCCACCGCCTCAAAATAATAAATCTCCTCCGGCGCCACCTGAAAATAATTGCCGTCTTGCAGCGCGGTAATCTTCTCCTCCCCCGCTTTAATCGCATAGATCAATTTCAGAAGCCGCTTGTCCAGATGACGGCAGCGGATCATAATTTCATCCTCCTCTCCGTCCTCCGGCTCTATAATCGTTATTCTCATTTTTTCCTCCATGCCTCCTCACGAACCCTGTCTGAAAAATCCGCTCTTCAAGCGTCCCATCGGTCACGCAGCTTGCGGCGTTTTGTCACCAGCGCCGATACCATTATCGCTATTATAGCACATATGATCAATTCTTTTCAACAAGCCCCCCTTCCCCTTCCATGCGTAAAAAACAGCCTCTTTTGCGAAAAACCGACACTTATTGCGCCCTAAAGTGCAAGCGTATAATAACATTAAGAACCAGCTTGCAACTACATATTACCCGTTTTCAATGCTTGGAGGATATCACAACATGAAATTAAAAGGAAAAATTCTAGCGCTGTCACTTGTACCAGTCCTCGTGCTGGGCATCACCATGTTCCTAGTCGCTGCTGACCGGATTGCAAACGGCATCTACGATGCAGCCTACAACGGTATGCAGGCGACGACATTCGCCGTGCGCGACATCTTTGAAGAAGGAAAAAATGGCGCCTACCATATAGATGAACAAGGAATGCTCTGGAAAGGCGACACCCTCAACATCTCACAGGCGACAAACATCGTGGACCATATCAAGGAAAGTTCTGGCATTGATGTCACAATCTTCTGGGGCGACACCAGAATCCTTACCTCAATCGTCGATGAACGCGGCAACCGCCAGATCAACACCAAAGCTTCCGCGGAGGTGGCAGAACGCGTCCTCCAGAACGGTGAGACTTATCATGACAGAAACATCGAAATTCTCGGTCAGCGCTACATTGTCTCCTACACACCGCTCTATCAGGAAAATTCCAGTGAAATCATAGGCATGATTTTTCTTGGCACGCCACAGCAGACAGTTTCCGTCATTATCAATAAAATCCGGGGACAATTTCTGCTTATCATTCTTTGTATGCTCGTTTTGGTGACGGTCACTGCCTATATTCTCATCAGCCGGATTGTGGCTGCCCTCAAAAAGAACATGGAACTCCTCGACAGTATTGCCAGCGGAAACCTTCAGATCAAAGTCCAGCCAAAGCTCATAAAGCGCAGAGACGAGATCGGTGATCTGGCAAGAAATATCTTAAAGCTAACCGATGCACTGTGCAGCATCGTGTTCAATATCCGCGTCAAAAGCGAAGCGCTCAGCGAAGATACAAACGAGATTGAGCGAATATCTGACAATGTCTATCAGGTTATGAAGGAGGTCAACAATGCCACGCAGGAGATGGGCACTAGCTGCACCACACAGGCAGAGGACGCCAATCAAGCAAGCACAAACGTAGCTTGCATGGGGGATATGATCATTGAAAACACTACCCAGATCACACAACTGTATGAGATCTCCGGCACCATGAAAACCGGCGCTACCGCAGCATTAGAGCAGGTTGCAGAGCTCAATAAGGTCATGCACAGTGTGAGGGAATCCATCTCCTTCCTGTCCGAACAGACCAGCCTGACCAATGAATCAGTTGCAAAAATCAGCTCAACAACAGAGCTGATCACCGCAATCGCCTCACAGACAAACCTGCTTTCCTTAAATGCCAGCATCGAGGCAGCCCGCGCGGGGGAACACGGCAGAGGCTTTTCCGTCGTCGCTTCCGAGATCCAGCAGCTCTCTGAGCAGTCCAACCGCGCCGCGGGGGAGATTCAAAATATGATCTCGAATCTAAACACCAACGCCACGCACACACTCGACCGCGTAAAGGCCGTACAGCATATTATCGAAAAACAAGAAGAAAACATCCAGAAAACCAGTGAGATCTTCCACGAGGTCTGCAATCACATCGACCAGTCCGCCTCCGGCATGGACGCGATGATGGCAAACTCAGAAAAGCTCGAAGATATCCGAACCGAGACTGTGACCGTTGTACAAGACTCCGCCTCACTCTCCGAAGAAAATTCTGCAAGCATTCAGGAGATGATGGCATCCATCGAAAATATTTATCACGAGCTTGGCGACATTTCAGACAAGACCAAAACATTGAACGCACTCTCAAAAGAAATGACAGCAAGTGTTGATGTTTTTCATATCTCTTAATCAGACAGGGAATACTTCCCGAAGACGCTGGATTCCCCCAGCCGCGCACAAAAATGAGCAGGCCTATGACATGTTTTACATAATGTGCAAAGGGGTATGCCTTAAACTGGCTACCCCCCCCCTTTTTTTTGAGGCCGCTGAAAAACCTACTGTTTTTCAGACTTAAGTTTCAAATACACACAAAAAATCCACCAGTTTCGATTATTC
>ERZ808028.527-NODE-527-length-31074-cov-4.684131_pt1 | contig 31074 bp, 27 predicted proteins | sample MGYA00380184_ERZ808028 | MGnify/ENA primary metagenome ERZ808028 (study PRJEB31490, sample SAMN06133397) | mouse gut metagenome | isolation source: J8_1 | host: mice | place: China: Chengdu | collected 2015-05 ...
AATTGATACTGATGATTCAAAGGTAGTACAGATTAAAGTTGTCGGCGTTGGCGGCGGCGGCGGAAATGCCGTTAACCGTATGGTTCATTGTAATATCCAGGATGTTGAATTTGTAGCAGTTAACTCAGATAAGCCTGCTCTTGCAAAATCAACAGCAACACATAAAATTCTTATCGGTGAAAAGGTAACAAAGGGTATGGGCGCAGGTGCTAAGCCGGAAATCGGTGCACGTGCTGCTGAAGAAAGCACGGAAGCTTTAACTGATATCCTTACCGGTGCTGATATGGTATTCATTACTGCAGGTATGGGCGGCGGAACAGGTACAGGTGCTGCACCTTACGTTGCAAAAATTGCTAAGGATATGGGTATCCTTACTGTTGGTGTTGTTACAACTCCATTCGCTTTTGAGGGCAAGCGCCGTATGACACAGGCTACTGCAGGTATTGAAGAGCTTGCTAAGAATGTTGATTCCATTATGGTTATTCCTAACGAAAGACTCAAGGAAGTTGCAACAGAGAAGATTACACTTCTCAATGCTTTTGAGATTGCAAATGACGTTCTCCGTCAGGGTGTTCAGTCTATTTCCGATCTTGTTAATGCAACAGGTCTTGTTAACTCAGACTTTGCTGACGTAACTGAAATTATGAAGGATGCAGGCTTTGCTCATATGGGCGTTGGTCGTGCAAAGGGCAAGGATAAGGCAGAGGTTGCAGCTCGTGCAGCTATCTCATCACCGCTTCTTAACACATCCATTGACGGTGCTCACGGTATTCTTCTCAACATCACAGCATCAACAGATATCGGTCTTGAGGAAATTGATGCTGCATCTTCAATCGTAACTGAGGCAGTTCATCCTGATTGTGAAATCATCTGGGGTGCTAACTTTGATGAAAATCTTGAGGATGAAATGATTATCACTGTTATTGCTACCCGCTTTGGTGAGGATGGTCCAAGCGGTCAGATTAAGTCAACAACTGCAAATAAAGAAGTTGCTCCTCCAACTCCGATTGCTCCTGTTGCTGCAGCACCATCAAGCTTCAATGACAATGACGACGATGCATTTACAGATATTGTTAATTTCTTTAAGAAATAAGAATACAGATTAGAATTCTTCCTTAAAAAAACACCTTTGGTATTTTGCCAAAGGTGTTTTTTATACAATTGTTCAATGTTTTGTCAGAATGTATATTTTGTTGGTAAATATTATAAAATGTTGAAATCTTTGTTAATGTCAAGTTAAAGTCTTTACATTTTTAACAGCTTCAACATAGTTTTCAGCAATGATTATTATAAAAAAATGAGTTTTCAACATTTTCAACATAGTTTTCCACAACACTTAAACAAAATGGTTTTCTGTAAAGTATGTTGCAATTACAAAAAAATTAAGTCCGTATGCATTTGTTGCATACGGACTTATGTATATTTACTGAATTACCATTCACTTTTTGTGTATGAACGAATAATATTTGTGACAATGTTGTCACGCTTAAAGCCTTTTCCTTTTCCGCCGTTTTTCTGATCCTGTATTTTACCTGCTCGGATGGTAAGAAAATCTGCTTTGTCAATCATTTTTTCAATGGGGGCAACATCGTCATAGAAGGCGTAATCCTTGTTTGCGGTGTCCTCAATTTTACTGATGAATGCACACCTTGAGCTTTCTTTTAATACAGTCATAGCCAGAATAACAACCTTGTTGTTTTCGGGGAATTCAATAATATTGGTGCCGCTTATATTCAGACTATACACATAAAATGTTGCATTTTCGGGAATTAAACCTTCCGGATGATTTACATAACGGAACTGATAACCAACCTTTTCATAAGGGTTAACATTGGCAACCTGATTTAAGCCGCACATATCCCATTGACTGAGATTTTCGCTGATTGGCTTAATGGTCAGCGGTACAAGCTTGTTGCCAACCTTTACTTTTATTTCCTGTTTGCCGCTGGTTGAGCCTGCAAGGAAATAGAGCCTGTTTTCTCCGCGTTCACCTAATTTGACATATTGTCCGCGGCAAATCATAACATCATACCTGTTTTTCGGGTCCTGGAAGAACTTGAATCTGATTCCGCCTGCGTCAACCTTCATCGGCAATTCCTCATATGGTAATGAGAAGCCTGCACCATTCAGAATCGTATGTTTCATTTCATCCTTATAGATGCGTGAAAAGCCCTTTGCATTGCAGTACATTGTGAGTGGAAGGTAATGATGACGCGGAATTCGTTTAGGTCTTTCCTTATATACAATCTTGAAGCTCTTGACCTCAAATGGCTTTATGCTGAAGGCAATTTCGTGTTCGGTATTTTTAATTTTTCGGATTTTATTTTCAAGACCGTCAACGGAAAATGCTTCTCCGATTTCATTGAATATTTTCAGCTTAACCCTGCTGTGTGCTTTGCCGTTGGCTTCATATACACGAACAATGATTCCGTCACCCTCTTCAGACATTTTGACTGTGCGAAGTATAACATCATCATTGTTGATACCTGCGATTGCAATACTGTCTGATGCATCAGGATTGCTTCTGATGTCGCTTTGCACAGCAAGTAACTGGTTTGTGTATAATTCTGCCTGCTTTTGTGTGCCTTCTTCAAAACCGTTTTTATGGCTGTAAATCGCAAAGCTGAAAATATTTCTTCCCAAATCCTGCAAATCCTGTCTTGTTTCTTTGGTGAAAGCACCTGCAGGCGTATGTATGCAGGACAGACGCAGCGTGTTGTCATTTGGTTTGTCCCATCCGATTTTACAGTCTGAGAGAATCGAAACACCAAACTCACCGCTCTTATCTGTGATGTCAGCCCATTTCTGAGCAGGCACCTCATAGAGGTTATCCGTGTTATTGCCTCTTTGAATAACACCGAGACCAAGGTCATATGTTGCTTTTTCGTTATAGGCTGCAGTAGGGAATACTGCCTTGAGTAATGTTCGTCTTGATTTCCAGTCAACATAGTTTGTGACGTTAACATATTCGCTGTCACTTTCGAGAGAAACAACTTGAGAGATTACAGAACTGCCTGCATTCCTTGTTACTTTAATTGCTGCTCTTGCAGGACCATTTTCCAGTACCGTGAATTCAGGCGTGTTCGCATAGCAGTAAGGCTCCTTGTCAATATCCTCTTTTCTGATTTCCCAGCTTGGATAAGCAAGTGATCCCGTGTTGTGCAGAAGAGCCATTTTTATCGGCTTGTCAAGCACCTGTCTTTTCAGCTTTTTGTCATAAAGATAAGCAATATCACCGTTTTTGTTGAAAATCAGCTTGTATTTGCTGTTTTCAAGTGAATGATTTGTAACCTTTACATCACTTTTGAGTGTTGTAGGCTCTTTGGACGGAACAATCTGGAACACCTTGAATGACAGGGGTTCAATATCTGTTTTGAATACAACGGTAAGATTTTTTCCGTTTTTATTGATAACCTGGCAGGGCAGCTCATTTCCGTTCCTATCGTAAGCTCGGAGATTCGCACAGTTGACAGGGGTTTTGACTATACATTCCACTGCGCCGCTGCGTCTGTACTGCGTTGTGTTGCTTACCATAACGGCTACAGCCTTTTTATCAATCCAGCTTGTGTTCAGCTGATTAAAGATTGCCTTGCTTGCACCGAGATATTCGTTCTTGAATTGTGACAGTGAAACATAGTAATCATTCCAGCTTTTGTTATAAGCCTCCATAACAGATGTTCCCGTAATGTCATCATGGAACTGGTGCTTAATTACTCTCTTCCATGCATTGGTCAGGGTTGCGATAGGGTAGTCATATCCGCCAAGTGAGTATGCAAGAACACAGGCTTTTTCGGCTGCCAGAGCCATTTGCTCGCACTGTCTGTTCAGACGCTTGCTCATGGCACGTGAGGTATAGCAGCCCGCACCGTGACTGGTCATAAGAAGCTCGTTGTTCCATACAGGGATTTTATCTCTGTCCTTTTTAGGGAGCTTTTTCAAATCCTCAAATACGGTGTCCGTGTGAGCGGATATTACCTCAAAATCACTTTTTTCATTTTTTCTTACACTCAGCTCAACAGCCTTTACGCTCTCTTCATCAGGTGCACCGCCCCAATCGCCTGTGCCGTAAAGATGGTTAGCCCAGGGGATTTCACTGTTCTTTGCATTGTCACTGATGTTGTTTATTACACTTAAATCGGCTCTGATGTCACCTGTGAATTTGTACCTGTATGATTTAGCATTAAGGCTTACATAGATACCTTTTCCGTCAGGACCAATCCATTTTCCCAAATCAAAGGGCAGACCGTAGGCAGAGCCCCAGCTTAGCTTTTGTGTTGTCATACCTAAAAGACCGCAATGGTTGGCAACTGAAGGCATAGCCCAACCAAAGCCGAAGCAATCCGGTAAAAACATATCCTTTGAGGTTTTTTCAAATTTTTTGGTAAAATAATAATTACCGATAAGCAGATTTCTGATAAGTGCTTCAGGTGAGGGGATATTAACATCTCCGTTTTCATAGCCTGTTCCTGAAAGGCACCATCTGTCCTCATCAACATATTGTCTTATAAGGCTGAATGCTTTCGGATAAATCTGCTCAATTATTTCATACCTGTAAGCACCCTCAAAATTGAACTTATAATTCGGGTATCTTTCAATAAGATCAAAGTTTTTTGTAAGTGTGTCAGGAATAAATTCATTGATTGTTTTGCTTATTGTCCATCTCCATACTGTGTCAAGATGGGCGGTAGCAACAGCATAAACTTTTTTCTTTTCCATAAAGCAGTCCTTACTTTTCGATAATTTCGTATGTAAATTCGTATTTTTCCTGAAGAGCTTTTACCTTGTCCTCATTATCCTCAATAAAGGTTTCGGTATATACGCTTTTACCGTCAACAGAATAATCCTTTACAATCTGGTTGAGTGCTTCCCACGCCTCAGCCTCTTTGTCATAACCATCCTCAAATTTAATCAAAAATTCTCTGTGCTTTGGAATTCTTACTTTCATATCCGTTCTCCTAAAAATAATATTAATTATAGCTATTATATATTTAAAACAATTTTATTGCAATATATATTTTGATTTATTCACAAGTATTTTTTCAGCATTGTTAACAGCTTCATCTGCAGTTATGTCATAATCAACAAGGCCTATCATTTTGTCACCGAGCTTTACATCCTCAATAACACCGCTTATAACAATGCATTTTTTGCCGAATTTTCTGCAAAGCTCATTGATTTTATACGGCAGCTTTCCCATAAGGGTCTGCCTGTCAGTCTTTCCCTCACCTGTAACAATCAAATCAGCAGATTTTATTTTTTCTTCTAAATCACAGGCTTTGGCAAGAACGTCAAAACCGCTTTTGATTTCTCCGCCGAATACCGAATACAGTCCGCCGCAGATTCCTCCGGCAGCACCGCCGCCCTTAATCTTGCGTATATCCTTCGGCAGGAATGCATTAAGCTGTTTAAGCCCGTTATCAAGATTGATAATATCGCTGTCGCTTGCTCCCTTTTGCTTTGCAAATACAAAAGCAGCACCGTTTTTGCCAAAGTATTCGTTTGTAACATCACAAGCATATGTAAAGTTAATATCCTTTACAATGCTTCTGAGATTTACACCAAAAATATTTTCCAAATCTCTGCCCTTGGGACGCTCAATTATTTCCCCGTCAATATCTCTGAAAATACCTCCAAGTGCTGCCAGTGCACCTGCCCCGCCATCGCAGCAGCCACTGCCTCCAAGACCAAGTATAATTTTCTTAAAACCGTTGGTATAAGCTGCTTTTATCAGTTCACCTGTGCCGTAGGAGCTTGCCTCCATAACACACTTTCTTTTCTGTAATCCGCTGGCTGCCGCACATTCTATTACAGCAGTATCTTTATATGTATATATAGGTGCTTTTATTGCTTTTCCATATATGTCGCTGCAATTGATGTAAAGTGTTTCACCATTACAAAAACGGTTTAAGCATTCACCAAATCCCTCGCCGCCGTCGGCAAAGGGCAGGGTAATTATTTCATTGTTCGGGTCATAGGATGACAGTCCTTCTTTTATACATTCACAAACCTGTGCCGAGCTGAGCGTTCCCTTAAAACTGTCAGGTACAATCAGTATTTTCATAGCCGTTTCACCTCAAAACTATATTAACACAATTGCCGTGACTTATCAATCGTGTTAATACCGTTCTTTATATTTATTGATTTTTGTCCTGCTTTTTGAAAATATAAATAAATTTCACTACGGCAGATGCTATTACTGCCCCCAGTGCAATACCGAGTCCTGATAGAAGTGTGGATGATGCATAGCTGCTCATCAGTTCTTTATTGCCGTTTATTGCCCAGAACATTGTGTAATATATTGCGCTTCCCGGCAACAGTGGTATGGTCGAGGGCATAAGGGTTACTGTTGTCGGTGATTTTATGATTCTTGCAATCATTTCACAGTACAGACTGAGAACAATCATTGCAGTCAGGCATGATATAAAGTCATTGAAAAACAGTGACATCGTTCTTTCTATGCCTGCTGATATAAAACCGCCTAATGCTATATAAGTCAGTGTTTTTTTAGGCACTTTCATCGTAACCGCAAATCCGAGTGTGCCCAGCACACAGGTTGAAATCTGTATCATCAAATCCATTTTGTAATAAATATTCCTCCAGCCACACCAAGTGCAATGGCAAGTGCCGACATAATTGCATTGAACAGCTCAAAAAGTCCTGCTATTAAATCGCCCTTCATCATATCACGGATAGAATTTACGACTGTTAAACCGGGGACAAGCAGCATAATGGTGCCGATTATTATTTTGTCAGGATTGACAGATAAACCGATTACAGTTGGAATATTTGCAAGCAGACTTGATATAAACGCACTTATCAGATTGACGGAAAAGCTCGGCAGATTAAGCTTTTCTATATGGCAGTAGGTTATAACTATTCCTATAAATGCTGCAAACAGGGCATCTATTATGCTTCCTCCGAAGAAAATGCAGAAGGAGCCGGTAGCAGTACATATGGCAATAATGCTTTCTGCCTTGTGATAAATTGTCTTTTTTGTAACGTGTATCTCTTCATTGTCACTTTTGCACAGACGGCGGGATAAAGCGTTAAGCCGTGCAAGCTCAGCTAAATCCGTGTCCTCATTATCAATATGGCGAATCTGTATATATTCACCGCTTTGTGCTATGATAACAGATGGTAGGGCAAATACCTCGCAGCTGTTGCCGTAAGCTTTGTTAATTCTGATGATGGTGTCTTTTGCTCGGCTGATTTCACCGCCTGAGCGTATGATTTCTTTTCCAATGTCAAGCGATAAGCTGAAAATTTCCTTGTCCTGCATATAATCACCATAATTATTATTTACTTTTTTATAAAAACTATTGACATTATAATTTTTTTTGATATAATATATGTACAACATACATCGCGGGGTAGAGCAGTTGGAAGCTCGTCGGGCTCATAACCCGGAGGTCGTAGGTTCGAGTCCTACCCCCGCAACCACTGATAATAGAGCCAAATTTTATTGTTTGGCTCTATTATTTTTTGCTCTTTTCTAACACTTTATCTAACATTTTAGATTTTTAATGCATTAGCAAGTGTGTTTGAAATATTTTCTTTACGCTTGGTATCAAGGTGCAAATATATATTACCCGTTGTTTGAATATCAGCGTGACCGAGCCACTCTTGAATATCCTTAAGCGTGAAGCCTTGTTCGTTCAGCAAACTTCCGCAGCTATGTCGCAGACCGTGAAAGGCTATATGTTTGAAACCATATTTTTTCAAGTCTTTATTAAAGCGGCTTGTTATATAATCAGGATTATATGGTTTTCCGTTTTCCCATTTGAATATGTAATCATTTTGCATATATTCTTTTCCGAAAAGTTTTTTATTGTGCTTTTCTTCATTTTTGAGTTTAATCAAAAGATTTAATATATCCTCAGATAAGGGATAGCTTCGCAGACTTGATTTTGTTTTAGTTTTATCCTTTTCTATGATTTCATTAGCCTTTGTTCTTGTATGCTTAATTGTTAACCTTTTATTTTCAATATCAACACTATCCCATTTTAAACCTAATATTTCACTACGGCGTAAACCATATACAGCGGTAAGAAAATAAAGAGGATATAAACGCTCATATTTAACCGCTTTTAAGAAGCTTTTTGTTTCTTCGAGATTGAAAAAATCATATACGTTTCTTTCAAGTTTAGGAAGTGTTAAGTTTTTACAAGGATTTTCTGTGATAATGTGATTAATCACTGCTAATTCAAGTGTTTGATGTATAATATTTTTGTGGTGTCTTAAGCTTTTAGCAGAAAGTCCTTTACCTGTTTTAAGATTTCCGCTTTTGTGCTTTTCATTGAAGTATTCTTGAAGAATTTGACGGTTGATTTCTGTAAGCTTTATTTTGAGATTTTCAAAATATGGAATTATATGATTGTTTGCATCGTTTTCGTAGTGTTGATATGTTACTATATCAACCTTGATTTTTGCTTCATTAAGCCATATCTTTACATAATCTGAAAACAAAAGCTTTGAAGTATATATTTGCGGTGTATTCTCATATTGAGCTAAAATATCCCTGAATGCCTTTTCACGCTCCTTTTTACCGCAGTTTTCCGATAGGTTGGTATTAACCCACTTTTGTTTTCTTTTTCCGTCAATTTTTAAATTTAGCACGGCATAATATTTGCCGTTTTTTATTTGCAGGCTTCCTGTCATTTTTACTCCTTTCTGACAGATAGATTAAACCGATACAGTTTTATATATAAACTCAATCAAATAAGTTTTTGGGATTTTGTAATTGTTTCCGATTTTAATATTCTTAATTTGATTGTGTTTAAGCATATCATACGCTTTATTTTTTCCAATACCTAAAGCTTGCATAATATCTTTAACAGTTAAAATATCGGGGTATTCGTCAAACATAGCATTCCTCCTTTCTTTGTTTCCGTTATTAATCTATAATTTCAAATTCGTCTGTGCTTTCGGTTGGCACAGGCTCTTTTTTTACTATCTCTTTTATTTCTGTTATTCTTCGCAAAAATGCCCTATATGTTTCGGGCTCTTCAATTTGAATATATGAATATTGTTTTTCAATCGGAATATTTGTTGTAAAGTATACAGTATCATACATTGCAACTTTGTTTGAATATCTGCAAGGTAAATTAAGCGGGTAGCCGTCAAGATATATAAGCATATCACTTAATTTTAAACTGCTTCTGAATTCGTCAAATAAGATAACTTTCTGCCCCTCATAATTATCAAAAGGATGTTCATAATCAGTTATACGGTAAACATTTTGATAGCCGTATTTTTCCATAACATATCGTGTTTTTCCTGTTCCTGTTTTACCCCAAAGATAATGTACTTCAAGCATTCTAAAAGTATTTTTAAATTTTTCAGCGTTAATAATTTCTCTTGTTTTTTTGATACTTTCAAGCTTGTACATAGCACTTGGATAAGTTTGTATAATATCATTGTCAGAACAACCATTTTGTATCATTTCAAGAATTTCAGTACTAAGTGAGTTATTACCGAGTTTATCTGCTGGAAGTGTTCCGCATTCTTCAAATGTATCGGGTAGATTAGTTTCTTTTTTATCTGCATATTTTTCGCCTATTTTTCTTATGTAGTTATAGTTATCTTCGTTACTTCCTTTAGCATTTTCTATGTGTGCACCATAAAATCGCTTTTGCACTGTGTCAAACATAACTCCGCTTTTTGCTACAAAGTATATATGTGTATGATAAGTTCCTTCGTTCCCAATTTCATCACACATACACCAATAAACCAAAGAAAATTCATTTAAAACAGATTTTATAGTATCGTGACAATATCCTTTTTCTACAGGATTGTTAATAGTAAGCTGATACTTTCGGCTTGATTTCTTTCTTGCTATAGTTATCACTCCTTTCATATAAATTTGTACACTGTACACACGTACGCAAGAGGTAATACTAACTCTTGCGTACAAACTGTAGATAAACACATTTTGTACATATCTACATATTAAACCATAGAAAACTACTTGTCAATATGTCTTTTGTAAATTCTACGTTTTGTATTGCTTTTTTTGTTCAAACAGTTTATAATACATAGCGAGGGGCGTATTTGAAAACGCAAGATTTCTGAACGCTCAAGGGCGTTGCCCAGGAACATTCTTTAAAACGGAAGCATTACTGTATGTTGGCAAAGACCCTTTTGTTTCCGTAAAGCAAAACAGGAGCGTTATTTGCAATTGCAATTAAGGAGTATGAATGAAATTCTTGTAGCTACGGCGTTCCATTATAATTAAACATATTGAAAGGGAAGATATATATGGAAGAGAAGAAAAGAAAGGTTGAACCAAATTTTAAAAATTTAGAACAATATGGAAATGCCTTTGATATTTCTGAAAGGAAAGAGTTAATTGGTGAAATGCTTCGACTTTTAAGGCAGTCAAGCGGATTAACGCAGAATGAAATTGCAAAGTGTATTGGCATTAAATCAGGAACATATAGCACTTATGAAAACGGAACAAGGGAAACCCCTGCTGAAATAATTGTAAGATTATCACTTTTATATGATGTTCCAACTGATGTTATTTTGCAACAATCAAGGTTTTTCAGAGATAATTTTGAAGCACAAAAGCAAATTGATGTTATGAATGAGCAGTTAAGCGAATTGAAAGATATTATTTCAGATAGAGAGAATGAATTAAATCCTGACTTTGCTCAAATGATGCAGGCAATGACAGACGCATTTACAAAAATGGGCGAACAGATAACAGTGTATAACGATAAAAATAAAAAATAATGATAATAAACATTTAAGCACCTATGAATTAAAACATAGGTGCTTTTTACTGTATCGTTTATCTTGTGTGTATATTGTGGCAGCGTGTCCCCAAAACTTTGGGGACCCCCACGCTTGCCATAAACAACAACACACGCTTTTCTGCCACTAACATTTTTCTAACAAAATTCTAACATTTTCTAATTTTTCCATTCTATATATTTATTTCAATTATGTACACAAACACGTAAAATACCGCATAACTACACAGAATTTTAGGTGCTTCATAACATTAAATAATACTATAAGGAAAATTACTCTATCGCCTCATAACCCGGAGGTCGTAGGTTCGAGTCCTACCCCCGCAACCACAAAGAAGGTATCAGAAATGATACCTTTTATTTTTTGCAAAAAATATAAAACTCGAACCTACGACAGGTGGCTCCAAATTTAGAGCTGAAAGCGAAAAATTTGGGAGAAACAGTCCAGTGGACTGTTTCGTAGCAACTGCCATACGCTCGGTCCTACCCCCGCAACCACAAAAAGGTATCAGAAATGGTACCTTTTATTTTTTGCATAAAATATAAAGACATATTGTGAAAGCAAAAAAGGCATCATTCATAGATGCCTTTTTTAAATATTAAAATATCTGCTATTGGTTTTTATATTTATCAACACAAACTATTTTTACAATGTCGCCGTTTAGGTCTTTGATGCCAACCGATATTTCGGTAAAGCTTTGATTTTCTGCAGCATAAATTGCCTTTATGAGGACGTATTCATCGTTTTCCAATACATCCTCAATTTGAATCAGTTCATCGCCCGGGGTACTAAACATAAAACTATTCTCCTATTCTATTATGATTTTAGCGTATATATCTAAATTATTTTTTATGCAATAAACCAATTCAATCAATGTACGTCGTTTTTATAAACTGTCATTATTTTAGTTTTCACTGTTTCCAAAAATTTCCGCAAAATCAGAGAATAGCCTATCTTTATCTGCATCGCAGTTGTTTACATAATTAATAAATGATGACAGTGAACAGCAGTATTTGCCATGCTCAAGATCAGAATATGAACGCAGTGAAATGTTCAGGTTTTCAGCCATTTCCTCTTGTGATAATCCAAGCTCAGCACGTCTGTTGGCAAACTCGTTTTTAAAATAGTTTTTTAAAATGTCCATTGTAGTCATTTTGTTCACCTCACCAAAAGGGCTAACAAAATTCTACAATTTTTTTATATACTGTTCTATGAGGTGCAGGTCATATAGTTACCATATTTTACTATATATTATCAATAAGTATGAAAATTCAGATATATCGTCACTCTTTCTTTATTTCTCTGAAGCTTTTTCCATAATACTTTTTCAGCAGTCTTTGCGTTTGCCGTTCGCATAGTCCGATTGTATTTGCAAGCTTGGTCAGTGTCAGATTATCACTGTACAGAAAAGCCTGCTCAATCAGCACAAAGCGTCTGTCATTCAGGTTGCTGTCATTCATAGTATCCGTAAATTCTTCAGGCAGCATTCGTCTTGTTATATCTGTCAATACTTTCATAGTCAGCCCTGCCACAGCACTTTTGAAGTCAGGCAGCTTTTGTCTGTATTCTTTTAATATAGCAATTGCGTATGCAATATCAAAATCAGACAGAAAGCAAAATCTGTTGCTCAAAAACACGGAGCCGACTGCAGTGGCTTTAGCAGTATGATTTGCCTGGAGCATAAGAAACACATCTTCAACAGGATGCTCCTTGTCAGCCATTTGCTGATGATAAATGTTTTCTCCTGTTATAAAAAAGTCACCGCTTTTAAGCTCATATTCCTTATCATCTGTTATCAGCTTTCCGTTTCCGCCTGTTATAAAATGCAGCTCATAGCTACCCTTAGCATGTGCGTGGCGCGGTATATCGTCACCGAGCTTTCCTCCGCCTATATCTGTTATGGAAAAATCAATTCCGTTCCACTTAAAGTTAATCATAAATATCACCACTTAGTATTTTACAGCAACACGACATATTTGTAAAGAAAATGTCGTATTTTATGATAACCGATATGTTATAATTTTTTTGAGGTGATATTTATATGAAATTTATAAAAAAAATAATATGCTTGATTCTTTGCGCAGCTTTGCTGTTTACTATAACAGCTTGCAGCAAAGGGGGAGTGGAAAAAGCAATGATTGATACGCTTTTTTCCGATACTTCAAAAATATCCTACAGTGAAAAATATACCGAGCTTAAGGCAAAAAAGAAGAACAGTACAAAACGCTGGAGAGAAGGTATGGTGTCAGGCAACGGAATGCAGGGCTTTGTTGAAAGCGGTTCACCTTACAGTGATACATTTATTTTTCAGAATATGCATTTTATTATGCCGAATCCGAATGTCCGCTATTGCCCTGAAACCTTTGACGAGCTTGAAACAGTTAAGCAGAACATAGCAACAGGTCAGGATATTGTTGATAATGCGAATTATGATGATGTTTACCGTTTTCATCCCGGCGGTCAGTTGAGAATTGCTCTTGACGGCAAGGGTGAAAGCAATTATGTCAGATACACGGATTATGAGTCCTCGCAGACAGGTGTCCATTATGAGAACAACGACGGTAAATGGGACAGAACTTCCTTTACATCTATGGCAGACGGTGCAGTAATAACAAAGCTCACCAAGTCATCCGACGGTGCAAAGCTCAATATGACACTGTCTTTTGACGATTTGGCAAGTATGGCGAATTTCGGCAACGGTGATGAAGTAAATCTTAAATATAAAAAGCCTGTGGATGAAAATTCCGACTATCTTGCTCTTGTAGCTCATTATCCGAATTATGAGAACAGCGAGCTCATTGACGGCGGTTATGCAACGCTCACTTATGTCGTAACTGACGGTAAAAAGGAGAATGTTGAGCTTAAGAAAAATATGGATGAGGAGCAGTTTGTCGGCAGTAAAAACGAAGGTATAAAAATAACCGATGCTGATTCTGTTTACCTTGTTACAATTTCAGACAGAGATTATAATATGGGCAAGTTTGATGCTTTTGACAGTCAGGAGGATTTTGCTCTCATTACATCTCTTGCAAATCAAGCCAAAGCAGTTGTTGATAAATATGCACAGGGCGGCAGCTTTGACTATGATACTGCTCTCAAAAATCATCTGGCAATTTATCAGCCTCAGTTCGATGCCGTAACAATCAGCCTTGAGGACAGTGATAAATCAAACGAAGCACTGCTAAAGGAGCAGAAGGGTAAAAAGGAGATTAATCTTGCTCTTGCACAGCGTACATATTATGCAGGACGTTATGCATATCTTTGCTGCAGCGGTTATGCAACAAGCCGTCTTTACGGTATGTGGACAGGCGAGTTTGATACAGGCTGGGGCAGCAAGTACACAATGGACGCAAATGTTAACCTGCAGACCTCTTCAATGAATACAGGCAATATTGCATCAAGTCCTATTGGCTATACATACTTTATTCTCCGTCAGCTTCCTGACTGGGAGGAAAATGCATACGCAACCCACGGCTTTAAAAATGCAATTCAGGCACCTGTAAATACAGACGGTGACAAAGCGGTTATTACTGAAACCTGTTATCCTTACCCATTCAGATACTGGAATGCAGGTACATCCTGGATGCTGCAGCCACTCTATGAAACACTGATGACCTACGGAAATATCCATATTCCGCTTAGTGATGAATTTGACTTGAACGCAATCAAGTCAATACTGGATATGACAGACAAGGATGTTAAAGCAGTCAATGACAGGGGATATTTAAGACTTGAAGAGGATATACTCCTTCCGCTTTTAACAAAGTCCGCTAACTACTGGCAGCAGCTTATGACTCCTGAATATTACACGGATAAAGACGGCGTAATCCATTATGAAAAGGGCAAAACAGAATTGCTTGAGGGTGAAAGCTACTGTATTCTTCCAAGCTATTCACCTGAAAATAATCCTGCGAATTATCCAAGCCCCAGTGATGCCAACTGTGCTATTGACATTTCTGCCTGCCGTGATAATCTGGAAATGCTTATTTCGGTAATGCAGGATGTTACACCTGATGCAGACACTTCTCAGTGGCAGGAGCTTATGGATAAGCTTCCGCCGTATCTGTATGACGAAACAGGGGCACTCAAGGAGTGGGCAACAACATCCTTTGAGGAAAATAACGAGCACAGGCATTTAAGTCATTTGTACTGCGTATGGCCCTTATTTGAAACACAGAATAATGATGATTTGGCAAAAGCCTGCAATCAGGCAATTTTCAACCGTGAAAGTGAGAATGAGGCATCTCATGCACTTGTTCATCGTTCCCTTATTGCTGCAAGACTTAAGGACAGTGACAGCCTTACAGATGCACTTCTTAATCTTATGAATCATAAAATCCGTTACGATTCGCTTATGACAAATCACGACTATGACCAGGGAAGCTGTTACTGTACTGACTTTGCAATCGGCTATCTCGGTATTATCAATGAGGCTTTGGTTTACTCAAACACAGGTGAAATTGAGCTTCTGCCCGCTTTGATTGACGGATTTGATAAGGGTGAAATCACAGGTATCAATGCCAGAACAAGAGCAACCGTTGACAGCCTGAGCTGGGATATGAGCACAGGTAAGGTTGAGGCAAAGATAACCTCACAAATTGACCAGGAAATTTCTGTGAGCTATGGTGAAGAAACACAGAAATTAGTATTTAAAGCAGGTGAAACAAAAACAGTTTCATTCAGCAAATAATATTTTGCAACAAAAAACGTCGCTGTTTTCAGCGACGTTTTTTAATATATGTTATTCTTCACCGTTCCAGCAGTATGTGCAAAGCTTGTCGGCACCTATTCCCACAGCGTCAATCATATCATCAAGGCGGTGGAATTTAAGCGAAGTGAAATGAAGCTTTTCACAAATTTTGTCAACCATATTCTGGTATTTTTCACTGTCGGGATCAGTGTATTCCCTGATTATCTCATCACTTACATTATCACCCTCAAGCTCCTTGATTACTCTGCGTGTAATCAGTTCCATCTCGCTTGTTGAGCGTGAGAAATTCAGGTATTTACAGCCATAAAACAAGGGTGGACATGCAGGGCGGATATGCACCTCTTTTGCACCGCTGTCATATAAGAATTCTGTTGTTTCTCTGAGCTGAGTTCCGCGAACAATTGAGTCATCAATAAGCAAAAGGCTTTTATCCTCAATCAGGTCGTGAATCGGAATAAGCTTCATTTTAGCAATCAGGTTTCTTTTGCTCTGATGTGTCGGCATAAAGGAACGGGGCCATGTCGGCGTGTATTTAACAAAAGGTCTTGAAAATGGTATACCCGATTCGTTTGAGTAACCGATTGCGTGTGCAATACCGCTGTCGGGAACACCTGCAACAATATCAGGCTTAGCGTCATCTCTTTTAGCAAGAGCCTGTCCGCATTTATACCTCATTTTTTCAACACTGATGCCTTCGTATGATGAGCTTGGGTAACCATAGTAAATCCACAGGAATGTGCAGATTTTCATTTTGTCACCGGCAGGTACTAAGGTTTTAACCTCGTTTTCATTCATAACAACAATCTCGCCGGGACCAAGCTCCTTATAATCCGTGTAGCCGAGATTGAGATAAGCAAAGCTTTCAAAGCTTGCGCAGAAGCCTTCAGCCTTTTTTCCTATAACAATAGGCGTTCTGCCCATTTTATCCCTTGCACAGTAAATACCCTTTGGTGTTAATATGAGCATACTCATTGAGCCGTCAATCAGCTCCTGTGCATATCTGATACCATCAATAAAGTTTTCTTTCTGATTGATAACGGCAGCCACAAGCTCTGTGGGGTTTATATCTCCGTTTTGCATTTCAAAAAAGTGCGTGTTTGTTTTAACAATCTGATCAACTATTTCATCCGCATTGTTGATTTTACCCACTGTTGTGATTGCAAAAGTGCCGTGATGTGAGCGAACCAAAATTGGCTGTGCTTCAAAATCCGAGATACAGCCAATACCGTAGTTGCCCTTCATTTCATTTGATTCTTTCGTGAATTTTGTTCTAAAGGGTGCATTTTCGATGTTGTGGATAGCTTTGTCAAAGCCATTCTCAGGACTGTAAACAGCCATACCAGCACGTCTTGTGCCAAGGTGTGAATGGTAGTCAGTGCCAAAGAACAGGTCAAAAACGCAGTCCTCTTTAGATGCAGTTGCAAAAAATCCTCCCATAGCAGTTCCTCTCTAAAATTAGTTTGCGAAAGTATTATAGCAGATAGATTATCTTATGACAATAGTCAATTGTTAAAAAAAGCAGTGTTTCAAACACTGCTTTTTGTCGATTATTTAATAGATTCCCTGTTCCATCATTGCCTCGGCAACCTTTTCAAAGCCCGCAATATTAGCACCTGCAACAAGATTGTAACCCAGACCGTATTTTTCAGCGGCAGCAACGGAGTTTTTGTGTATGTTAATCATAGCCGTGTGTAGCTTTTCATCGACCTCTTCAGCCGTCCAGGAAAGACGCTGGCTGTTCTGACTCATTTCAAGACCAGATACGCATACACCGCCTGCGTTAACAGCCTTTGACGGTGCAACAATAACACCCTGCGTTTCCATAAATAGGTTGAGCGCCTCCTCAGTTGTGGGCATATTTGCAACCTCAATGTAATATTTTGTGCCGTTGGCAATAATCTGTTTTGCCTCGGTTATGCCGATTTCATTTTGTGTTGCACAAGGCATAGCAACATCGACCTTAACGCTCCATGGCTTCTGACCCTTGAAGAAGGGAACACCGAATTTGTCGGCGTAGTCCTCACATCTGTCCCTGCCTGATGCCCTCATTTCAAGAAGATAGTTGAGCTTTTCCTCGGTAATAATTCCGTCCTTGTCATAAACATATCCGTCGGGTCCTGAAATGGTAACAGGTATTCCGCCAAGCTCTGCAATCTTTTTGCAGGCGCCCCAGGCAACATTACCGAAGCCTGAAATGCCGAAGGTTTTGCCTTTTATGTCATCATTTTCGTGCTTGAATACCTCGCAGGTGTAGTATACAGCGCCATAGCCTGTTGCTTCGGGTCTGATTAATGAACCGCCGTAGGACAAGCCCTTGCCTGTGATAACACCGTTTTCAAAGGCATCGGATATTCTTTTATATTGTCCGAATAAAAAGCCGATTTCCCTTGAGCCTACACCAATGTCACCAGCAGGTACGTCAACATTAGGACCTATGTGTCTGTAAAGCTCTGTCATAAATGCCTGACAGAAACGCATAATTTCACCCTTACTTCTGCCTCTCGGGTCAAAATCAGAGCCGCCCTTTGCGCCGCCCATGGGAAGTCCTGTAAGGGAATTTTTAAAGGTTTGCTCAAAGCCTAAGAAATACATAATGGATGAGTTAACACTGGGGTGAAAACGAAGTCCGCCCTTGTATGGACCGATGCTTGAATTAAACTGCACTCTGTAGCCGCGGTTAATCTGTGTTTTGCCTGCATCATCAACCCATGCTATGCGGAATGTAATCAATCTGTCCGGCTCTGCCATTCGTGTTAAAAGGTCATCCTCAACATATTCGGGATGCTGCTCAATAACCTTTTCAAGAGAACGGAAAACCTCTTTAACGCATTGTATATATTCCGGCTTGGCGTTGTCTCTCCGTTTAACTGTTTTAATTACATTTTCAATGTACTCGTTCATTTTTTTACCCCCGTATTTTAATTCAGCAATTTGTATTTTATTGCTAATAATACTATAACATATTAATAAGATAATGCAATGGATATTTATGAATTTGTTAAATATGCACAAAAAAACTCCCAGCTGAAAAACAGCAGGGAGTTGAATATTTGTTGTGTTATTTTATAATTCCTGTCGCCTGAAGCAGAAGAACAAACAGCAGTATCGGAGCGATAAATTTGATGGTTGCGGTATAAATGAATTTTCTGCCGAATTTTTCACCGTTTTTTGTAACCTCATCAATAATTGTTTTTGGCTTAGCAACCCAGCCGATAAGAATGCAGGTGAACAATGCAAGCAGCGGCATAAGAATATTATTGCTGAGATAATCAAATACATCAAGAATCTGACCGATTGAACCGTTAGGCAGCTTAAGCTCAAAGTAGAATTTGTTGTAGCCAAGGCATACGATTGTACCAAATACAAGAGCATAAACAAGAACGATAACAGCACTTTTCTTTCTTGAAAAATGGAATCTGTCCATAATGCTTGAAACAATTGCCTCCATAATGGAAACAGAGGAGGTGATAGCAGCAAACAGCACCATAAGGAAGAACAGTATGCCGATAACAGTGCCTATGCCACCCATATTTTCAAATACCTTAGGCAATGAAACAAACATCAGTCCGGGACCTGCTGACATACCCTCCTTGCCCATAAATACGAACACGGCAGGAACAATCATCATACCTGCAAGCAGAGCAACAAGTGTGTCAAAAATTTCAATCTGATTAATGGATTTCATAAGGTTTGTATCATCACTTACATATGAGCCGTATGCAACCATTATACCCATAGCAACACTGATAGAGAAGAACAATTGACCCATAGCATCCATAAGTGTGATAAAGAAGTCTTTAACAGTGAGATTTTCAAAGCTCGGAATTAAATAAATCTTTAATCCGTCAAGACCTGTTCTTGTGATGCCTTCATCGGTTGTGTGGCTGAGTGTGAGTGAGTAAATTGAAATACCGATTACAAGAATAAGCAGTATCGGCATAAGCACCTTGCTGAGCTTTTCAATACCCTTATTAACACCGCCGATGATTACGATGGATGTAATCAGCAGAAATACCACCATAAGCGCCAGCGGGGATATCGTGTCGGTTATAAAGCCTGTAAAATATCCGTCGGCGGCAGCATTCACACCGTCGCCGGTTAAAAAGGTGATAAAATATTTTATTACCCAGCCGCCGATTGTACAGTAGTACGGCAGAATTAATACAGGAACGATTGTTGCAATAGAGCCGATAAAACCGAATTTTTTGTTGATAAGCTTGTATGCAGTTAACGGGCTTTGCTTTGTTTTTCTTCCTATGGCAATTTCTGTCGTGAGCAGTGTAAAGCCGAATGTAAGTGCAAGGATGATGTAGATTAAAATAAATAATCCTCCGTTATCCTTAGCAGCCAGATAGGGAAAACGCCAGATGTTTCCGAGTCCTACAGCACTGCCTGCAGCGGCTAAAATAAATCCCAATGAGCCGCTGAAGCTGCTTCTTTTACTTTGTTCCATATACCCTCCACATTTTATAATTTGATATTCTCATTATAAGTGAAGTGATATGTATTTGCAAGTTACTCATTTACAGTGATAAATCATTAAAGAAAATTGACAATTTGTTATCAGGATTGTACACTGTATAGCATTTAGACAAAAAATCAAAAAATGTTTATTAATTTATATTGACAAGCTAAAATAAAAAGTATATAATGTTGTCGCAAATAATGCTAAATTTTATAATATAGGTATTTTATTTTTTAATTTATATAAATTATTGTTATTTATTTTATTTTGGTGAGGTACGTATACTATGAATAAGAGGATTTTTCTTTCTTCTCCCACGATGTATGGTGACGAGCAGGAATACATAAAAGAAGCATTTGATACAAATTGGGTAGCACCTCTTGGTGCCAATGTTAACGGGCTCGAAAAAAGTATGTCTGATTATCTTGGTATTAGGGGTGCTGTCGCTCTTTCTGCAGGTACTGCTGCACTTCACCTTGCTGTTAAAGCAGCAGGAATTAAACAGGGTGATATCGTTTTTTGTTCTGATATGACATTTTCTGCAACAGTAAACCCTGTTTCATATGAAGGCGGAAAACAGGTTTTTATAGACTGTGAAAAAGAGTCCTGGAATATGGACCCTGCCGCACTGAGAAGAGCAGCAGAAAAATATCCGCAAGCCAAGGCTGTTGTTTGTGTCAATCTTTACGGTTCACCTGCTAAGCTTGATGAAATTAAAGCTATCTGTAAAGAATATAATCTGATTTTTATTGAAGATGCGGCGGAGAGCCTCGGCGCTAAGTATAACGGTCAGCAAACGGGTACTTTCGGTGATTACAATGCAATATCCTTTAACGGAAACAAAATTATAACAACCTCAGGCGGCGGAATGTTTTTGTCCGATGATATGAAGGCTTGTGAAAAGGTTCTGTTCTGGGCAACGCAGGCAAGAGAGCCTGCTCTTCATTACCAGCATAATGAAATCGGATATAACTATCGTATGTCAAATATTGTTGCAGGTATCGGAAGAGGTCAGTTTAATCATATTGACGAGCATGTTGCTCTCAAAAGGAATATTTACAATACATATAAAAAGGCGTTTTCGGATATCGAAGCAATAAGAATGAATCCGTTTTTGGAAAACAGCGAGCCTAATTTCTGGCTGTCCTGTATGACAATTGACCCTGTATGCGGTGTCACGCCAATTATGGTTATTGATGCTCTTGCAGATGCGAATATTGAAGCAAGACCTATCTGGAAGCCGATGCATATGCAGCCTGTTTTTGCCGGTTATGATTTTATCACCGCACAGGATGGTGTTTGTGTGGATGAAGACATTTTTGCAACAGGTCTTTGCCTGCCAAGTGATGTAAAAAATACGCAAGAAGATATGGAAAGAATTATAAGCGTTATCAAAGGCTTGTTTTAGGAGATTCTTATGTATATGTGTGTTAAGAGGTTTTTTGATATCGTTTCATCATTGCTTGCAATTCTTGTTCTTGCTGTACCTATGGTGATACTGGCAGTTCTTATCAGGGTAAAGCTTGGAGGTCCTGTTTTATTTAAGCAGGAAAGACCCGGTAAGGACGGCAGGATTTTCACACTCATAAAATTCAGAACCATGACAAATGCGTGTGATGAAAATGGTGAATTACTGCCTGATGAGGTCAGATTGACCAAATTCGGTATCTTTCTGCGTTCAACAAGTCTGGATGAGCTTCCTGAGCTTTTCAATATTTTAAAAGGCGATATGAGTGTTGTCGGTCCCCGTCCGCTTCTTGTGCAGTATCTTCCGAGGTATAATGAGCATCAGTCCCGTCGGCATCTTGTAAGACCCGGTCTTACAGGGTGGGCACAGGTTAACGGCAGAAATGCCATAAGCTGGGAACAGAAATTTGACTATGATGTTGAATATGTTGAAAACGTGAATTTGTTTTTAGATATAAAAATTATTTTTATGACAGTTGTAAATGTTATAAAAAAAGACGGAATAAGCAGTGAAACCAGTGCTACTATGGAGGAATTCATGGGCACTGAGGAAAAGGAAATTGTAAATGTCTGAATCAGTAATTGTTATAGGAAAAAGCGGTCACGGCAAGGTAATAGCAGATATTATACTTTCAAGCGGAGATAAAGTATTAGGCTTTCTTGATGATGCTTATCAGGAAAATGAAACTATTCTCGGTTTTCCTCTGCTCGGCAGGGTAGAGGATTATGTAAAATATCCTGATTGTAAATTTATTATTGCAATCGGAAATGCAAAAATCAGAGAGCGTATAGCTGATAGTCTTGATGTTAGCTGGTATACTGCCATTCACCCGTCTGCTGTTGTTTCAATGCTTGATGTTGAAATCGGTGAGGGCACGGCAGTTATGGCAAATGCTGTAGTGAATCCGTCAGCGAAAATCGGTAAACACTGCATTATTAACACAGGTTCAGTTGTTGAGCATGATAACATTCTCGGTGATTATGTTCATATTTCACCAAAGGCTGTTCTTGCCGGTACGGTTACGGTCGGAAAATCAACACATATCGGTGCAGGTGCTGCGGTTATTAATAATTTAACAATAGCGGCAAACTGTATCATCGGCGGCGGTGCTGCAGTAATTGGTGATATAACTGAAAGCGGAACATATGTCGGTGTTCCTGCAAGGAGAAAAAAATGAAGGTTTTAGTTGCAGCAAATTTTGATTTAGGTCTGTATAAATTTCGCAAAGAGCTTTTAAAGGAATTAATAGATAGGAGACATCAGGTTTATATTACTCTTCCTAAGGGTAATTTGGTTGCCCCTTTGGTTGAAATGGGCTGTGAATTTATTGAAACGGATATAGACAGACGAGGAATGAATCCCGTTACGGATTTGAAGCTGATTATAAATTACAGAAAAATACTGAAAAAGATACAGCCTGATTTAGTTATTACATACACAATTAAACCAAATGTCTATATGGGTACGCTTTGCCGAATGATGAAGATACCCTATGTTGTAAATATTACGGGGCTCGGCACAGCCTTTCAATCCGAGGGTGTAATGCTCAAGGTATTTGTTCAGCTATACAAAGCAGCCTGCAAAAAAGCACAAACGGTTATTTTTGAAAATTGTGCCAATATGCAGCTTTTCAGGGATTACGGCATTGTTAATGATGAGCAGTGTCTGCTCAATAACGGTGCAGGAGTCAATCTTGAAGAATATTCCTTTACACAATATCCCGATAAAGAACAAATCAGATTTCTTTTTATTGGCAGAGTGATGCGTGAAAAAGGTATTGATGAGCTTTTTGAAGCGGCAAAAAGATTAAAAGCAGAATATGATAATGTATATTTTGATATAGTCGGTCCTTATGAGGACGATTACAAGACTGTCACCGAACAGCTTGTAGCTGACCGAGTTATTGAATATCACGGCTTTCAGGAGGATGTTAAGCCCTTTATTGAAAATGCACATTGCTTTGTTTTGCCGTCATGGCATGAGGGGATGGCGAATACAAATCTTGAATGTGCGGCTATGGGCAGACCCATTATTACAAGCAATATCAATGGCTGCCTTGAGGCTGTTGTTGAAAAGCAATCGGGTTTTCTGGCTGAGCCGAAAAATACTGATGATTTATATGATAAGCTTAAAACGTTTATTGAATTGTCTTATGACGAAAAAGCCAAAATGGGGCAAGCATCCCATAATCATATTGAAGAAAGCTTTGATAAAAAAATTATAGTTGAAAGAACCTTGAATAGAATTATTGAGTGAAAATTTGTTTTGACGGAGGATCTATGATACAAAGCTTAATTTGTCTTGTACCTATTGCAGCATTGTTTTTATGGAAAGCAAAAATTGCAGGCATCGGAAAATTTTTTGATGATTATATGAGTGTGGACAATATGCAAAACATCAGAGGTATGTTGGCTATATTGATTGTTATTCATCATTTTTCAGGTATGATAGAAGAAAAATCACTGTTCTTTTTGTTTAATCACATTGGTTATTTAGTGGTTGCTTTGTTTCTGTTTCTTTCAGGATATGGTCTTGCTTATGGAGTTCAGAATAAACCGGGATATATAAATGGTGTTAAATTTTTGTATACAAGAATTCCTAAGCTCATTATACCTTATTGGGTAGCTGTGATTATTTATGCAGTCGGATACCTTGCTGCAGGCGAACCAATTACATGGAAGGCAATATTATTATCTTTTGTAAGCTTTAAAAACATAGTAGGCTTAGGTTCTTCCTGGTATATTTTTGAATTAATCGTACTTTATATCATATTTTTCCTGTCATTCAAAATAAAAAAAAGAAAAATAGCATTATCGGTATTATTCGCTTTGGTTGCAGTATGTGCAATAGGATTTTATTTTTCGGATAGTTTTTCGGATGTATGGTACAGAAGTATTTTTGCTTTCCCGCTCGGAGTTTGTTATTCGCTGAAAAAAGATAAAATAGAATCATTTTTATTAAATAAAACATTAGCCCGATATATTGCTTTGATACTGTTTTTAATTTTTTTGCTTTCTTTAAAATATGCTTGCGTGATGCTGGGTTTAACATATTTACAGATTTTATTTGATATTACCAGCTCAGCAATGTTTTCATTGGTTGCTGTTATCATGTTAAGAAAAATAAAGCTGGGCAATAAAGCTCTTAGCTTTTTAGGAAGTATTTCTTTTGAAATATATTTAATTCACTTTCTGTTGATAAAATTGATATACAGTTTCTATTTTAACGGTCAGATGAACCTGCTGTTATATTTTGTAATTTCTATCGTATCAGTAATATCAGTAGCTTATATAATGAGCTTTATAGATAAGAATTTGACTAAGTTATATGGAAAAATTATTACAAAATAACTGACAGCATATTTGTAATTGGAGATAACATTATGATTGATTTAAAGGGAAATGAATATAATGTAAAAAATTATGAGGAAAAGTACAGGAAAATTCAGTTAATTGAGTTAGAGATACTCAATGAGGTTGATCGTATCTGCAGAAAGCATGGCATTAAATATTATCTTTGCGGAGGTACGCTTCTTGGTGCAGTTCGCCATAGTGGTTTTATTCCGTGGGATGACGATTTGGATATATTTTTCCCAAGAAAAGATTATATTAAATTTGCGGAAATAGCTCAAAAAGAACTTCCCGATACTATGTTTTATCAGGATTGGCATAATGAATTTGATTATCCCTACAATTTTGCAAAAATTCGTATGAATGGTACAAAGTTTTGTCAAAATGAGATACAGCATCTAAATATGCATCATGGTATATTTATTGACATTTTTCCATTGGATACTGTTCCTTCGGATGAGAGAGAGAGAACTGCGTATCTGTCAAAGGTTACCAGACTCAAAACATTAATGGCAATCAGATATATGTCATTTAAGAAAAACGGCAGATTAAGAAGTTTACCGGAATGTGTGGCAATATTTTTATCAAGATTGTTCTTTTCAAAAAAACAAATTCATAATAAGCTTGATAGGTTAATTATGAAATACGATTATCAGGATACAGGATTGTTTGGACAGGAAACCGGCATGAATGCTCTTAAAGAGGTTTATCCTGTTAAATGGTTCAGTAAGCAGGGCGCAATAAGCTTTGAAGGAAAAGAGTTCCCGTGTACAGAAAATAAATATATAGATGAATATATGACTTTTTTCTATGGTGATTATATGACTCCGCCTCCTGATGAAAAGAAATGTCAGGTTCATGATACTACTTCTATTGATTTTGGAGATTATTTTAATGATTAATCCATTAATTTCTATTATTATTCCTTGTTATAATACAGAAAAATATCTTCCTCAGTGTCTGGATTCAATTGTTACACAAACATACAATCATTTAGAAATAATCTGTGTTATTGACGGAAGTCCTGATAATAGCCTGGATGTATGTAAGCAATATGCTGAAAATGACAGCAGAATAGTCATTATTGAACAGGATAATCAAGGACTTTCAGGTGCCAGAAATACAGGCATTGATGTTGCTCACGGAGATTATATTATATTTGTCGATTCTGACGATTGGATGGACCATACAGCTTGTGAAAAGGCAGTTAAGAAGATTGAAAAAAATAATTATGATTTAGTTATATGGTCTTATATCAGAGAATTCACAGATACTCAGAAAGAAAAAATGATTTTAGGTGAATGTGATTTATCATTTGACAGTGAGGGTTGTAAAAAACTTCACAGAAGAATTTTCGGCTTAACTGAGAGTGAGCTGTCAAATCCCGAAAATGCAGATTCATTGGTAACGGCTTGGGGCAAGCTGTACCGCTCTGAGTTGATTAAAAATATTAAATTTGTTGACACGAAAGAAATCGGTACAGAAGATGCATTATTTAATTGTTATGCATTAAAAAATGTGAAATCTGCATACTACATTGCCGAATGTCTGAATCATTACAGAAAGGATAATGATACTTCTCTTACTTCAACATATAAGAAAAAACTGTTTGCCCAGTGGCTGCATTTGTATGATTTGATGGAATTGTGTATTGCAGATAATGACTTAGGTGATGATTTTAAACAAGCCCTGAATAATCGTATATCAATGAGTATAATCGGTCTTGGTTTAAATGAGCTGGACAATAAGGTAGATTTTTCTGTAAAAATAAAAAATATAAAGACAATTATTGCATCTGAGCGATTCAGAGAGGCATATAAAAAACTTACTCTTCAATATTTTCCTGTTCATTGGAAGATATTTTTTATGTTTGCAAAAATGAATTTTGCAGCAGGTGTATTTATTTTGCTTTCAGTAATAAAAAAAATGATAGGAAGGGGATAGCCGGTAATATGGACACAAGTAAAAAGGTTTCAATCATAATGGCAATTTATAACTGTGCGCCTACTTTGGAAGAAGCCATTGATTCCATTTTGAATCAAACGTATACGAATTGGGAACTTATAATGTGCGATGATGGCTCTGCGGATAATACATATGCAGTTGCAAAGAAATATGCAGATAAGTATGCAGACAAAATTACTCTTATCAGAAATGAATCAAACAGGAAGCTGCCTGCTACCCTTAATCATTGTTTGAAATACGTCACAGGGGAATATGTTGCCCGAATGGACGGTGATGATATTTCTGTCGAAAACAGATTTGAAAGACAGGTTGATTTTTTAAATAATCATCCCCAATACATTGTTGTAGGCACAGCGATGATTCCGTTTGATGATGAAGGGAATGAGTATGGGATCAGAAAATGTGAAAATTGTTTTGATCTAAATAAAAAAAGGCAGTGCTTCCACGGAACGATTATGTGTCGTAGGGAAATGTATGACAGACTTGGTGGTTATTGTGAAAAATGGTACGCACAAAGAAGCGAAGACCAGTATCTTTGGTATTCTCTTTCATCAAATAAGGATATGTTAACTTACAATTTGGATGAGCCGCTTTACAGAGTGAGAGAAAATACAAATACTTACGGCAGAAGAAGAAATCTGAAAAATGCCTTTACTATTTCAATTTGTTTAATTCATTGTTATAAGATGATGAATTTCCCTTTAAAAAAGTATATTAATGTATTAAGACCCTATGCAGGTGCAATTATGCCTGCAGGTTTTATGAGAGATTATCATGATAAACAGGACAAAAGGAACTAATTATGACTTTTTATTTAGCTATTCTATATGTGGTGCCTTTTATTGCGTTTTTAGGTAAGATGTTTGCAAGAAGAAAAGCATTGCATTTCAATTCAGATGGCACATTGAAAAATGAAGAACGTGCTAATTTTTTCTTTGTTTTTATTGTAATGCTTATACTGGTTTTAATAGCAGGACTAAGAAGCTCTTGGAATGATACCGGTTCATATATATTTGAGTATGGCAGACTGACCTCTGATTTTGGTGATTATGTTAAAAATCAGCTTCAGTTATTTAAGGGTGACTGGGCATTTACTTTTGTTAATAGATTCATCAAGGCGTATATATCCAAAGAACCTTGGGTATTCCTTATGGTTTATTCAGCAGTTACGGTAACGATTACAGTATCAATGTTGGATAAATATTCAAAGGATTTTGATTTGGCAGTATTTCTTTTTATTGCTACACAGCTTTACTGGACACAAATGGGTGCAATTCGCCAGAGTTTTGCTTCTGCATTGCTGTTTGCGGCTTTTCCATTGATAGAGCAAAAGAAATTTATTAAATATGCATTAATTGTTTTGGTTGCAGCACAATTTCATAATTCTGCTTATATTTTTCTGCTGCTCTATTTCCTGTGCAGAATACCTGCTTTTTCTAAATATTCGTTTTGGTTTATAGTCGGAGGTGTTATACTATTTATTTCTTATCCGATTACCGGTGAATTTATTAATGAGCTATTGGGCGATTCAAAGTATGGTGATTCATATAGTTCAGGTATATCCGCAAGTAATGACGGTGCAAATCCTTTAAGAGTTGTAATTGAATTGGTGCCTGTTGTATTGGCTTTGGCAGCAAAGGATGATATCAAGGCTAATGAAAAGCATGTTAATGTTGTTTTCAATATGGCACTGCTTCAGGTTATATTTACTGCATTTTCAATTAAGTATTGGATTTTCTTTAGATTTATTATTTATTCTCAGCCGTTTTCCATTATACTGTTATGCTGGGCACTTAAGTATTTACCCTCAAATTCACGCTGGAAAGATGTAATAAGAATATTATGCTTTGGTTTATATTCGGTTTATTACTACATTTTTATGAAACTGTCATCCAGTACTTATATGAGCGATATATTAAATATCAGTGCATATCATTAATACTGTGATTGTTGATTTTAGGTGAAGTCTATGAAGAAGAAAGTATTTGTTTTTTCCCATGCAATGGAAATCGGCGGAGCAGAACGAGCTTTGCTTGGTTTACTGAATTGTATGGATTATTCCAAATATGATGTGGATTTGTTCTTAATGCGACACAGTGGTGAGCTTATGGAGCTTATTCCTGAAGATGTTAATCTTTTGCCACCTGACAGAAAGTATTCCTCTTTAGCAATTCCTATAATAAATGTTGTAAAAAATGGTGAATTTGATATTGCTTTTGGAAGAATTACAGGAAAGCTCAATGCTGAAAAGTTTAATAAAAAAATGTCTTACAGCAATAGCGAAGCAGCATTGGAATACAGCCATAAATACACACAAAAATATATGCCGATGATGTCCGATAAGACATATGATTTAGCAATCAGTTTTTTAACTCCTCATTATTTTGTATCGGAAAAGGTGAATGCCAAAAAGAAAATCGCCTGGATACATACGGATTATTCTTATTTGAATTTAGATATTGCTTCTGAACTTAAAATGTGGTCTGCATATGACAATATCATTTCAATTTCCAATGATGTGACAAAAGCATTTTTAACCAAGTTTCCGTCTTTGGAAAATAAGATTGTATTAATTGAAAACATATCATCCAAAGCCTTTATTGAATCGCAGGCAGAAATGTTTGATGTTACCGATGAAATGGCAAATTCCGATATTAAGCTGTTGTCCGTAGGCAGATTTTGTGAAGCTAAAAATTTTGATAATGTACCGGAGATTGCAAGCATCATTAAGTCAAAGGGACTTGATTTTAAATGGTATATTATCGGTTACGGCGGTGATGAGCAGCTTATTCGTTCCAAAATTGCCGAGTTTAAAATGGAGGATACCGTAATCATTCTCGGTAAAAAGGAAAATCCTTATCCGTATATGAAGGCTTGTGATATTTATGTTCAGCCGTCACGATATGAGGGTAAGGCAGTTACTGTATGTGAGGCTTTGCTTTTGAATAAGCCTGTTGTTATAACCGATTATCCGACAGCTCACAGTCAGATTAAAAACGGTTTTGACGGAATCATTGTTCCGCTTGATAATCAGGGCTGTGCAAATGCTATTGCGGAGATTATGACAGACAAGGAACTTTTGAATAAGCTTATAGAACATATGAAGCAAACTGATTATTCAAATGAAAGCGAAATAGATAAAGTATATGAATTGATAGAGGATTAATATAATGGAGTTATCTAAAAGCGATGCCAAAATGACAAAAGGCTTAGCTATTTTGTTTATGGTTCTTCTTCATTTATTTGCAAGAAAAACAAATCTTCCTTATGAGTGTATTAAATTAGGTAACGGGGTTCCTTTAATATACTATTTTGGTCTTTTTGGTGATTGCTGTGTTGCAATTTATTGCTTTTGCAGTGGCTATGCAATGCAATTGATTTTAGAAAAAGCTAAAAGCTTTAAAGAATATTATAAGGGAAGATTAAAATCACTGCTTAAGTTTTTAACTAATTATTGGATAGTTCTTATATTATTTGTAATTGTTGGATTAATAACCGGAGATTCTGATGTACCCGGTTCATTTAAAAGCTTTGTTTTGAATTTTTTTCTGCTGAGAAGTTATAATGGTGCTTGGTGGTTTGTATTAATATATGTTATTTTAGTATTGCTTTCGGGACCAATGTATTCTATGATAAAAAAATATAATCCCATAATTATAAATGTATTATTTATAATTATATATAGTTTGGCTTATATACAAAGAATGAAGGTTGTAATAAATGTTGGAATAGTTTTTGTCGACAGCGTGCTTAGTATATTGGCTTTATTAGGAACATCCATATTACCATTTGTGTGGGGAATGTATTTTTATAAATACAAGTTATTTACAAAAATAAGACTTTATCTGAATAAGCATATTAGTAATAATCTGCTTGTTGTTATTTCAATATTAGCTTTGATTATAATGATTATCGCTCATGGCATAGTTCAGTCATTGATTGTTGCACCATTTACCGGCTTGATAACCATTGTTTTATTTAACGCTGTTAAAAAATCAGAATGTATTAATAAGATATTTTTATTCTTTGGTGAACATTCCACAAATATTTGGCTGACACATATGTTTTTCTATGCAGTTATTTTTAAAAATTTAGTTTTTTCGGCTAAATATCCTTTATTAATATTATTATTTATGTTAGCCATTACAATTGGTGTTTCGTATGTTATAAACCTTATATATAAACCTTTGTGTAAATTAATAAAATAATCGGAGTACTGTTTATGATACCTAAAAAAATTCATTATTGCTGGTTTGGCGGCAATCCAAAACCTGACAGTGTTCAGAAATGTATAAACAGCTGGAAAAGGTTTTGCCCTAATTATGAAATCATTGAATGGAATGAAAGCAATTTTGACATT
>ERZ808028.530-NODE-530-length-31015-cov-10.255640_pt1 | contig 31015 bp, 36 predicted proteins | sample MGYA00380184_ERZ808028 | MGnify/ENA primary metagenome ERZ808028 (study PRJEB31490, sample SAMN06133397) | mouse gut metagenome | isolation source: J8_1 | host: mice | place: China: Chengdu | collected 2015-05 ...
ATTGTTTTTTGGTAGAAAACACTTTATATAAGGATGGGAATGGTTTTACCTTTTTACACAATTATATGGACTTTATCAGAGTTATTCGTCGTTCACAGAAATGATTCAATCACTCACAAGATTTATTCGTCGTTCACGGAAATAATTCGATTGCTCACGAGATTTATTCGTCGTTCACGGGAATAATTCGATCACTCACGAGATTTATTCACCGTTCGTTTAGAGCTTTGCTACACTTTGAAGCTGAACTGATATAGATACTCACAAATCGTTAATTATATCTCAAAAAATCAGTTTACTACAAACAAATGAAGAAAGCTTCCTTACCCCTACTCTAATAAGTCTTGAATTCTCCCTTTTTGCTTCAAAATATGGTATACTAGAAAAACGCTCTTAAAGTTTTTGAGCTGAAATTTGTTTTTAAATTACAACGTCCTAGAAATACAGATATTCAAAGGACCATCATATTTTTTGGGGGGATTCAAATGGCTTTTCCACGTAAGGATAGACCAATTTCGGATTTTGTTGCAGCACGTCAAATAGACGAGAAAATTTCATTCGTTCGTAATGACCATGAAGTTAGTGGGACAATCTACAAGATCCTAGAAAACTCCGTAATTGTTCAAATTTCAAATGAAGATGCAGACTTAATCGGCGCAGCATCGAATCTTACTGTTGTTGCACATAAAAACTATTCTGTAATCGATTGATCCATATGATACAATCTGTGAGCGATAAATTGCTTGCAGATTGTTTTTTTATGTGAAACAATCTGATAAAATAGAATTTACGTACAAAGGGGGATTTTTTACAATGAAAGAACAATTAATTGAGCGTCTCATACGCTATGCAAAAATTGATACACAATCAGACTTTACTAGTACAACTTGTCCGTCAACACCAGGACAATGGGATTTATTACATCTTTTGGAAAAGGAATTAGCTGAGATTGGCATGGAAGACATTTCACTTGATGAAAATGGTTATTTATTTGCAACATTACCTGCCAATTCTGATAAAGCATTGCCAACAGTTGGATTTTTAGCGCATGTTGATACAGCGACTGATTATACTGGAAAAAACGTAAAGCCACAACGCTTTGACAATTACGACGGTCAAGATATTCAGCTAAACAGTCAAACGACGATGGCTGTTTCAGACTTTCCGGAATTAAAAAATTATGTTGGGCATACACTCATTACAACAGATGGCACGACACTACTCGGTGCAGACAATAAAGCGGGGATCGCTGAAATTATGACGGCAATGAAATATTTAATCGACCATCCTGAAATGAAGCATGGAAAAATTCGTGTAGCCTTCACACCTGATGAAGAAATTGGTTTAGGTCCTCATAAATTTGATGTTGAAAAATTCGGTGCAGACTATGCTTACACAATGGACGGTGGACCATTAGGTGAACTGCAGTATGAAAGTTTCAATGCAGCTGGTGCCGAAGTTGTGTTCCACGGGACAAGCGTTCATCCAGGTTCTGCGAAAGATAAAATGGTCAATGCGATTTTAATTGCTAACGAATTCCAAACGGCAATGCCAGCGGATGAAATTCCACAAAAGACAGATGACTATGAAGGATTTGTTCACCTAATGTCTTTTGAAGGTGATGTTGAAAAAACTACTTTACGTTATATTATTCGGTATTTTGATCGTGAAACTTTTGAAGCTAGAAAACAATTAATGCAAAATACAGCTACAAAACTACAAGAACAATATGGTGCAGATGCTGTTGTATTAACTGTTGAAGATCAATACTATAATATGCGCGAAAAAATTGAACCTGTTATGGAAATTGTTGATACAGTTGCGGAAGTTTTTAAAGACTTGGCAATCGAACCATTAATCGTGCCTGTTCGCGGTGGAACAGACGGCTCTCAATTATCATTTATGGGCATGCCAACACCAAATATTTTCACTGGCGGCGAAAACTACCACGGAAAATATGAATACATTTCCGCTGACAATATGGAACTTGCAACAAAAGTCATCATTGAAACGATCAAAAAAATAGAGCAACAAGCTTAACATTAAGGAGCGTGAGCGATTTGAGAGAAATTAGCATCGGCATTTTATCTTCTATGTTTTTTGCAGTTACATTTATTTTAAATCGCTCCATGGAGCTCGCGGGCGGGAGTTGGTTGTGGAGCTCTTCCCTGCGCTACTTTTTCATGTTGCCTTTCCTTTTTGCAATCGTTTATTTTCAAAAAGGACTCGCACCGATGAAAGAGGAAATTAAAAAGCAACCTCTACCATTAGTACTTTGGAGTACGATTGGTTTCGTCTTATTTTATGCACCTTTAACCTATGCAGCTGCTTTTAGTCCTGGCTGGCTTGTCGCTGGTACTTGGCAACTGACGATTTTAGCGGGTGTATTATTAACGCCTTTTTTCTTTAGTATAATCCAAACAAATAAAGGACCACAACGCGTTAGACAAAAAATCCCGTTATTGTCATTGGCCATTACTTTTTTAATTTTAATTGGCGTTGTTTTGATCCAAATTCCACACGCACAGTCGGTATCTACTAAAACATTATTATTCGGCGTGTTACCGATTGTCATCGCCGCTTTTGCTTATCCACTCGGTAACCGCAAAACGATGGAAATTTTAGACGGCAGATTAGATACATTCCAACGGATTCTCATGATGACTGTATTATCAATGCCAGTTTGGATTATTTTAGCAATCATTGCTCTTTTTACAGTCGGTCTACCTTCTTCCAATCAAGTCGGACAATCTTTTATCGTCGGGGTTTCTTCTGGCGTTATTGCTACAACATTATTTTTCATGGCAACAGATCGCGCGAGACATGATCAGGGTAAACTTGCAGCCGTCGAAGCGACACAATCTACGCAACTTATTTTTGTCATTATCGGAGAGATGCTTATCTTACATATCGATCCACCGACAGTGGTTGCTTTTTTCGGAATTGCCATCATTATTGTAGGCATGTCTCTTCATAGTTTTCACGCTGCTTATATGAATAAAAGAAAGCTGCGTTTGATGAGTGGCGAATAGATGAACCACCAATGATTTAACTTTTAATTCTTCCACTAACTTGAGTTTACAAACTGCTAGCACTTGGATAGTAGAGCCAATCCAAGTACTAGCAGTTTTTTGCCGTTCAGTGATTGAAGTTAGGTTATCAACGACTCGGGGGAGTTTATCAACGAATTAGCGTATTTGTGATAAAAACTAAAAAACTAAGATGGATTTTGGTACAATAAATTGCGCGAGTGCTAAGCAAGATCTAGGACAATTCAATGGCAGGACTTTATCAACGACTCAGGACAGTTTATCAACGACTCGGCACACTTTATCAACGCTTCGAGGAGGTTTATCAACGACTCAGAGCACTTTATCAACGACTCAGCAAATTAACATCAAAAATCTTCTAAAAACACTTCATTTTAACACTCTAAAAATCTAAATTTCTCGAAAATAAGCAACCCACTTCCACATTATCAAACCTAGCAACTTTTGCGAATGCGGACCCCCAACCCCCACTTCCTAGTTGGACGCACCCAAAAACCAGAAAATCATACCAAATCGATTTTCTGGTTTTTTACATTTGCAGCAATTATTGCACTTAATGGCTCTTAATCCTCTTCATACTTCCCAATAATTTCAATTGCTTTTTCAGTCATAGACGTATCAATCGCCTTTTCTAAGTCAACCTCACCTTGAATTGCACCATTGTTCTTATACGCTTCATATTGCGCATAAATATCATCAATAAACATTGCGCCATTCGGATCTAAACCTGTTACATATACTTTCTCCCATAAATCGGCATCTTTCAATGCAGTATGCTTTGTCATAATCTCGATAATTTCATCTTTATTAATACCTTTCATGAAGGCGTCATTATAGTCGCGTACACCTTTCAAGTAAGCCGCCATAAAGCGTAAAGAAACGTCTTGCTCTACATTCATAAACTGCGGCGAGCCAAGTACGAGTGCGATTTGAGATTCTGGTGCATAATCGGTTGCATCACCAAAACGTACATGAAAACCATTTTCCACCCCTTGTGTAATGAGCGGTTCAATATTGAGTGCAGCATCGATTGTACCGCTATCAATTGCTCCAAGCATACTTCCAAAATCGCCCATCAAGACAAATTCCACATCATCTTCAGTAAGTCCAGCATGTTTAATCATTTCTTGAAAAATATATTCATCTATTGAATTATACGAAGAAACAGCAATACGTTTTCCTTTAAAATCCGCATAATCCTTTATTTCATCGACCATATGATTGCCAATGACAAACGTGAAATACGATTTCCCAGGAACATTATGACCTTTATCGCCAATAATCTTCACATCAATGCCTTGTGCAATCGCATTAAAGAACGATGCCGTCGAGACGCCGCCTGCAATATCTACTTCCCCTGCCGCTAGTGCTGGCAACATTTCATCACTATTATTAAACTGGGCGAACTCTACTTCGATATTATAGTCTTCGAAATAGCCTTTTTCCGTAGCAATATAAAAACCTGCCCCTGATGCAGCCCCGTCTTCTGCAATGACCACTTTCTCACGCTTTTCCAAAGGCTCCAAATCCCCAGATGTTACTGGTTTTTCAGCAGGTTCTTTTGGCGCCTCATTGCCATTTTTCGTGCTACATGCACTTAATAATAATACAATAACGGCTAAAGGGATTAACCATTTCATTCGCAACCATTTCGCCATTTTGTCTCTCCTTTTTATTTTCTTGACGGGCCGTTATCTTTATTAGAACGACCTTTTGACGAACGATACCCTATAAACTTGCTTCACTTCTACCACGCTGTACTTCTTCTTGTAAATGATGCCAAATCTCAACAAACTTAGCAGCCATTTCAGGATTTTGGCGTATGTCTTCCACTTTCCTCGGACGTGGTAAATCAATCGTGATTTCTTTTAAAATCTTACCTGGCTGGGCACTCATTAATAAAATTCGATCGCTTAACAATAACGCTTCATCAATACTATGCGTAATAAATAATACTGTTTTCTTCGTTTCTGCCCAAATAGCTAGTAATTCTTCTTGTAAAATAAACTTATTTTGTTCGTCCAATGCCGCAAATGGTTCATCCATTAATAATATTTCTGGATCATTCGCAAAAGCACGGGCAATACTGACCCTTTGTTTCATGCCTCCAGATAATTCTTTCGGATATAAAGATGAAAAAGGTGTCAAGCCAGTTTTGCCTAGATAATAGGAGGTTCTTTTATCAATTTCTTCTTGAGGCAGTTTACGCATTTTCAATCCAAAAGCGACATTTTCTTTAACTGTCAACCATGGAATAACACCTTTTTCTTGAAAAACCATCGATTGCAAAGGACTTTCAGACGTTTCCGCTGCTATGTGAAAGTAGCCGCTACTTGGCGTTTCTAAATCGGCTAGTATTTTCAGTAAAGTTGTCTTTCCACAACCACTTGGACCGACTAAACAAACGAATTCTCCTTCATGAATGGATAAATTAATATTTTCCAATGCAATGACATGGTCTTGCTTTTTATAAAAGGCTTTCGTTAATTGCTGAATTGAAATTTTCTCCGTTTCTTTCATTTTGTCACCTCCATGGGACTAACTTTTTCTGTAGACTTCTTAATAAGAGAGAAAACAGATAGCCAAAGAAGGAAATTAACATTAAACCGACGTACATCTCTTTTAATAAAAAGGCTTTATACGAGGTCCATATTAGAAAACCAATACCTGATGTAGCACCCATCATTTCAGCTGCTACAATTGTTAATAATGCAATGGCTTGCCCCATTTGAATCCCTTCAAGCATGACTGGTAATGAACCTGGCAATGCGATTTTAAAAAAGAAACTTGTTTTACTTGCTCCATAATTTTTGGCAACATCAATATAAATAGAGTCGATATTCATCACACCAGCAGCCGTGTTGATCACTACTGGGAAAAACACACTTCCCGCAATCGTAATAACTTTTGAAAGATCTCCTATACCAAACAAAATAATAAAGATTGGCATTAATGCTAATGTTGGAATCGGCATAAATGCCATGACAATAGGAGAGACAAAATAGCGGATTGGTTTATACAAACCCATTAATAAACCGATAATGATGCCTGGAATGACACCTAGCAAAAATCCACCAACAATTCTATAAAGAGAAATAGAAATATGCGTTACCAATACACCAGATGTTAATAATTCGTAAAAAGTTGTTAATACCGCTGTTGGTGGTGGAAAAAAGCGAATATCTAATACGCCAGTACGAGAAAAAACTTCCCAAACGATTAAAATAAAAATTGGCGATGCAATTGTTAATAATTGTTTCCGGCGCTCCTTTGCTTGCAGTTGTTGCCATTCTTGACGATCGATTTCGAGTGCGTGCTTTCTCTTTTCTTTCCTCACCTTTCACCACCTCTTCATAACAATTGTATGTATCTTTTCCCAAAACCGTGTTAGGCATATGCACAAATCATCCACAATGACGGGCGACAAAACTTATCCACATGTTGATATTCCCCTTTTCTCCCCTAAAAATCTGTGCTATAATAATGGAAACAGATTCTGTACCATCAAATAGGATATAGATAGAGGTGGATAAATGTTTATTCGACTTTATGATGACGATGAACGTGACTTGTATGTTCAACTTGCTGATGAAATAATTCGTTTAATGGCAGAAGGAAGTTTGACAGCGGGCGAGGAGTTACCTTCTATCCGAAAGCTTGCTTCTTCTTTGAACGTCAATGTGAAAACTGTGCAAGCAGCTTATCAAAAATTAGCGGATGAAGGATTTATTTTGCTGAGAAAAAAAGCGACTGCACTTGTCAGTAGAGAATTGTTCAGTGAAGCGACTTGGATGAATCGTTGGCAAAAGACATTCACACGTTTTCACCATGAATGTCTAGCACAAAATTTATCAGAGGAAGAAATCGAAGAAACAATTAAAACGTTATTGAAGAAAGGAGAAACTTTATGATTTTAACATTTGCATTGATTTTTGTAGCCTTAATTTTAATCGATTTATTCACACCACATGTCATTCGAAAATCGACGGTGTTCGGCATATCAATACCCGAGCCTTTTATTGATGATGAACAACTTGCTGCTTTTAAAAAGAAGTATTCCATACGTATTGTGACTTTTCAACTTCCGTTCGTAGTGCTACTTCTACTAGTAGCCTATTCTTTCGGAGAAATGGGGCAGTCCGTATTACTCATTGTCGGGATATTTGTTTATTTGATCATCAGTTTGATCCTTTATTTACGTTTCCATCAAGCTGTCAAAAAGTATAAAGCGACCAAAGGTTGGGAAGCACAAATTTCAGTCGTTCGCGTTTCTTCTTTTGAAACAAAATTCGAGAAAAAAGAACGACCATTTCCACATATGCTCTTTGTACCAACACTTTTCATTACAGGAGGGTTAGCTGTTTGGCTCATGTCCATTTATCCCCAGCTCCCTGAGTCTATCCCAACCCATTGGGGCATCAGCGGAGAACCCGATGCGTGGAATGATAAATCCTTTTTCTCCGTATTCTTCATCATTTTCACTTTGTTATTTACACAAGTTTTAATGTACGGCTTGTCTTATGGTATTTTTCATGCAGCTGTTCAAATTAAAACACAAGATGCCGCTTATAGTTTGCAACGTGAACATGAAGTTAGAAAACTGAATGCGGAAGTAATGGCCCTCGTCAACTTTGCGACGACTTTACTATTAGCCATGTTACTTGTCCAATCAAATTGGAATATTTTATACGGTGACGAAACACTCTCTATGCTTTTCGCTTTACCAATTTTCCTTGCATTAACTTTTGGTAGCATTTACTTTTATATGAAACGAAATAAAGTGCTGAATGAAAGATTTAAAGCCACTGAAGATGATACTTCTAGCCCAAGTGATGATGCCTATTGGAAATGGGGTATGTTTTATTTCAATAAAGACAATCCCGACTTATTCGTTGAGAAAAAATTTGGCGTCGGGTGGACAGTCAATTTCGCACGTCCTGGCATTTGGCTGTTCTTATTTTTCATACTCGTCATCCCACTCATTCCGATTTTTTTTATGTAATACCCAAAAGATGTTTAGTAGATTCATTCCAAATCTACTAAACATCATTTGTCATTAATTTTCCATAATGGATTTTTTATAAAAATTAATTACTTCTCCAATCAAGAATCGCTTGTGTATTGTTAAACTCCAATAAATCCGAGCTAAAATGCAATCTTTCACTTCCCCCTGATGTTGTAACACTTGGCATAGAATATGTATTACCGCCCTTCACATTCCTCACCCATTTACCCGATCCATTTGTACCATTTGTTCGTACATCTAATTCATTGCCCTGAGTGGCATGTAATCGCAGACCCGCATAAGCACCACTTGTTGCTTTTGTTTGATATTTTGTATAGCCACTTCCGTTATGGTTTGGTACATAAACACTAATATTATTTTGCCATACTGTACCTGCTAATGTAGCTACTCCCCCAGTTAATAATAATCCAACACTTAATGTACCAGCTAAAAACTTCTTTTTCATAACCCTTCTCCTCCTAATTAACATTCTAATTAAAATAGTAGCACAAATGAGTTTTTTGTAAATTCAATTTACTTATCTTCTTTTTTATGATACTGTCTTTCATAAGTACTATTGATCAAAATCATACTAGAATAATAGAGAAAGGAACTCTTTTATGAATCAATATTCGCTACGAAATGAGTTATCGAATAACCTTAAAATTAAGCTTGTTGCTCTTTGGCTATTAGTAATGTTCATACCAATAGTTTATTATTTTGTGCTGAAAGATAGTTACGTATTTAGAGACACATTAGATATTTTCACATTTTTATTAGAAGGTATATTAGTCGTTATTTTTCCTTTACTAGCCACTTTAATATATTTACCTTCCTTTTCTTCGGAGCTAAATAATCGCTTTATTGTATATACACGGTTACGTGTTTCTATCAAAAAATTACTTTTTGTAAAATTTATGACGAATGGTATACTCACTTTTTCTGTGTTTTTCACTTTTGTATTCTCTATGTTCTTATTTTCCTTTTACATTTCTCCTTCACAAGGCTGGGTGCTATTTGAACCAGAAATATATGGCCTAACAGAAAGTACTTTGATAGAGGATTCTTACACACGCCATACGTTTACACAACTTTTAGTATATGGTCCAATGGCGTATGGATTGGCTTATTCCTTTTGGGTGGGAATAAATGCAGCAATATATGCAACGATCGGATTTTTATCCCTTCTTTTAATTCCTAATAAATTCGTTGCTCTGTCAATTCCATGGTTGCTTTATATCGTAGGTAGTTTTATTACAAGTATTTCTATTTTGAGACCGTTCAAACTATCTGACACAATCTTTCCATATGCTTATGCACAGCAACCGATTTGGACAGCAATCATCCCGTTTTTGACCCTATGTTGCTTATGTTTAGTATTATTTATAATCATTCGCAAAAAATTCTATACTTTGAGTGATTTACAATGAAAATTATAAAGGCTGTTGGACAAGAATTTTTAAATTGGAAATGGAGTTTATGGATTCTTTTTCTATTTCCTTATGGATGGATGTTAAAACTCGAATTAATCAAAATCTCTGACCAACTAGACGTTGCAATGAATGTTTGGGATCTAATCATTGGGTTCATGCACAATCCCGCTTTAATGATTTATCTTTTACTCCCAGTCCTATTGCTATTTTTCAGCAAAACTCTACTCCAACATGGGGAGTATACTACATTGATTCGGATTGGCAGTTATACACGATGGATTTTTTATACAATCAGAAAGATCTTACCAATACTCTTATTATTGCTAATGCTTTGGTTAATCGTAAGCTTTTTGGTCGCCCTCTCTATGCCTATTTACCTGTCATGGAGTGTGTATGCAATGAACGATTACGGGATGAATAATATCATTTATTCCTTGCAACAATACTTTATTTATCCGCCGTTTGCTATTTTGATACAAATTTTACAGTACTTGTTATTTTTTATCGTAGTTCATACGATTATTGCAACAACTTATTTATTTAGACCTAAAACAAGTACCCTGATCTTTTTATCGGTCTGGTTTTATGTAGGGACTATTTTATCTTATAAAATACCTACTGAATGGACTTGGTTGCACATTAGCCATTACATCTTTACTGATTCTAGCCTTAACAACTTTCAATCTGTAGTACCAACTTTTAGCGTTTTAACAAGTACTTTTGTGGGATGTCTTGTTATCGTTAAGCTATTAAAAAAATAGAGAGCGAAGATATAGCATATGATCAAATCTGTGAATCATTTTTTTCTCATCTACCTTTTCCTTTGTTTGTTTGGAATCATTTTTGAAACTTCCGGGTTTCATGAACAATCCGCTACTGTTTGGGACAAATTATATTTTAATTTTTATGGTGTTTCAGAGCATGGATTTTCTTTACCTTCTTTTTTGTATTACTGTATCGTTTATATAGGAATCATTTATTTATTCCAAGTACATTTAAGCATCATATTAACCGAGCGAATTTATTATCAACTGATTCGCTATAGAAGTCTTCCTCGATGGTTTTGGGCAATCATTAAGCCTTTTATGTTCCGTTTAATCTCGTTACTCATTTTGCTTTTCTGCATAACAATTGGAGTTGGGATTTTAGAAGGAAAGAGCCTCGAATTCTCACTAACAGTAGTAGATGGAAGCTCTGCTGGCATGTTAATCTATCACTTTTTTGTGAATGGTTTTTTTCAAATGATGAATTATATCCTTATCGTATTTCTAATGCTGTGGGTATGGAATAAAAGTGAACATGGCTTATTGATACTGGCTGTACTAATCGTAACGAGCTTACCTATACTCAATGCAAAATGTTGCTTCCATCTGGATTAAACAGCCTTGGAAATATAACTGGAAATGAAGGAGATTTATATAAAATTACCATTCTTTTAATCGCCTATTTAATAATAGAGTTAACGATTATTTGGTATTTATTCAGAAGAAAAAACATTATATTTTAATGTGTCTGGGGGAAATTTTAATGACATTAATCGAATTAAGAAACATAAGCAAATCATTTAAAGGGAATACCCTAATAAAAAACGTTAACATCAAATTCCATAAAGGAAAAATTTACGGTATTACTGGCAGTAATGGTTCGGGAAAATCCGTTTTATTTAAAATGATTTGCGGGTTTATCCCACCGGATGAAGGTGATATAATCATTCATCCAGATTATTTGGATTCTAAGACTAAGTTCCCTAAAAACTTTGGTATTATTATCGACCGCCCTGGATATATTGCAACGAAATCTGGATTTGATAATTTGAAAGAACTAGCTATTATCCAAAACTTGATTTCAGACGTGGAAATCAAAAGCGCCATGAAAATGGTAGGTCTGGAACCCGATAATAAACAAAAGGTGAAAAATTATTCACTAGGTATGAAACAGAAATTATCATTGGCTCAAGCAATTATGGAAAACCAGGAAATTCTTATTTTAGATGAGCCATTCAACGCTCTTGATAGCACAAGTGTAGAGAATATCAGACAATTACTGCTTAGTTATCGAGAACAAGGCAAAACAATTTTTATCACAAGTCATAATCAAGAGGATATTGACCTTCTATGTGACTACGTATTGACTATAGATAATGAGCAATTGCAAGAGGTAAAAAAGTAGAGCTATCTTTAACAAATAATTGAATGTTAAAAACAAACAGGCAGAAGCGCAATTGAAACGACGCTTCTGCCTGTTGTTTTTAAATTAACACACCCATTTTTTTCGCATCAAATGCTAATTCTTCTCTAAATTTCGGATGCGCAATGCGAATTAATTCCTCTGCTCGTTTTGATAATGTTTTGCCAGATAACTTTGCAATACCGTACTCTGTCACGATGTAATCGACGTCATTTTTGGAAGTTGTGACGACTGAGCCAGGCGATAATTGCAATTTAATTCGAGAAATCGTATCATTTTTAATCGTAGAAGGCATACAAATAAAGCCTTTTCCAAATTCAGTGAATCTTACTCCCCTTGCAAAATCAGCTTGGCCACCTGTCGATGAATAATAACGTCCCGCTACTGTTTCTGATGCACATTGACCATATAAATCAATTTCTGTCGTTGCATTAATCGACACCAGTTGCTTTTCCTTAGCCAATTCTCGTGGATCATTTACTTCACTTACACTACGAAACTCTACCGATGGATTATTATCGATAAAATCATACAGACGTTTTGTACCGTAAGCAAATGCAGTGACTACTTTCCCACGATTTGTATATTTACGTGTTCCATCAACAGCACCAGACTTAATTAAATCGACCACACCATCTGGTAGCATCTCCGTGTGGATCCCTAAATGTTTATGATTTTGTAATAAATTCATAACGGCATTTGGTACTGAACCAATACCAATTTGTAGCGTATCTCCATTGGCGATTTCATTTGCTACATACTCAGCAATCGTTAAATCTTTCTCCGTAATCGGCGGCGTTCGTAACTCTGACAACGGTTGATCATTCACAATATACCCTGCAATTTGACTAATATGAATTTGGTTTTCACCAAATGTTCGCGGCATATGTTGATTCACTTCTAAGACGAATGGCACTTTACCAATAAATTCAGATACACAATCTGCCTGTGTGCCAAGTGAAAAATAGCCATGCTCATCCATCGGAGATGCTACTGCTAAAACCATTGACATTTTTGTTGTTTGGCGCAAAATTTTAGGCACTTCATGGAAAACGTTCGGCATTAATTCTACGGTACCATTATAATAGGCATTACGTGTCGCTCCACTTAAAAAATACGATACATGTGATAAATGGCCTTTCATTTCCCCTCTTATGTAAGCCCTTTCATTTAATGTCAATAGCTGATGGATTTTCACATTTTGCAATTGTTGATAATGTGCTTCTAATATATCTAATAAGCGATGTGGCTCTCCATTTGATAACGGTAAGATTAAATCTGCATCTCGCTCGATTAGATTAATAAATTGTTCATTGGATAATAAAGCTGTCATATTAAAACGCCCCTTTCTTACACTAGTATATACTAGACTGAGCGCTCGCTCAATATAGAATATTCCCTTTGTTTTATACTATTTGAAATGTATAATAATAGTATGACAAAACTTACAAACGACCAAATTCAACAACTGCATATGTATAGCACATATACAACTGATTCAACGCATCCATTATTTACTTTTCAAGACATGCTTGATGTCAAACAGATAACGACAATTATCGAAACTGTTCAAGCAATTAGCAAATCACCTAATAAAGACGTAGCTGCTTCTTATTTTAGCCGTCGTTTCGGGATGTTCATTGCGATGCAAATGTACAATTTAATTGCTTATGAAGAAATTTGGAAAGGGGACCCTAAACAATTACAATTCGGGCATGTTGAAGAATACGGCAATCAAGTCGTCAGTCAATTCGTTAAAGAGAGCGATTGGATCGATGTTTCTATGGAGCCGATTGAACAATCATTGACTTTCATTTTACATGAGCAATGTATGCCTTTCATTACCAGCATCCGAACCATTTCCAACCTATCGAGTCGTACATTTTGGGAAAATATTTTCGGGTTTTTACTTTGGCATTTTCATGTACTTTCGGAAAACCTCGTCACTGCTGAAGAAGCTAACGCTGTACTCGAAACGTTAAAAGAAGATACGATTTGGCAAGGGATTTCTGATACATCCTTGTTTGCAATTTACTTAAAAGGTAGCACACCTAAAACATTGCTAAACACGACTGTACGAACGACTTGTTGCTTTTCAAAAGATGTACCAGGGTTAATGCAATGCGGCTATTGCCCATTAAAAAAATAACAGCAATATTCAGCAGCTTACCTGCTAATATTGCTGTTAGATTAATTTAAATTCAATCATTATTCTCTCATATAATTGAAAAACTATCATCTACTCGTGCAGTTCTTTAAACGTCTTTCAAGGCCGCTGCCTTAATTTCTTTACGACGTTCATAGATATTTTTCACTACTGCCTTTCCAACTGCATACGCTGGAATCGCCAGTAAAATCCCCATAAATCCTGCGATATTTCCTGCCGCTAAAATAATCGTAATAACCGTTAATGGATGAATATCCAATGTTTTACCCATCACATTTGGCGTTATTAAATTACTATCTGTTTGCTGAGCAACTAATGTTACCAAGCTGACCCAAATAACCATCATTGGATCCTGTAAAAATCCGACAATTAATGCTGGTGTAAAAGCAATCCACGGACCAATAAACGGAATAACATTCATGAAAAATGCGAAGACAACAAGCAATAATGCGTATTCTAAGCCGATAATTCGATAACCAATATACATAATCAATGCCAATAAAAAGCTAATTAATAATTGACCTTGTATGTACGTTCTTAACACGTTATCGATATCGCTTAATGTTTTTTGCACCCATTTTTTCTTCTCTCCAGTAAAAAACTTCGTAATAAATGGTGCGAATTTTTCATGGTCTTTCAACATAAAGATAAAGAAAAATGGTACTAAAATAGCCATAAACGCCGCTTGGAAAATGGATTGGAAGAAAGATACAACTAATTTCCCAAACACTACAGCAATCGACTGAATCGAATTAATTGCATTTTCAATCCAATCACTCACTTGCGGTGGCAAATCATCGCGATGTTGCAGTAAATATTCTGTACTATTAGATACTTCTTTGGCAAGTGTTGGCATATTTTTTGCTAAATTATCAACCTGATCTACAATTGGTGGTCCAATGAAAGATAAAAATAGCCAAATTGCCGCGGCTCCTGTTAATAAGATAAATAAAATACTTCCCCAACGTGGAAATTTATACTTTTCCAATAGTCTTTGAAGTGGTTCAGAAACATAAAATAATACCGCGCCAAGTAGTAAAGGTACAAAAATTGTTTTAGCAATAATTAAAAGTGGATCAAATAACCATTGTACTTCTACAACATATTTTACGATTAATAGTGCTAACAAAATAGCTACACCCGTTTGAAACCACACTTTCTTCGTCAAATTGCTCACTCCTCCCATAAAAAACTGTATTATGTATAAGTATACGTTGTTTTACGTGTAATTTCGATGAAAGTTTCAAGCTACACGAAACTTCTTAAGAGATTCTTCATATTTTCACTATATTGTTCTTCAGATGAACGATTTATAATGATGATAGCTTACATGTATATAAGTTCAGCTAAAGATTTTAGCATAAGTACTGAACTAACGGTGAATCTTTTGCACGAATGGCGAATTATCTCCGTGAACAGTCGAAGCTTTTTACTGAGTGATCGAATCTATTTCAAAAAAATCATTCGGTATCCAATATATCCAAAAAACAAGTGATTTCACTCAATATTTAAGACAAAAACCGATTTTACATAGAAGGAGTATTTCATAATGAAAAAACTTTTTTTAATTCTCATAGCGGTCGCAATTGCTTCGTTTTTCTTCTTAAGAAAAGACGGTGCAATCAATCTTCAGCCAAAACTTCACCTAGAACAGCAGGCAAAATCAATGATTGTTATGGATGCTACGAACGGTAAAGTATTATTCGGAGAGAATTCGGATGAGACTTTACCTATTGCGAGTATGTCTAAATTGATGACGCAATATCTCGTTTTAAATGCCGTTAAAAATGGTTCCTTATCTTGGCAAGATACATATACACCTAGCTCTGAAGTACTTAAGATTTCGGAACAACCTTCATTTTCTAAGCTCGGGATGCAAGCTAATGAATCCTATACAATTCAAGAATTATTTACAGCGATGACAGTCGTTTCTGCAAATGATGCTGCCATTGCTTTAAGTGAAGTTGTTAGTGGCTCCGAGTCAGCTTTCGTTGAACTGATGAATACACAAGCAAAGAGCCTAAAAATGAAAAATACTACTTTTTATAATTCAACAGGGTTGGATGGAAATTATATTGGTCAATCAGAAGAAGAAACAAATCTTGCATCAGCCTATGATGTTGCAATACTTGCTAAAAACTTATTAGAAAAGCATCCTGAAGTACTTGAATTTACACGTCTAACTGATTTTGTCGCCGCGTCTGGCGAACGATTGTGGAGTACAAATCTTATGTTGACTGGGATGTCCCAAGCCTTTACTGGAATAGATGGTCTGAAAACAGGTTATACAGATTTAGCAGGTGCTTGTTTCGCGAGTACAGGCGTATTCAATGACCGCCGCTATATTACAGTCGTCATCGGCGTGGATGAGTATAATGAAGACCAAGTCACACCAAAATTCCAACTAACGAAGGAATTGATTACACAAACACTCTATTAATACAGCTTTTCAAGATTTGCCAAATGAATAAACTAAAAAAGAACTAACATCGTTTTTTGTTAGCTCTTTTTTATACTTTATTAACTAAATAATTGAAACTTCTCATCATTAAAACCAAGAATCGCAATCCTTTCTTCTCTTATTTGAAGCTCGTCTAGCGGAATTTCAATCATAAATTGTCCCGCGTGATAAGGCTTTACAGCAATCTTCTTTTGCACGAATGGGTTACTCGTCACTAGCGTCACTAACCTCGTTTCTAGATCGATACTTTCTACAGTAAAACGATAACTACATAACATGACATAAGGAAATACTTCATAAGCTTGATCAATCTTGGATAAACAAACTTCTTTATAAAACTGATTTTCATCTCTTAACCGCTGAAATCCGTAGTGACAGTCATCAGGGTTGTTAGAAATTAAATAAAACTTATGAGCAGCTGAACGTAATCTGTATTCTTTTCCATCTACAACAGCAAACCTTCCTTTCCGAATCATCGAATCCCACCCCTTTGTATTGAAATCAGCAGAATTTGAGCAAGACTGACATTAAATTGTATCTATTCCCTCCTTCGACATATTCTGCGTTTATGCCATTAATTATACACGATAGCTCACTAAAATTGTACACCCAATTCTCCCTATTCAAACATATCATAATAGTTACTTTAGACTAATTCAGGCTTTATCAAGGAAAATTTTCGAGTATGTAATTTAAAGAAGCTGCATTCAACCATTGTTTTCCGTTCCACCCCAGCGCCTTCTACTTCAACTAATACAGTAAAAAATTCACTTCAATATCTTATACATAAAAATAAGTTTAATATTTTACAAAATGGGAATTAAAGTACTATATGAATTATAACTTGTAACTATGGAGGGACATCAATATGAGTGAAAAAGGATTTTCGGACAAAGTTAAAGGTGCTGTCAATAAAGCGAAAGGCGAAGTGAAAGATCAAGTCGGAAACGCTACTGACAATGCGAAAATGCAGGCTGAAGGAAAAATGGATAAGGCTAAAGGTGATCTTCAACAAAAAGCTGGTGAACTAAAAGAATCTGCTTCTGAAAAAGCAAATGAGTTAAAAGGAAAATTTTCAAAGTAGTATAAAGCACTAACCACAACTTACAATTCGTATGTTGTGGTTTTTTATGTCTTTGTATAAGACCAAATGTTTAACTTCACCTCATTAAGTAAATGATAAATATAAGCGTACAGAAAGGATGAATCAATATGGCTAAAGAACCGCAGCGAAAAGCAAAGAAATCGGATCGTCCTTTTATGGACAACCCCGAGAATTTGAAAACAGATAATGAGAGCATTTACGATATGCATGAAGATATGCAAACAGTAGATGCGATTCCATTGGAAGATGTTAAACAAGAATTACGCGAAGAAAAAGTTCATCGCGACTCGAAAAGTAAATCTTCGAGCGAAGATAAGTTTCCTGGATAATTGAACAGTTTCGACAATATTTCCTGGGAAATAGCTTTTATTCAGATTTTTACTTCCCCACCTCCTACTGTGTCATGTTATAATAGCGTGATGGAGTAGGAGGTTTTTTTATGAAACAATTCATTTATCCTTTTATGGTTATATTTGCAGCAAGTTGTTATGGGATTTTATCAACAATTGTTAAATTAGCCATTAAAGACGGTTATACAGCTTCAGAAGCTGTGACCGCACAGTATTTTATTGGTTTTTTATTAGCTTTTCTTATTTTCATGATTTTTAGGCGCCGAATTCCGAAATTCAAAGGTATAAAAATTATTTTATTAGCGGGATTTTTCACCGCATTAACAGGCACTGTTTATGGACAGGCCGTTTCTTATATGCCAGCATCTATCGCTGTTGTCATGCTATTTCAATTTACTTGGGTCGGCATGTTATTCGATTGTATCGCGAAACGAAGATTGCCAGAACGCATTGAAGTAGTATCACTTGTTTTATTATTTTGCGGAACAATCTTTGCAGCAGGTGTAATCGGTGTTGATTTGAGTGGCATCCCGTGGCAAGGTTGGGCGTGGGGAATGGCTTCGGCGATTAGTTTCGCTTCATTTGTAATGGTCAATTCTAAAACTGTGGAAGGTCTCGATACGGAAGCGAGATTGTTCTTAACTTCATTTGTTGCAGTGCTCGTCGTTTCTGTTTTCCAATCACCAGAAGTCATTTGGGACGGGACTTTATTCGGAAATAATTTATGGATTTATGGGCTCATTTTAGGATTGTTTGGAATTGTTATTCCGATTTATTTATTTTCAATCGCTGTTCCACATGTCGGGGCTGCAAATTCATCTATTTTAAGTGCCGCAGAGTTACCTGTTGCCGTCACAGCATCTGTATTATTATTACAAGAAACTTTAACGATTTTACAAATCATTGGGATCGCCATTATCATTGTAGGAATGACTTTACCAACGATTCAACAAAAACGTCGTGAAAAGCAAGAACTACTCATTGAACAAAAAATATCGTAACTTTTTTAAGGAACAACTTCCCGCAGCGATATACGGGAAGTTGTTTTTATTTTCTTGCAATCTCATTGTATATATAAGCATATACTTATATACTTATGAAAGGAGGCGATAGAATGCATACAAATGAGGCTGCAAAATTATTAAAACTGCTTGGGGATCCAACGCGATTAACGATGATGAAATTACTAAATTCACATGAATGTTGTGTTTGTGAATTTGTTGCTATTTTTAATATGAGTCAACCAGCGATTAGTCAACATTTAAGAAAACTTCGGGACTTGGATTTAGTTCGTGAAACACGTCGTGGACAATGGATTTTTTATGCGTTAAATCAAGAACATCCCGACTATATTTTTGTTGAACGTATTTTAAAACAGCTAGATAGCCAAGATGCATCTATTCGCGAGTTGGAAGCGAAAGGGTTACGTATTTGTTGTGAATAAGGAGGAAAAACTTTGTCTTCAACCATTATTGCTATCTGTATTTTTCTAGCAACTTTAGTTTTTGTTATTTGGCAACCTAAAAACTTATCCATTGGTTGGTCTGCATGTATTGGAGCAGTGATTGCTTTACTATTTGGCGTAGTGAACATGCAAGATGTTGTTGATGTAACTGGTATTGTCTGGAATGCAACGCTCGCATTTATCGCCATTATTTTAATATCACTCATTTTAGATGAAATTGGATTTTTTGAATGGGCCGCACTGCATATGGCAAGGCTTGCGAAAGGTAGTGGCATTCGCCTTTTTGTCTACGTTACATTATTAGGTGCGCTCGTTGCAGCCTTATTTGCAAATGACGGCGCTGCGCTTATTTTAACACCAATCGTGCTCGCGATGGTGCGGAATTTACGCTTCGACGATAAAATGATTTTCCCATTCATTATTGCGAGCGGCTTTATTGCAGATACAACTTCATTACCACTTGTTGTTAGTAACTTAGTCAATATCGTTTCTGCAGACTTTTTCGGCATCGGTTTTGCTGAATATGCATCGCGTATGATTGTACCGAACTTTTTTGCATTAAGTGCAAGTATTTTAGTACTCTATTTATTTTTCAGAAAAAGTATTCCAAAAGACTATAGTATAAATGATTTAAAAAAACCGTCTGAAGCAATTCAAGATGTAAAACTGTTTCGCTTGTCATGGATCGTGCTAACAATTTTATTAATTGGCTATTTCAGCAGCGAATTCACGGGGCTTCCTGTATCCATTATCGCTGGGGTTGTAGCAATTTTATTTATATTCATTGCTCGAAAAAGTCCAGCTGTTCACACCAAACATGTTATAAAAGGTGCTCCTTGGGCAATTGTCTTTTTCTCCATTGGGATGTATGTCGTCGTTTACGGACTCAAAAATGTTGGGTTAACAAGTGTTTTAGCAAACACTATTCAGCTGGCTGCGGATCAAGGATTATTCACCGCTACGATGGCAATGGGCTTTATCGCAGCGATTTTATCTTCTGTGATGAACAATCTACCAACTGTGATGGTTGATGCATTAGCGATTGCGGAAACGACGACAACTGGTCCTATTCGAGAAGCACTTATTTACGCCAACGTAATAGGTTCAGATTTAGGTCCTAAAATCACACCAATTGGTTCTCTTGCTACATTATTATGGCTTCACGTTTTAAAACAAAAAGGTGTGAAAATTAGTTGGATAACTTATTTTAAAATTGGAATTATTTTAACGATTCCCACCTTATTTATTACTTTATTCGGCTTATATATTTGGTTATTTATCATCTTATAAGGAGTGTTTGCGATGGCTCAAAAAATTTTATATTTTTTATGTACGGGGAATTCTTGTCGTAGCCAAATGGCTGAAGGGTGGGCTAAGCGCCTTTTAGGAGAAGAGTGGACAGTTTTTAGTGCCGGTATAGAAACGCATGGTGTGAATCCGAAAGCAGTCGAAGCAATGGCTGAAGTCGGCATTGACATTACCAATCAAACTTCTGATTTACTCGACATAGAGATTTTAGAAAAAGCCACTTTAGTAGTCACACTTTGTGGGGATGCATTAGACAATTGCCCTATCATTCCAAACCATGTTCACCACGAACATTGGGGATTTGACGATCCACCAAAAGCACAAGGAACGGAAGCTGAGAAATGGGCAGCTTTCCAACGTGTCCGTGATGAAATTGGAGCAAAAATCAAGCAGTTTTCTGAAGGACATTCTTTTTGAAAGCGAACTGAGTCGAAACCCAATGACAATTAAAAGCCCGTTAAATCAAATTTTCAACCTTTGATTTCATGGGCTTTTTTTGAATGGCTTACAATTTCCAACGTTCTTACTTATACCCTCATCTCTGTTTCATTCACTCGAAAGATTTCCTATAAGAACCAATTAACTTTCTATATAACTCTTTTTCATCTTTTGAACACTCGCGAGGTAAATCAGCACGGTTAGCAGTAAAGTTACTGGGATTGCCCCGTACCAACTAGCAGAATACGCACCAAGAAGGGTCTTGCTTGGCCATATATTGATAAAAGGATTGAACCATCTTAGTACTTGCCAATCCATTACCGAAGTGATGGCATAGCCTAAAGCAAACGTTGCAATAAGCGCAATAAATGTTGGATATATTTTCTTCATATATAAACTGTAAAATATTAAAAGTGCAATCGTAAATAACACCAAAATAGAAGTCATCGTAACGCTTTTCAACATGTACGAGCTAATTGACATAAATTCAATCGCATCTTGATTGGCAATCATCACCGGATAATTCCAAGAGCCTTTTTCACCAACTACTAAACTAATTCCACCTGCTGTTAGAAATGTAATAATTAGCAGTACAATATAAGTGCTTAGAGCAGTTCCAAATTTGCTTAACACGACTAATTTCTTCGATAAAGGTTGCGTAAATAATAGTTTAATTGAATGTTGTTCAAACTCCACCGCCATCGTCTCGCCGACCACTACTAACAACAGGAATAAAGCACCGCCATGTATCCAAATATCCATAATTTGTTTCGTAAAATTTGGACTTGCTATGCTATAAACAGCGTGTTCAGGAGCGATTCCACGACGGATCAGTTCTTCATTAAAAGCGATATTCTCTTCCATTTCTTCGATGCTAAGCATTGCTTCCCCACCTTGTTCTCGATAGGAAATCGTCTTTTGCCAAATATCGTTTTGTAGGCGTAAATTTTGCACCCAATCATTCTTTTCAAAATTGGTCACTAGATTATACAACTGATCTCGGATTTCTAAATTTATCGCTTCCTTCTGCTGTTCTTCCTCATCATCAGAAACTCGTTCTAATACGATGCGATGGCTTCTTGCATTTTCTTGTGTCTTACTAATTTGTGCATCAATTTCTCGCAATCCTTCTTTAAGAATTTCATTTTGAAACATGTAATTGCGTAAAAATAGTAGTAAAATCCCTATCACTAAAATGATCGTCAGCCACAAAAATCTTTTACTAAAAAAAATTTTCTTCAACTCAAATGTGAATACATTCATACAGATTGCTCCTTGGAAAATAGCTCTTGATAACGGCGTTCCGCACCTGCTTGATGATGTTCAATCCGTTCAATCATAATCTCTTCATTTCTCATACAATTTAAAAAGTCTTGTAACGGTAATGGTGGATCAACGAAACAAAGCTGATTATGCTCATTTATTGTATACGGTAAATTAGATTGTAATAAAGCTTGTTCCGCTTCTTTTAAACGGTCGACAGTGACGCTATACTCACTCGCAACGAAGTCTTGCAATGACTCTTTTAATAAAGCGCCGTCCTTCATAAAATAGATTGTATTCGTCAATCGATCGACTTCATCTAAATTATGAGATGAAATAAGAATTGTTGTTCCTTCCGAATACAGTTCCAATAACAAGTTTCGCATCATAATAGCACTCGATGGGTCCAAACCATTTAAAGGTTCATCTAATAATAATAATTTGGGTTCATTTAAAATGGCCATTGCAAGTAGTAAATGTTGCTTCATCCCCAAAGAGTAATTCCTCACTCTTTTTTTCATATAACTTTTCATACCGATTCTATCTACTACTTCTATTATTTTAGTTAATGGAATTTTTTGAACTCTACAGATAAACTTCAAATGATCATATCCGGTTAAATCTCCATATAAAATGCGATTGTCTTGTAAATAAGACACTTCTTTAAAAATCGACGGATCCGTATGTTTCTTACCTAATAATTCAATGCTACCTTCATTAAAAGGTAATAAATTCGCCATGCAATTCATCAATGTCGTTTTCCCAGCACCATTCGGCCCCACAAGCGCAATAATTTGTGGCTGGTCAACTGCAATTTCGATACCTTTTAAAACATCTTGCTTTTTATATCTTTTCTTGACATTTTTCACATGAATAATCATTTGCCTTCCTCCATAACAACTCCATTGTATTTTTACCGCCTTTCGCTTACGACGTTGAAAATATACGTCAATAAGATGACTACAACACTAGAAATTAAAAGAACGGTGACACCTGTTTCAAATGTATAGAGAAAATTTTCCGTCTCAACTGCATACACCATTGTAATGATTGATTTTGGTGATAAGTAGTGAAATGGTACATACGGTGCAATTGAAATATGTAATGTTTGCTTGCTAAGTTGCCACCCAGCAATTAGCGTAGCCGCTGTAATCCCCACTGCCAAAATCATTCGCTTCGTTATATAAGACCAGAAAAAAAGAAGGGCATAACTGAATAGTAATGCACAGAAAAACAAGATGAACACTTTACTTAAATAATTGCTCATTGGCATAAATGTAAACGAATACGATTCACCATAAATGAGTACTGGATAATTCCATTCTCCAACTCGATCAAATAAGGCGCCTAGTACGAGACTTGTTAAAGTAGCGAGTGCAAAAATGAGTAGTGTCACACCACTTATTGTTACATATTTACTAAGTGGAATTGTCCAAGAACGGATTGGCTGTGTGCGTAATAAATAAACAGAGCCGTTTGTATTTAAACCTTCTTTTGTAATCACATCACCAAATAAAAATAGGAAAAACAAAAGACCAGGCACTCCAAATAAAAGACCTGCCCACTGGTATATAAAATAAACTGCTGTCGATGAATTTAAATTGCTTTGCTCATTTACATACCCCTTTAAAAAAGCATCGTCCTGTGAATCATTTGCGGGATAATATTCATCATAAATCGTTTGCCATGCATAAGGATGAATGGGTAGGATTGGTTGTATGTGATGTTGTTGTAAATATTGAAAGTAATCTCGTCTTGTTTCCATTGTAAAAAGTGTTGGAAATGAAGATGTATAGTACTGCTTATTCGCAATCGGAACCTCTATTAACTCCGCAAATGCATCTAATTCAAATTGTAAAACGTCATGCCAACGTTCATTTTCATAAGCATCTAAAACGGCCTCATCTTTTGCAAGTAATTCCTGAAAAAATAGAGCGTCTTCTGATGCTTGATTATCCATACTTTCTAATTGTTGCTCTGCTTGAATGATTGTTTCATTTAATTGTGCTGTTATATCTTCTATACGAATTGTCTTCATATAAACATAGCTATAATAAATAAGAATACTCATTAAGAATAAGATGACTAAAACTTTAAAAAGCATTGAAGTCCAAATCTTTTTCATTTCAAATTGAAGCAAGCGAATCATCATCGCACCCCATTTTAATCATAATGAATGACTGTAAATTAAAAGAACGCCCTAACGCTTGAGCGTTCTTTTAATAATGTAAAACTTTAAGACGATTTTTTTACTTTTGATGGCAACGCACAATTTCCTGAGCAGGAGACTGTTCCAGAATAATAAGCAATTATATGATCTCCTGTACTTTGTTGAGAAACTAAAGTAAGCGTACCTTTCCAACCCCCTACGTTGTAACTTATTTTTGATGGGACGGATTGGTTTTTCGTGTAGTATTTAGTCTGGTTAACAACTTTACTTGCAATCGCTGTTTCATCTACTTCTGGACTTTCTAGAGCCGCAGATGATTCCGTTGCCATAGAAAACATTCCTCCTACTACCAAACTTGCAGTAAGTACCGCCACTTGTAGTTTTTTCTTCACTCAATCTCCTCCAATTAAATCACATATTTGTAACAAATAATCGTTACACATACTCTATTTCTACATCCAGCTCATTATTCCTTTTATTTTTATTTAAATTTTTAATATAATGCCACTTTTCTGTTTTTTATTGTATAATTTAAATTATCTAGCATAATTTTAGGAGGAATGTTATTTTGAAAAAACACTTTCTATTATTTCTTGTATTCATTTTTTCTATTGTATTAAGTGCTTGCACTGAAGAAAAAACAATGCCACAATCTATTGAAATTGAAGTGGATCACAGCTCGTATACTGGTCCATTACCAACCGTACAAGTTTATTCAGGAGAAACACCAGCTTCCATTGTTGTTGGAAATTCTTGTTGGGGAGAAAATGGTGAGCCTTGCACAATTGACTCTCAAGATCCTGATGCATTACTTGAAGAAGTTTCAACCTCTAGAGCACTATTAGGAGAAGATCTCTTCTTTGCGCTAAGTGCTTCTAATATCGAGCGAGAAAAACATCTTCTCAATACTGAAGATATTCATTTTGAAGTCACGCAATTTCATAAAGGTGAGGAAAAGAAATTAGAAGTGGGTGGACCAACTTTTAAAAGTCCCGAAGAGCCTGGTTTGTATAGATATTTAGCGACGCTGACGTGGGAAGGTGAAACGAAAGGGCAGGCGAACTTCGCTTTTTCATTTTCATTTACAGAATAGGGGTGGGAGTGGTTTTCCGCTCTTTACGCTATGAAGACGAGAAAAAACCTCCAAAAAGTTAATTCTTCTGGAGGTTTCCTTTATTCTATACTTAGTAAGCGCGGCCAAACCCAGCAAGCGTAGCAATCCAAGCGAATCAGTTAGAAGCATGTTTTACGAATAAATGTGAATGTAGGAAGGTCTTAGCCTAGCTAACAAAACAAGCATCCAAATTCTGTGGTTTTGAAAATGGATGCTTGTTTTGTTATGAATAGCGATAAAGGTAGTTAAAGCTCTCGTTCACAATCAGGTATGATTAATTTCAATCGATCTAAATCTATAGTAAATCGATGCTCTTTTAAAATATCTAATCCAAGTAAAGCACTGTGATCTCTTGGCAAGATACCCACATCAATTTCAACATCTTTTATCACAAGTGAGTCCATTCGAATTTCGTCCATCACTTTTGTATAAAATGGAACACTGCCTCCGATGCCGTAAGCCTCATAAATTATATCTCCACTTTCGTAACTTACGCCAATTGACTCTAAAATGTCTGGAGAGATTACTGTGTGTGATGCGCCAGTATCTACTATAGCATTTTCTACTTTTAATGTATTCCCACGAAATGTAACTGAAAATGTGGTTGTCACGAGCTGCCCGTCATAAGACAAGTCCATTATAACCTTCTCACTTTCATTAAAGGGTCTCTTCGTTGATGAATTACAAATTCCTCATTTTTCGTATGGTAGACCATTGTCCCTTCTTCCGCGTTAAAAAAAGCATTATTGGCATCTTCATCCTTAATTACACGTATTGGTGCAACTTCATCTACAATCTTTTTGCCTTCCTCATAGTGAAAATCAAGAATTGAAACTAATATAAACTGATTTGGAAAAGCCTTTCGTACGTCTTCCCATTTCATAAAATTCCCCTCCTACATAGTCACTACCTTAAAAGTACCATTATTCTGTCCACTCATTATACCACAAGCGAACAAACGGTCCAACTTTGAGCTTCTTCCAAGACCTTAGCAAGTTTTTAATTTCAATAATTTATTTTTCAGACGAGAAAAAACCTCCAAAAAGTTAATTCTTCTGGAGGTTTCCTTTATTCTATACTTAGTAAGCGCGGCCAAACCACACTGTATGCTTCGCTTCTTTTCCACAGTTAATACATGTTTCTTTTTCTGTTGGTGGGTTAAATGGAATATTTCTCGTTGTGAATTTCGTCTCTTCTTGGACATGTGATTCACAATCATCATCGCCACACCATCCTGCAAGTACCCAACCTGGGATTGTATCATTCGCTTCTGAATCAGCAATATGTTGTTTCAATGCTTCTAAAGTATCCACATGTGTATGTGAATGTTTCGTGCGGAAGTCTTTCGCTTTTTCCAATAGGCGTTTTTGCATCGTTTCTAATTCTTCTTCGATACGCGCAACAACTTCGTCCAATTGTACAGCTAACTTCTCATCTTCATCACGTGCTTTTAGTAACACTTGATTTTGTTCTAAATCACGTGGGCCCAATTCAATACGAACTGGAACACCTTTTAATTCCCACTCATTGAATTTAAAGCCTGGTGAACGATCTGAGTCATCTAAGCGAACTCGAATACCTTTCGCTTTTAGCGTTGCAAATACTTCTTCTAATTTCTCAACGATTGCAGGATTTTTCTTCCATGGTCCAACAGGTACTAACACAACTTGTGTTGGTGCGATTTTTGGCGGTAAAACCAATCCTTGCTCATCGCCGTGTACCATAATAACAGAACCGATTAAGCGCGTTGATGTACCCCATGAAGTTGTATGCACATATTCATGTTTATTTTCTTTCGTTAAATATTTAATGTCGAATGCTTCAGCGAATTTTGTTCCAAGATAGTGAGAAGTACCCGCTTGAACTGCTTTACCATCTTGCATCATCGCTTCAATTGAAAACGTATCGACTGCTCCGGCAAAACGTTCAGAAGGTGTTTTTTCACCATCATATACTGGAATCGCAAGTACTTCTTCAACTACTTCTTTATAAATACCTAACATTTGCATCGTTTCTTCACGTGCTTCTTTTTCATCTACGTGAGCCGTGTGCCCTTCTTGCCATAAAAACTCAGAAGTACGGATGAATGGCAGTGTACGCTTTTCCCAGCGGAAGACGTTTGCCCATTGGTTAATTAACACTGGAAGGTCACGATAACTCTTAATCCAATCCGAATACAAATGACCAATCATCGTTTCAGAAGTTGGACGTAATGCCAAACGCTCTTCCAACTTTTCACCAGCCGCTTCTGTTACCCATGGAAGCTCTGGAGAGAACCCTTCAATATGATCCTTCTCTTTTTGGAAAAAGTTTTCTGGAATCAACATTGGGAAATACGCATTACGGTGACCCGTCTCCTTAAAACGCTTATCCATCGCATCTTTAATATGCTCCCAAATTTCATAACCATCTGGCTTAAATGCGATACACCCACGAACTGGTGTGTAATCCATTAAATCCGCTTTTTGAATCGTATCGATGTACCAACTTGTGAACTCATTTTCTTTGTTATTAGACATGGAAATGCCCCCTTAAATTTTTTCTTTTGCGTGCCTGGCACTTTCGCAAAAACAATTCTAAATCTTCAAACACAATAAAAGACATAAAAAAACACAAAGCTGTCCTCTCATCAGGACGTCTTTGCGTGCAGTCGACGTGGTACCACCTTCGTTTAGTTTCTTTTCATTCTAAAAGAAACCCTCTATCGTTCGATAACGCAAACGACACGGCTATATTGCTATAGCATCTCAGTGGTAGGGTTCAATAAAAAGCGGCATGATAACTCTCAGCAAATTGTTATCTTCTCTGTAACACATTTTTATTTACTTAGCCACATCACAGACTATATATCCTCCATAGCATAGCAAATATTTTACACTTAGACAAATGAATCATTTTAAAAGCCACTTAAAAATGCTTTAATAACGGGTTTTCTTAGTCCTTTTTTGATCCGAAAATGACGTCACGTATTTGTCGAAAATATTTACATCATTTTAAGAAAATAAGTCTTCTTTTTTTAGTTCCTTCCCTTTATAATTGCATTACGATAAGTTATCGTAAATGTTTTAAACAAAAATTCGATTCACTTTTTCCGAGGCGAATCGAGCATTAAAATAAACTATAAAAGGGGTCCTGTGATGGAAAATATTGTGTTAGTAAACGACGTCGTTACATTAAGAACGATGGAGCTTACAGATATCGAAGCTATTTTCGAAGCCGGTAATTTTAGTGAGATTTGGACGCATTTAGCGATCACGATTGCAAGTCGTGAAGATGCAGCTCAGTTTGTCGAACAATCTCTAGTAAATCAAGCATTAGGAAAAGAGCATCCTTTTGTCATTATTGACAACAAAACAAATCGCATTATTGGCGGAACAAAATTAATGAACTTGGATCAAACGCATAAACGTATCGATCTTGGTTATTCTTGGCTCACTCCAGCCTACTGGAGAAGCCCTATCAATTCGAATTGTAAGTATTTGCTAATGCAATATTGCTTTGAAGTACTTCAACTGAATCGTGTACAAATTCAAGCGGACGAACGTAACATCCGTTCAAGAACGGCAATCGCACGTCTTGGATTGACACAAGAAGGAATCTTTCGGGATTACATGATTCGAAAAGATGGTACAATACGGAACTCTGTCATCTTCAGTGCAATTCGCCCTGAATGGCCAGCTATGAAGCTGCATATTGAACAGTTGTTAAGCCGTCACCTCCAACAATCTGCTATTTAATTATTCTTTAGCCGATCAGCATTTAACACTTAGCCCATTTGGACAAGTTTGTCCAAATGGGCTTTTTGCGTTTTCTTGAAGTTTCCTCTAAGCTCTGTCTGACACTTTCTATGGAACGATTCGGAATCTTCTCCGCGGCGTGTCTGACACTTCGGCGGTGACAATTCTGACAACTTAAGGTTGTTTCGGCGGTGTCTACGCTAACACTACGAGATAAATATTCAACAATTAACTATTAGATATAGCCTTAAAACGAGGAATTTTAATGAGGAATATTGTTTTTGTTTTGTTTGTAAGCGAGTATATGTTTTTGCTAGCAATGCACGAAGATATACGATTCCTATTGGGCGACACATATAACAATCTCCACACTGAACGCTGAAAAGTTTATCAACGACTCAGAGGACTTTATCAACGACTCGCGAGTGATTATCAACGCTTTAGCAAATTTGTACTATAAAAAAGGAATAAAAGAGTTTTTCTAACTATCACTTATTCCCAGAAATAGTAAAATAACCGTTCGCATTCGTCGGATCTCACAAATCAATCAAAGAATGCACCTATTTCGCAACGCCTCCCCGACGAATAACCAATTCCTCTAATCCACGGTAATGCTTTTTACAACTTAAGGTAAAATTGCAAAGGAACGTACAGGGAAACCAGATGCTTTTTCAGGCTTGGGTACGATGTTGCAAATAATTGCTCCCTTGGCTGGCACTTGATCCAGATTCGTTAAGAGTTCAACTTGATACGTATCTTGTTCTAACACATAATATTCTCCCAAGAGCTCGCCATTTTTTTGGAAATCAATCGCCGAATCTGTATCAAATGTTTCATGACCGACCGCTTTAATATGACGTTCTTCAAATAAAAACTTTAAGGCTTCCAAACCCCATCCCGGTATACGGTTATTTCCTTCCTCGTCTTGATTTTTAAACGCTACATGATCAGGCCATCTCTTACTCCAATCTGTTCGTAATGCGACAAACGTGCCCGATTCAATCTTTCCGTGTTGTTCTTCAAATGCTAGTAAATCTTTAACCGACAGTGTGAAATCATGATTTTCCGCTGCTTCTTTAGAAAAATCTAATACGACAAGTGGCAATACCAACTCTTTTAAATCCAACTCTTCCAAGTATCTCGTGTCGCGAACAAAATGGATCGGTGCATCAATATGCGTCCCATATTGACCAGCAAATTTAAAACTTTGTGCAAAAAAACCATCATCATGTGTGAACAATGTTTCGAACTCAGCATCTGAAAACGCTGCAAAATGTGGAGAATTTGGTCCAAATGTATGCGTCAAATCTACCCATCTTTTTTCTTTCAATAATGTGATTGCTTGTAATAATTCTTGTGTCATTTTTTCTTCCCCCTTGTATAATTAAAACTTTCTTCCAGGGAAAACCAAAAAATCCCTTCTTAAATGATAAGAAGAGATTCAATCGTTCGCTTTGGCTCTTCTTATCTTCGAACATAGATTACAATATGTTCCTGGAATTAGCACAGTGCTTCAATAGTCTGTTGCTGAGGTGTCATCGGGCCAGTCCCTCTCCCTCTCTGGATAAGAAAGTTTTATGAAATTAACGTTAGTATAATACAACCTAATTTAAATGTCAATTCAGAATTTTCATTTCCTCGTGCCTGACACTTCCCAAACAACAATTCAGAACATTCACCTCGCCGTGCCTATTATGTAATATAGCTGCTAGTAAATGCAGAAAACCACCGTTTTCAGGGTATACAAGAAGTACCAATCACA
>ERZ808028.531-NODE-531-length-30969-cov-7.131879_pt1 | contig 30969 bp, 26 predicted proteins | sample MGYA00380184_ERZ808028 | MGnify/ENA primary metagenome ERZ808028 (study PRJEB31490, sample SAMN06133397) | mouse gut metagenome | isolation source: J8_1 | host: mice | place: China: Chengdu | collected 2015-05 ...
GGATTCGAACCCACGCGCCCTTGCGGACAAACGGTTTTCAAGACCGCCTCGTTATGACCACTTCGATACCTCTCCATTTATCTAGTCATCCTATTATCTTCTGACGACATGAATTATTCTATCACATTACATTTCTGTCGTCAATACTTATTTTTATTATTTGTTAAAAAATTGGAGAAGCTATACTCCACGTATCACTCCTCCATATATATCATCTATCCCAAAACCAAACGACTACTCAGCCGACTTCTGAACGCAATGCTCCTTCAGCCACTCCTTCACCATATTATTAAGGGCAATCTCCTTCAAATCTTCTTCCTCCGCAGATTCCTTCAGCGCATCAACATCCTCATATCCATAATCCGAAGCCATAGCCTTAAGCTGCTCCTCATACTCCTTCTCTCCCAGCTTAATCTTCTCTTTATCCGCGATTGCTTCCGTCACCATCGTCTGTTTAATGCTGGCCTTGGCAGCGTCATCCACCTGTTTCTCGAAAACATCCACCGTATAGCCCATCTGCTCCTGGATAAATGTCTCATAATCCTGCTCATAGTATTCCGCCGTCGTCTTATACTGGTCAATCAGTGAATCCGTAATCTTCTTCACTTCCTCCTCCGGATACTTCTTCACTTCTGTATTATCAAGAACCTTCTGCCAAACAGCCTGGCTGATGCTGCTCTCGTAATTCTTCTCATTGTCCTTCTTTAACTGCTCCTTGGCTTCTTTTCTATACTCGTCTACATTCTTAGATTTCTTGGATACATCTTTCACAAAATCATCGTTCAATTCCGGAACTACTTCTTTAGAAATGCTCTTCACCGTAATTGTGAATACCACCTCCTTATCTGCATACTCCGGATTCGTATAGTCTGCCGGAAATACTCCCTGCCAGTCATAGGTATCCCCGATACTATGTCCAATTACGCTTTCCTCAAATCCCTCTATAAACTGACCGGAGCCGATTACCAGCGGATAGTCTGTCGCGGAGCCTCCATCAAACTCTACACCGTCAATCTTTCCTGTAAAATCAATCGTTGCTGTATCTCCAGACTCTACGGGACGGTCTGTGATTTCTTCCTTCGTAGCCTTCATCTGGAGATTGGACTGGATATAATTCTCCACATCCTCATCCGTGACCTCTCCAGGCTTCGCAACCTCATCTATCTCAACTCCCTTATAAACAGAGATATTCAATTCATCCGTCTCCAGACCCTTGCTGCCAGAACAGCCTGCCAGCGCCATAGAAGCTACCACTACTCCTGTCAATAACATTGCTATTTTCTTCTTCATATTCCACCTCATTATAAACTTTTATTTCGCACTAAATATATGCCGAAATCGTGCACCATTATGTTATAACACATTTAACACGACTTTCAAAGTATTTTCACATTTATTTCACCATTTCTTTATAAAAATATGCTCATTACTGCCTTTAAAAGACCTTTTTCTACAAAACGGGAGATAACAGTCTGCAGAACTGCTCCTTAATACGAATAACAAAATCTCTCTGCTCATATTTCTTGCGGGTAACCAGCGTACTCTTCGCAATATCATTCTCAAATGCTTCCATAAGTCTCTCTGTAGTCCGCGCACTATAGATGACTGCATTTACTTCAAAATTCAGGCTGAAGCTGCGGATATCCATATTGGCCGTCCCCATACAAGTAACCAATCCATCCACACACATACATTTTGCATGAAGAAATCCATTGTCATAAGTATAGCACCTTGCTCCTGCCTCAATCATTTCCCCCAGATAAGAATAGGTGGCCCAGTAGACGAAGGGATGATCCGGCTTACAGGGAATCATGATGCGTACATCAATCCCTGATTTGGCCGCAATCTCAAGCGCATCCCTAATATCGTCGTCGGGAATAAAGTAAGGAGTCTGGATATAAATATTCTTTCTTGCCATATGGATTAGCCGCAGATAGTTATTGCGAATCTCCTGACTGTGAGAATCTGGACCGCTAGAAATAATCTGCACCGGATCCCTGCCATTACGTACATAGGTAGGAATCTCAAAAAGCCGATCCTCCAGAAACAAATTCTCCCTAGCGGCATAGTTCCAGTCCAGGACAAAACGTACCGCAAGAGAAGTCACCGCCGAGCCCTCGATGCAGACGTGGGTATCCCGCCAGTAGCCAAACTTCCTGTCCTTTCCAATGTACTCACGTCCCACATTAAAGCCCCCAACGAAGCCGATTCTTCCATCTATGACCACAATCTTTCTGTGGTTACGGTAATTCACACGAAGCTGCAGCTTTCCGAGCAACGCTGGAAAGAATTCCGCCACCTTGATTCCTGCCTTTTCAAGACGCGCCCAATCAGAGCGACGCATTCCGCGACATCCCATACTATCGAACAGGACACGAATCTCCACACCTTGACGCGCCTTGCGCACAAGAACCTCCTCGATTTCTTTCCACAACTCATCGTTCTTTATGATGTAATACTGCACATGAATATAATTCCTTGCCCGATCCATTTCCGAAAGCAATGCCTGAAACTTCTCTCTCCCATCTGTAAAGATACGGATATCGTTGTTATCCGTCAGCACCGCCTCCGCCTCATTCAGATTATACAGGATCAGGCGTTTAAACCGGTCAAGCTCTGGGTCCCGAAGCCTTAGCTTCTTTCGGTAAATCGATTCCTCCTGCCTTCGCACAGCATACTTAATCTCCCCTTCTATCTCTTTCATCTTAAACATTCGTTCCCTACGGAAATTCTGCCCAAGAATAAGATAGAGGATGAAGCCCAACACAGGAATAAAGTATAAAAGCAAAAGCCATGCCCAAACCGTGGTGGGATTCCTGCGCTGAAAAAAAATGATTAGTAATGAAAATACTATATTAATTAAAAAGAGATGGTCCATCATCCATCTGTATACGTTAATGACCCCATCTCCCACTAATTCAAGCATCCACTGCCTCCCTATGCTCTGATATTTCCTAAAATCGACTGTACATTCATAGCCATCTGGCTCATCTTCCTGTAATTAGCAAACTGAGCCTGCTGTTTTCCTCTGGCGACAGTTGCCGCTCCATGGCTTTGTGCCTCTGTGGCAATCCTCTGGCCAATATCCTCAGGCTTATCCTCCTTCTTGGCAAACATCTTCTCTAACTCTGAAATCAGTTGATCAAGCTCAATCAGAAGGTCTTTTACAACACTGGACATCTTCCAGAAATCTTCTTCTGCCTGCACTTCTCCGGCCCTTCTCAACTCACCTTCTTCTCCGGCAGCGCTTTCTTCTGTTATATTCTCTACCTTTCCTGCCGCCAAAGCCTCCTCTTTGGCAAGCTCCTTCGCCACATCCTCCACAAGCTGGTCAAATGTTTCCCGAAGTCGTCCAAGCTCCTCCTCCTTCGTCAGCTTACGGTAGCGCACTTCATTGCCGCCGATTACGAACTCCACACCGCTAAAATTGTCTCCAGTGCTGTCATCCAACGTCCAGACCTCCCTGGTACCGTTATCATATCCATCTGCAATGTTCTTATACATGGAGCCATATGCATCCGCCAAACTCTCTGCATAGCTTCTTACAGTCTTATCCCCCTTGCCGGCAAGAGCCTCCTGATAACGCTTCTCCATCTCTTTGTAGAGCTTGCTGCTTACACCGTTGGTTCCGTTGAAATCAAGCCGCTGCAAAATATACTCCCTGCACACCCCATCCATCAGGGATAACCCGTCGTCCGTAATCTTCACAAAATCTTCATCGGAAGTCAAATACTCCACATCGTTCCCAATCTTGGCCAGCTTATCCCTGACATACCCCATGCCCTCCTGTGAAATACTGACCCGATCCGGCGTTGTCGCCCTCTGTTCTTCCAAAAATTGATCTGCGAACTCTACAATCTTCGTACCATTCTTAAATGTCTGAACCTGAGAATTATTCTTAATATTTAACTTATCCAAAATAAATGTATAATCGCCATAAATCTTCATAATCGCCTCTCCGTTTTCTCCCTACCTACAGGCTGCTGCTTTCTGCTGAAACTCCAAAGGAAATATTTCCCTTATCTTATATTATCGGCTGTGCTTTTCTGAAAGATAAGAGCAAATCCCATTCAAATCTCTTGCACATGCTGTCAAACAATGGTACAATGTGTGTCATGGAATATAGAATTTAGGAGGTTTACCCGTGAGTACATTTACCATTGTTATGCTTGTCATTCTGGTTATTTTAATCGCTGCGTGTATTGCATTATATTTTCTGGGAAAGAGAGCAGAGAAAAAGCAGGCAGAACAACAGGCCCAGTTAGAAGCCGTTGCACAGAATATGTCCATGCTGATCATTGACAAAGGGAAGCTGCGTCTTAAGGATGCGGGTCTCCCCGCCATCGTTGTGGAGAATACGCCGAAGTATCTCCGCCGTTCTAAAGTTCCGGTTGTAAAGGCAAAGGTTGGCCCAAGGATTATGACCCTGATGTGCGACGCAGATATCTATCCGCTGATTCCTGTGAAGAAAGAGGTCAAGGCTACTGTCAGCGGCATCTACATCACCGCAGTCAGAGGGCTTAGAGGCCCCCTCGAAACACCTCAGAAGAAGAAGGGCTTCTTAGCAAGAATGAAGGACAAGGCTAAACAAGCACAAAAGTAATATTAAAAGCATTGGCTTATTCATGAGCCAATGCTTTTATATTCATCACAATATTGCAGTCTGCAATCGTCTCACTGTTCACATCCAGAGCATAGTTCACATGGACGTCAATCTTCTCATCCGTCACATCCACCTGCATATCCTTCGTGTGCGTTCCCACCAGCAAATCGCCGTAAGGCGTCTCATACTGGGTAATATTCATCTTATCCCTCTCAAAAACCATATGAGTGTTGGACAGCCCACTCTTCATAATCTCCAGCTTGTCATCAGCAATACGCACCTTATTCCTGATTGTTCCCGCCATCCCTTCCACGACTTCATCATAGATGACATAATGCTTATTATTCTTATAATAATAGCTTGCCGGAGTAATTACTTCGATTGGCTCGTTCTCGTCATCTCCCGCTGCTTCGGCCGTCTCGTAATGCAGACCGGAAATTTTTAATAATACATCCTTTGTCATAATCTCACCTAATATTCTTCTATATTGACCAGCTTCGTTGCCGCCACATCATAAGACAAGATTGTATTGGCAAAATGTGTAAATTTTTCTGCCGCATCACTGACATAAAACTCGTAGGATGCCGCCTTCCCTGACGTATTCTCCTTCCCACTTTCACGCAGAATCTTCTTTACGTCCATGGCAGTCTCATACGCCGGATTCACAATATGTACCTTATCGCCAAAAAATGCCATAATCTTTGATCTCAGCAGCGGATAATGGGTACATCCCAGGATCATGGTGTCAATCCTTGTCTGCCTCATATCCGACAGATAGATCTCAATTACTTCCTCTGTAATCCTGTGCTTTGCGAAGCCCTCCTCCACCAAAGGAACGAACAGAGGGCAGGGCTTTCCAATCACAACCGCATCGGGCTTCATCTCCTTGATTACCTTGGTATAAGTCTCGCTTCGTATGGTGGCCTCTGTTCCGGCAACGCCAATGATTCCGTTCTTAGTCGCCTGAACCGCCGACCGCGCCCCAGGCACGATCACGCCGATTACCGGAATATCCGTCTCCTCCTTCACCGTATCAAGGGCCAACGCACTGGCTGTATTGCAGGCAATCACAATCGCCTTTACTTCTTTTGTCTCAAGAAAACGGATAATCTGCCTGGAAAAACGTATAATATTGTCTCTGGACTTGTTTCCATAGGGCACCCTTGCCGTATCTCCGAAATAGACAATATTCTCCTGGGGAAGCTGACGCATAATCTCTCTCGCCACCGTCAGCCCTCCCACACCGGAATCAAAGACTCCAATTGGCGCTGTACTGCTTGTATTAGTCTTCACACTCTGAATCTCCTTCTATTAACACATTCGTACTATTCATTGTACCGCCTGTATCATAGAATTTCAAGAAAAACAAGATATTATTTCTCCTGGCTAATCATCCGCATTATCAAATCAACCGAACCTTGTATTCCGTAGCTTGCACTATTGATACAAAGATCATAATTCCTTGCCTTTCCCCAGTTACGTCCAGTGTAATACTTATAATACTTGATGTGGGCTTTGTCAAGACGTGTCAAGAGATGTCGCGCCTTTTTCTCATTCTCCACTTTCCGTACTTCCATAACCCTATGAATTCTCTGTTCTAACGGTGCTGTGATAAAGATGCTGATGTGGGGGATTCGATTGTTGGTCAGGATTGCATCAGCACACCTGCCCATCACCACAAAATCCTCTCTTTTCGCCATATCACACAAAAGGTCGCTCTGGTTAAAGAATACTGCATCTTTTTTGGGCAGCCCATGATACCGGTTAAACTCCCTAAATTTTTCCTTCAGCGTTGATTTCGGCGCAGGTGCAAACGCAGGTATTTCGTTGAGATACTGCCGCTCATCCTTTCCGTTCTTTTTATATGGATAACCGCCTCTATCGTGCACCGTACTCTTTTCTGCCTCCAGACGCTTTAACACTTCGTCGAATATCTCTACATCATAGTAATTAATCTTCAAGGTATCTGCCAGCGTAAATCCAATCTCGCTGCCGCCGCAGCCGTAGGTCCGTCCAATACAGATGATCAGATGGTCACTGTCAGAAAAACGCGAGCTCAGATTCAATGCGTTTAACTGTGCCATCTTCTGGTCCAGAATATCACCCTTGATAAAACTGGTAGGAAGCTCTGTCACCTCTTTCAGAATTGCATCGTATTTCCTCATTATCCTGCGGCGACTTTCATCATCAGGAATCGTTCGTGCCATATTACTAATCAGCGCCAGCTCATTTCTCAGGATATGCGCCTCGTTTCTCTCATGCATCATCCGGACAGTTTCCTCAATACAGTCCGCCTTTTTCCCGTTGAATACACGCCCCAGGGAGGAACCCAATTCCCGATATACTTCTTCATCCAGATCATAGATACGTCCGGCAAGCCCTCTTAAATCCTTTTCTTCATTTGCCATACAAACGTCCCCTCCTTATCTGAAAAATATTAATGTATCCAGCACAAATACCGGCACAAGTACCATCAGTGACCATCCGATATACCGGAAAAATGACGGCATATGGATACCATTTTCATCCGCAATCGCCTTTACCATGAAATTCGGCGCATTTCCAATATAAGTATTAGCGCCCATGAACACAGCTCCACATGAAATTGCTGTCAAAACCTTTATAGGCACGACTCCCAGCGTCGTGGCAAGCCCATCCGTAAACCCACTTGCACCTGCTGTAGTCAGAAATACCAGATAGGTCGGCGTATTGTCAAGGAAGCTTGAAAGCACTCCTGTGGTCCAGAACATCTGATAAGGCTCTGTGATTCCTAAGTCAGCGCCCATTCCCTTCAATATGGCCAGCGCCGGCTGCATAGTGATAAAAATTCCGATAAATAAGGTCCCTACCTCCTTAATCGCCCCCCAGGTGAAGTGGTTCTTCTTCCGTATAACCGGAGCCGTGGTGCGGAATGAAAGGAACGCGGCAAGGAGAATAATCAAAATCTCTATAATCGCCGGAAAACTTAAGACCACTTCCCCGAAAATGTGGATTCCCCTCACATTTCCTTCTGCATCCTGAAACATCGGCTGATCTGGCAGGATTCCGCTTAAAACCACCGCCGCCACAATCATTACCAGAAAGATTAGGTTATGAAGACCTCGAAGCTGAATCTTTGTTCCTGGCTTGCTGATATCCGGTTTTCTTCCTCTTGCCATGTCCCGACAGTATCGTTTCCGGTCAATCCAATAGAAAATAAATAAAAGCACAACCATGTTAAACAGCATAATCGGAAACAGATGCAGACTCCAGAAGAAGGGCACCCCTCTTGAGAAGCCCATCAACAGCGGAGGGTCTCCGATTGGCGTCAGACACCCTCCGATATTGGATACCAGGAAGATAAAAAACACCAGGATATGAGACCGGTTCCTGCGCCACGCGTTCATCTTAATGACCGGACGAACCATCAGCATACTAGCTCCCGTCGTCCCAATCCAGCTTGAAAGCAGGGTTCCTATGGTCAGAAGGATGATATTTACCCGCGGAGAACCTGCCAAGTCTCCCTCCATGGTTATATTTCCGGCTACACAGAACAGACCGAATAACAGTACAATAAATGTAAGATAATCATTTACCAGACATTCAAGCACCGTTTCTAACGCAGCCCCCACTCCAAAAAGAAAACCGAAGGGCAGTATAAAAAGAAGCGACCAGCCTGCTACTGCCAAGGCTTGATGGGATTCCCACCATTCTGCCTTCACCAGCGGAAGCACCGCAATACAGAACAAAAGTCCGGCAAATGGAATGCACAACCACATCGGTATGGGCTTCGCCGCCGTCTCCTCTGCGGCAAACACGGTCAGCGGGTTCAACGCCAGAACGGCAAGGAGGCTCACAAAGTAAGCAATACATTTTTTCAACATAATATCCCCCTATCCTCTTTACATATTCTCGGAAAAATCTACTAAAAATATTCCTGTGAAAGATTTATCAATTAACTCAAATATTATAGTCAAATCTTTCGTTTTATTCAAGAAGAAAATATACCAATTCTTGGCTCTGATTTGAGGTGTAACTATGCAATTTAGTTCAAAAAAGCCAGCCTCCTTCTGTGTGTAATTATAACATATCTCCTTGGATGGAGTATACTCTATTTAAATTCTTCATGAAACCATCTTCCCAAAAACGGTCAATGGAGTATAATAAGAGATAACTGATTGACCGTTTTAGTCAGCGAGGTATTCCCTATGAACGAGAGATTTTATACCCTTCCGCCTGAAAAGCAACAGCGGATCATCAACGCCGGCTTCCGTGTATTTTCACAGAATTCCTACCGCAAAAGTCCCATGCAGGAGATTGCGGATGAGGCGGGAATCAGCAAATCCCTTCTCTTTCATTACTTTCAAAACAAGAAAGAACTGTATTTATTTCTGTGGAACAAAGCGGCAGATATCACCTGCGAACATCTTGCCCTAAACCATTGTTATGAATCTACGGATTTATTTGAAATGATGGAGAGAGGCATGTACGCTAAGATTCAAATGATGTGCCGTTATCCGGACATGGCCGCATTTGCAATGAAGGCCTTTTATGAAAAGGAGCCGGCCGTCTATGAAGATATTCAGAGAAGCTACCGACAGCATTTTAACCAGAAGGCGGCGGATGCCCTTTCTCGGCTTAATCCTGATGATTTCATTCCTGGGCTTGACCTTGAAATGATGCACAGGCAGATTTACCTGATGTCCGTGGGCTATCTGTGGGAAATTGCACAGCGCGGCGCAGTTCTGGATGCAAAAACCCTTGAAAGGGATTTCTCAGAAATGCTTTCTTTCTGGAAAAATGTGTATCTAAGAAAGGAGTCTTTAAAATAAAATGGATGCGTTAAAAACTATTTCACTTACAAAATATTATGGCAAATCGCGGGGAATTCTGGATATGAACCTGACCGTTGAGCAAGGCGATTTCTTCGGCTTTATCGGGCCGAACGGCGCCGGAAAAAGCACCACCATCCGCACTCTTCTGGGACTGATTGCCCCCACCTCCGGAAGCGCACAGCTTCTGGGAATGGATATTCTTTGCCAAAAGGAGGCCATCCTATCCCATGTAGGATATATGCCCTCGGAAGCCTCCTTTTACCGCAATATGCGGGTAAAGGAGATCATAAAGCTCTCGGCAGACCTTCGGCACAGGGATTGCAGCGCAGAAGCAAAAAAACTTTGCGAACGCCTGGAATTAGACGTCAATAAAAAGATCCGCGAGCTGTCTCTCGGCAACCGCAAGAAGGTTTCTATTATCTGCGCCCTTCAGCATATGCCTGACCTGTGTATCTTAGACGAACCCACCAGCGGGCTTGACCCTTTGATGCAGCGGGAATTCTATGCCATACTGGAGGAACGAAACCAAAAAGGCGCTACTATTTTCGTATCCTCCCATATCCTTTCGGAGATTCAGCGGTATTGCAGACATGCCGCCGTAATCCGCGAAGGTCGTCTGCTTGCTTTGGACAGTACGGAAAGGCTTGGACATACCGATACGAAAAGAGTCCGGCTGGGAGGCGTTCATGTGCCCCCTGACCTGCCGCATATGAAGGATGTACAGACAGATGGAGATTCTGTCAGTTTTCTGTACGACGGCAATCTGAAGGAATTGCTGAACACTCTGTCTGCCCTTCCGCTGACAGATGTTTCGATTACCGAGCCGGATTTGGAGGAAATATTCATGCACTATTATGAGGAGGAGAATTGATATGACACTCATCAAACATGAACTAAAGCAGGGGTGGATGACGCTCATCGTCTGGACTATGGTTATTTCTTTCATGCTGGCGCTCTGTGTTCTGGTCTATCCGGAGATGGAGACACAGATGGGGGACGTCAGTTCTATGTTTGCAGAAATGGGGGGATTTTCTGCTGCATTTGGTATGGACAGACTTAACTTTGGTGAATTCATGGGCTTCTTTGGCGTTGAATGTGGCAATATTTTGGGGCTTGGAGGGGCTTTTTTCGCGGCTCTCCTTGGCATATCGGTTCTGGCAAAGGAGGAGAAGGAGCAGACTGCAGAATTTCTTCTCACCCATCCGGTAAGCCGGCGGGAAATTGTGGGTCAAAAACTCGCTGCTGTATTGATACAGATTTTATTGATGAATGTTATTGTGATTACTGTAACTTCGGCCTCTATATGGGGGATTGGAGAATCGCCAGATATGCGTCCTCTCATTTTGCTATTTCTGGCTTATTTTATCCTTCAAGTCGAGGTAGCCTGCGTATGCTTCGGGATGTCAGCTTTCTTAAGTCAGGGCGGAGTTGGAATCGGACTTGGCATGGCGGCGCTTCTTTACTTTCTTAATATTATCGCGAATCTGACAGACGGGGCAAAATTTTTGAAGTATGTTACGCCTTTTAGTTATACGGAAAGTGCAGATATTATCGCGGATGGGTGCCTGCAGGTTAAGTATCTGGCGGTGGGGCTGGTGTTTACAGTAATCGGAGTGGGGCTGGGCTTCTGGCGGTACTGTAAGAAGGATATTTTCTCGTAAGGTGGGTATAAACTTGGGTTTTATGGAGGGAGTGGTTCAGCTTCCTCCTTTGCTTCTCACCAGCACTCCTCCAACTCACTTTTTCTATCTACCCAATCAGGCATCATCATTGCCAGATAGCCATAAAATTTTTTAGAATGATTCGGACAAATAAAATGCACATATTCGTGCAGAATAACATATTCAATACAATGCCTCGGCGCTTCTATTAGCCTGCTGTTAAGCGTAATGATTCCCCTTCGCGGCTGGCAAGATCCCCACCTCGACATCATATCCTTAATTTTTAATTCCGGATATAAAATGTCATATTTCTTAAACCGCTTATATACCTCGTCACAAATCTCCCCAAATGTTTTTTCCTGTATCTTTTTCATCCAATCACTAAACAATTCTTCCCTTCTTCCGAAATCCTCCTTTTCTTCGACGCATAAAAACACAAAAACTCCGTCTGTCCATACCCCGTCCTGCTCCCCTTCTATCACTTTCAGCCGAAGACACTTTCCTAAAATTTCAACGCTCTCTCCACTGATATATCTTTTTATTGATGAGGATTGTTCTTTCAAATTCAACCTATATTTGCGTTGATTTCGATAAATATATTCCTGCTTCCGATAAATAAAATCATCAATATATTTTACAGACACCTCTGGTTTAGCCGAAACAGAAATCTGACCATCGGATTTTATTCTCAAATTTATGTTCTTCACATCTTTTCTTGTAAGACAATATTCAAGCACCCCTCTTTTGCAAACAACACATCTTACCTCTGAGCCAAATTCCTTCAATCTTTAAATCTCCTTAACGCAGTCATCTTAACATTTTCAATCACTTTATCAATTATATCAAACGGCAGACTTAATCTTCCCATACATTCATAGCGGTAGAACAAATCGTCAATATCCTGGTCAATCTTGGAATGGATGCTTATATTGTGTGTCCAGTCCACCTTACTATGTTTTTCTATGATATCCGTAATCTCTATAGCAAGATCAGCAACCACTTCCTGTTTTGACTGCTTTTTTTCTGCACGATATACACTCTCCTCCGCCATCCTGTCAGACTGTCCTGTTTTATCCAACTCATCGAATAATATTGCCCCTGTTACACCATAAAAAGCCTGGGCATGGAGATTATCCTTTAATTTCTCCGGATATTTTATATCCGTGACACCGGCTGTATAATCCTCCATAATTGCACATATTCTGGAGTGATACTCCGCATCCGTTATAACTTTTTCTTGATACTGTCTTAAAGTCTCCTTAATACGTTTGGAAAAACTCTCATAGTATGCCGGATTTTCTTCATACTTTTCATGGATATTCTTTGCCATTCTTGAACGGATGGCGTCCGCCTTCGCGCTCAAAGTTCCCAGTTCCTCTAATTCTTTTTTCAATTCTGACCGATTCAAAATATCCACCGGCTCTGTAATCTGCTTCAATCCTGCAACCGATAAATGAGTATCCAGTAAATTCTGCATCTGTTTTTCGTATTCTTTATGGTCAATCCCATCACTATAACGTATTTTCACAGATCGTCTTATCTTGGAATAGAAGCCAAATGCATCCTGATATCTGGTTCGTTCCCCGCCTGGCATATTCTGGTACGCCTTCTCGGAATTCAATACTACGGTCAAATCTTTTCCAAAACTACAAAGCAAATGGTAGAAGTCCTTTCGTATGGATTCATCTGCAAGAAGCTGTTCTATTTCCTCCGGGTCTTTGCTGTTATGAACAGGAAGAAATAGATTCTCCAGCCGAGTGTAAGACTGGCGCAAGTTAGCTACCACTCCCATGATATCCACAATCGTCCCCTTCAAGTCACATACATCAAACTGCTCTAAGCCTGCGCCGCTGTACATATTCACCGCGTCATCCAATTCTTGAATCAAGCCCCTGTAATCCACAATCAAGCCGTAATCTTTCCCTTCATGCAAACGGTTCGTCCTTGCGATAGCCTGCAAAAGACCATGTCCCTTTAATTCTTTATCAATATAAAGCACCTGGCATAAAGGCGCGTCAAATCCTGTTAAAAGTTTACTGCATACAATAAGAATATCGACATCCCCATCCACGAACCTGCTTTTGACGGAATCTTCATACGAGTCGGCGTCACCGTACCGCTTCATCATCCTATTTCAGTATGCAACAACCTTGTTTGTGATAAAATGTATATTGAAAAAGATTTCTGCATATGCTATAATGCCAATAGGCAAAAAAGATGCAAAAAGTCCATGTTGACAAAGAAGCGAATCTCCAAACTGTATGGTGGTACAGTTTGGAGATTCTTCTTTTCTTTTATAGTGGCAAAGCACCCACTAGGCTATTTGTTGCTCATGTCGTCACTGTCCAGCCATTTGATGATGCAGTGGCAAGCCTGTAAATTGAACATTAAGAAATCAACTTCCCATACCCCTTCCGATACTGCCCTGGAGTCATCCCCGTATATTTCTTAAATATCCTGATAAAATAACTCTGCGTCGAAAAGTATAGATACTGGCTAATAGCGGACAGCGTCTCATCGGAATGGGTAAGCATATGCTTAGCCGCCTCCACCCTCTCCTTTTGCACATAATCCACCATAGACATCCCCACCTCTTTCTTAAAAATCCGCGACAGATGGCAAGAGCTTAATCCCACAGCCTCCGCCACAGCCTCCAGCGTAACCTTCTCATGCAGATGAATGGTAATATAATGCAATGTCGCCTCTATCTTACAACTATATCCCTGCTTCTTCCTTGCGGCAACCGCACAGGTATATTCCCTGAACGCCCGGTTACTAAGTCTATTCAACTCCTCAATCGAAGTACACTCCTCCCCCTTCAAAATATAACTGTCGCTCATAGCATATGCCAATTCCTCCGGAAGCCCCCCATCCATGGCAGAACGGGTAAATATTGTGATAGCGGCAATCAGCATATTCTTCTGGTGGCGGAGTGCATCCCTTGACAGAACGCCTTCCGTTCCGTCCGGAGGAAGCCGAGTCACAGAATCCATAATGTCAACCCGCCCTTCACGAATCACCCGGTATTTTTCTTTTTCATATGCGTATGACATATGGGGCTGCGCCAGCTCTCTCCTCTCAAATATACTGTAACCTCTGTATGCCTCCAAAAAATCCTCTGCTTTCCTCATTTCAGCCCTCCCACTTCGTATACCGCTTACAGCTTCTTTATTTCTTTAGGCACAAAACAAAATAATTTTCATATAACAAGATTTTAACATTTTTCACAAGATATTACTATATATTCCTCCATACAACTGGTAAATTAATTTTAAGAATAATAACGAAAAGGAGACTTAAACCATGAAGCCAAGCGTAAAAGAACTCATCAGCCAAATGACCCTGGAGGAAAAAGCCGGAATGTGCTCAGGTCTTGATTTCTGGCACCTAAAAGGCGTAGAGAGACTTGGAATCCCAAGCGTGATGGTAAGCGACGGCCCCCACGGTCTTCGCAAGCAGGACGAGCAGGCTGACCATCTGGGCATCAACGACAGCATCAAAGCCGTGTGCTTCCCTCCCGCTGTACTTAGCGCCTGCTCCTTCGACCGTGACCTTATGCATGAATTCGGTGACGCAATCGGAAAGGAAGCTCAGGCAAACGACCTCTCTGTGGTTCTCGGACCCGCAGTCAACATCAAACGCTCCCCTTTATGCGGGCGCAATTTTGAATATTATTCAGAAGACCCCTACCTTGCCGGAGAGACTGCCGCTGCATTTATCAACGGGGTGCAGAAGCACCATGTGGGAACCTCGATTAAACACTTTGCCGCAAATAACCAGGAATACAATCGTATGAGCTGCTCATCCGACGCAGACGAAAGGACACTGCGGGAAATCTATTTTCCGGCCTTCGAGACTGCGGTTAAGAAATCTCAGCCCTACACAGTCATGTGCTCATACAACCAAATCAACGGGACCTTCGCTTCTGAAAATCCATGGCTTTTAACGGATGTTCTGCGGGGCGACTGGGGCTTTAAAGGATATGTGATGTCAGACTGGGGAGCAGTCAACGACCGTGTCGCCGGACTAAAAGCAGGGTTAGACCTTGAGATGCCATCTTCTAACGGTGTCTATGACAAAGAGATTGTTGCCGCAGTAAGGGATGGTTCTCTGGATGAAACAATTCTTGATGAGGCTTGCGAGCGCATTTTAAACATCATATTTGAATACACAGAGCACCGTGAAAAACAGGAATTCACACTGGACGCTGACCACGAGCTTGCAAAGAAAATCGCGGCGGAATCCATGGTTCTTTTAAAGAATGATTCCATACTCCCCATAAAGGATACGGAAAAGATTGCATTTATCGGAGAATTTGCTAAAAAACCACGTTTCCAGGGCGGCGGAAGCTCTCACATTAACAGTTTTCGTGTCAGCAATGTTTTAGATGTGGTTTCCGAAAATGCAAATATTACTTATGCCAAGGGCTTTCCGGCTAACGCTGACATTTATGATGAAGCTCTGGCAAAAGAAGCGGTGGAGGCTGCAAAAGCCGCAGATAAAGTTGTAATTTTCGCAGGTCTTCCCGACAGCTTTGAGTCCGAGGGATACGACCGTGCACACATGCGTCTGCCTGACTGCCAGAATCGTCTGATTGACGAAATTCTCGCCGTCCAGCCTGAGACAATTATCGTCCTGCATAATGGTTCTCCTGTGGAAATGCCCTGGCTTTCCCGTGTAAAAGGGCTTCTGGAGGCATACTTAGGCGGCCAGGCTGTGGGAGAAGCTGTTGCAGATATTCTGTACGGGAAATGCTGTCCATGCGGGAAGCTGGCGGAAACCATTCCTTACAAGCTGTCTGACAATCCCTCCTATCTTTCATTTGGAGACGGGGAAAATGTAACGTATCAGGAGGGGATTTTTGTTGGTTATCGTTACTATGACGCCAAAGAAATGCCGGTAGCCTTTCCTTTTGGGTATGGGCTTTCTTATACCAGCTATGCGTACAGTAATTTACGGATCGACAAACCAGAGATAACGGAGAATGATACAGTCACGGTTTCTGTGGATGTGACAAATACAGGCGATATAGAAGGAAAAGAAATCGTTCAGTTATATGTCCGCGACTTGACCGGCGCCGCCCGCCGTCCCCTTCGGGAGTTGAAGGGATATGAGAAAGTGTCCTTGAAGCCTAGTGAGACAAAGACAGTAAATTTTGTTCTGGATTACAGGAGTTTTGCATGGTATCACACAGGAATAAAAGATTGGTATGCAGCTTCCGGTGATTATGAGATTTTGATTGGCGCCTCCTCCCGTGATATGCGGCTGTCTGAGAAGGTACATTTGACGACGCAGAAGACGCTTCCTCTCAAGGTGCATATGAATACGACTCTTGGGGAATTGCTGGCTGATAAGCGTACCGCTGAGTATGCGGCGGATTTTAAGAAGCAGTTGGACGAGATATTCGGGGCCTCTTCTTCTCAGGAGCAGGGAGATGGGGATGTTGCCATTAGCGATGAGATGAATAACGCCATGGTTGCATCCATGCCCCTTCGTAATGTTGTGTCGTATGGGATGTGCGGGAAAAAAGAGCTTTTGGATATGATTGAAGCTATGAATCGATTATAAAATTTATCGGATACAGGAAAAGGGCAGGAGTGAGACAGTTACTCTTGCCCTTAACTGTCGTCCTATCTATAAGCATTTGACAGCCTTTTTACTTTCCCGCAAAGGTTGTGTCTAATTCATTTATTTCTATAAAAATGTCACTCTCCTGTCACATTCACCTGTTACGATACAAGCATATACAATGTACTACCTTGTAAAAATCTCAAAAAAAAGAAAGGATATGACACAACATGGAAATACTTCGCTGCACCAACCTCACCAAGACCTACGGCCAAGGCTCTGGCATCATCACAGCCCTTGACCACGTAAGTCTCACCCTTGACCGAGGCAGCTTTACCGCCGTAGTAGGCTCCTCCGGCTCAGGAAAATCCACACTCCTGCACATGTTAGGAGGCGTAGACCGTCCCACCGAAGGCAATATCTATATAGAAGACACTGATATCTCCACCCTGACCTTAGAGCAGCTTGCCATCTTCCGGCGCAGGAAGGTAGGACTTGTCTATCAGTTCTACAACCTGATACCAACCTTAAATGTGCGCAAAAACATCCTTCTCCCCATCCTGTTAGACGGCGAGAAACCAGATGAGGCACGATTTGAAAAGCTCGTCAATACCTTGGGACTTTCTGACCGGCTCACCCACTATCCCAGAGAGCTTTCCGGAGGCCAGCAGCAGCGGGTAGCTATTGCAAGAAGTCTCATCTACCAGCCTGCAATTCTGCTGGCAGACGAACCTACCGGCAACCTGGATCGGAAGAATTCCGACGAAACACTAGAGCTTTTACAACTGTCCAACCAACAATATAAACAGACGGTGCTCTTAATCACTCATGATGAAAAAATTGCGCTGAAGGCAGACCGGATTATCACTCTTGAGGATGGGAAAATCGTATCAGACGAGGTGACAAAATAATGAAAATATTACGTGAATATGTATGGGACACACTCCGGCAGAACAAACGCTCTGGCTTAATCATTATGATTGCACTGTTTCTCATGACAAGCCTGATGTCCTGCTTCTGCGGGTTGGTCTATACCATGTGGACTGACGCCGTGGTTCTGGAAAAATGGCATAACGGTGACTGGCACGGAGAGCTTTTTGATGATACGCCTGGCAAAGCATTAGAACAGATTGAGAATTATGCATCTGTGTCAGCCGTCTTAATAAAAGGCCCCTGGGAGATTGCTAAGCTTCCTGACACAACTGATATTCAAACTGACAATGCAGCTCCCGCTACTATGAAGAATACGAAACGCAGATTCTACCTCATTTCCAGAGGTGCAAATGAGGAATACTGGAACTCCATGCCCGAAAAGTACAGCATCACAGAAGGCCGGATTCCCTTCTCCGAAAGGGAAATTGTTCTTTCAAAGCAATATTTTGAAGACCACCCTGAAGCTCAGGTAGGAGACACGCTGACCCTTCCGATCGGACGACGCACATACAACGGACAGCCCTGTATGGATACCGACATTTTCCATGAAGGAGAAAGCTTTCAGGAAACGGGCACAAAGACTTACACCATCGTGGGCGTCATGGATGTGACCACATCCTCCGCCGTGCCTGCGTATACCGGAATGACCGGTCTTGATGAGGCTTCCATACAAGCTGACGACCTGATTACCGTCTACCTGCGTTTTAATCCAATGCACAGTACCTACCAAGAGCTTCCAGCCCTGGCAAAAGCCATTGGGTATGAACCAGATGAATACGGAAAATACACTCTCCGATACAACGCCGGACTCCTATCCACCTATGGGATCTTATCACCGACAGAGAAGGCTTTTCCCACCCATCTAAGCCGCCTTGCCATACCACTGATGTTTTTGCTGTTTACGGTATTTCTGGTGGGTGTGTTCGTGCTAGTGATTCATAATGCCTTTGTCATGTCTGTCAACGAAAAACTAATCCAGCTTGGAACCCTGGCAGGAGTTGGTGCATCCCCGAAGCAGATTAAGAAAACCGTCCAGTCCGAGGCTCTGTTTTTGACTGCCATCCCCCTTCCCCTTGGAATTCTGGCAGGCTGGTTTCTGGACTTTAAGCTGTTTGAGCTAATCAACGCCACCAATGACCTGGGACGGGATGCGCCGGATATCGTCGTCACCTTTGGACTGCCCGCCATCCTGCCCGCAGTTCTGCTGTCGCTTCTGACCGCATGGCTTTCCGCCAGAATTCCGGCAAAAAAGGCCGCCAAATTGTTGCCGATTGAAATTCTGAAGCAAGAGGGTTCTCTGGACAAGAGAAAAAAACGAAAAAAAGAGGGAAAACGGTTACATTTTCCTGGCATCACAGGCGAGTTAGCCGCCAACGCCGTTTCCTCCAGAAGCCGTTCCTACCGAATGGCTGTCGTTTCCCTGTGTATGTCCTTCCTGCTGCTTACAATATTTCAGTATATCATTACAATACAGGAGGCAAACGATAACATTTTCCGGACAGACCCGTCTGAAACCGGACATATTTTCCTCTCCATCAGCGACGGGCGGACGCCGGATATGGAGGCGCTGCAGCAGATAAAAACAGTTTCAGGAATCACAAAGTCCTTAATCAATAATTCCCTGCCCTGCGCAGTCTGGATTGATCAGACTGCGGTTGCCGAGGATATCAATACCTATCTTGGCGGCATGGACCAGATCATTGCAAAGAAAAAATATTCCCCTATTGAACGGGACGGGAAGTATCGGATTCAATCGGTCATCTATGGGCTTGAGAAGGATAGTTTCCAAGATTACTGCGAAAAGCTTGGGATTTCGCCACAGCCTTATTTTGACGACCCAACTAAGGCGCTGGTTTATAATTACACGAAAGACCCTGAAAACAGCGCCCGAAGGAATGTGCTTTACAGAGAACTCCTGGACATTCATGAGGGAGAGAAAATAACATTTACCGAGAAAAATGCTGATGAAATTGAAGGGGATTTTGAATTCACCCTTTCAGCCGAAAAACTGGTGGATGAACTGCCAATAGAAACTCTGGGACTTTCAAACTTTACCCTGGCTATGGTCATGCCAATGGACCACGTCCTGAAGCTGGGGGACTCCTGCTGTGAACGGAGGCAAAATTCTACCCATGTAATCAGTGGTATTTTCTGGTCAGACAGTCCTGACGCGACGCCTGACTACCAGACAATCAAGGAGACCACTCGTCAGATGGACGAAGCCATCTCAAGTTACTACGCAAGCGGCGATTATCTCCTATCTGACCTAGCTGAAAAGGAGGAGATTACCCAAAGCGCACAGAACGTCATGAATTTAGTCATTACATTTCTGACGGGATTACTGGCTGTTATTGGGCTGTCTAATGTGTGGGCAAGCATTTCCGGCAACCTAAGGCAGAGGCGGCAGGAATTCGCCATGTTAAAATCCGTCGGACTCTCTCCCCGCCAGCTATGGGAGCTGCTGCTTTTGGAGGGGCTGACATTGGGGCTTAAGCCGCTTCTTTACTCCCTTCCGGTACAGATTGCCGTGCTAACAGCAATGCTTACACTCTCGGAAATCTCCCTGCCAGAATACCTGCCCTTTGCGCCTTACGGCATTTTAATCGGGTATATCTGCCTGATTCTGCTGGCAATCGTCGGGGCTTATGCAGTCGGAGGGCGGCGGCTTTTGAAGGAAAATATTATTGCAATGATAAAGGACGATACTTTGTAGGAGTATCAGCACGGCATCACAATATACTCCACAATCCCGCCCTTCTCAATCCTCCTGTAAGCCGCCGCCGGCACGCTTACACAAACCGCCGCGGATACCGCCATCATCCCCAGCACCGGCAGCACCGGCACCATAAAATCAGCCCCCATATAATTCATGGACTGATAGATTCCATAAGTCACGGCAGTTCCCCCAACTGCTGTGACTGTCCATGCCCCCAGGGCATACAAAAGTCCCTCCAGCAAAAGCATCTTTCTAACCTGCCGCCCAGTCATTCCAATACTCTCTAGTATCGCAATCTCTACCCTCTTGTTCTGAATATTCCCGATAAATGTATTGACATAATTCATAACCCCGATAAAAGCAAGAATCAACGCAACTCCTATTCCCACCTCCATCATATTCCCCTGAGCCTTTTTAACCTCATTCATCATCTCGATTTTAGAACCATAGGAGTAATCTCTCCTGTAAGGGCTATCGTCCATCACAGCCAAAATAGAAGCCTCCGTATCTTCATGAGCCTTTGAAGGCCGATATCCGCCGGTTTGTACCATACGCCTCCAGATCCCCTCATTTTTCTTATCCTCCTCATACCGAAGCCCTATTTTAAATATCAAAGGTTCTTCCACGAATTCCTCCACCACCTGCCTGCTGACAATAATCGTGGGCGGATAGCCCAGCAGCGCCGTATAATCATTTCCGTCAATCAGTCCGGCGATTTCAAAGGTCAGCGCATTTTCCCGATTCCCATACTCCGTACAGGTAACCCTCTTGCCCTTTACATCATCATTTTCCAAATCCAGACTATTCCGATATAACAGACAAGTCTTTCCCCTTAAGAAATCTTCTTCATCCACAGTCTGACCAGCCAGTTCGTTCAACGCTTCAAAATCCTCTTTACCGATTCCAACCAGGGACGAGCCGAAATTCTCCGGAAAATCTTTATATTCCTGCAAATCCTCCTCATAGGGAATGGTCATCCACATCTCATAAAACTTACGCATCCACTGATCTGCAAAATCCGCCTCCCAGGGTACGGCAATCTCCGTATAAACCAAAGGGTCAATCTCCCTAATACCTTCGATTTCCTTAAGCTTCTCCATTACCTTCCCGTCAAAAATCTGAACCCTCTCCTCCTGCTTCTCCTTCGTAATGGTATCATTTTTCATCACCAGGTCAAAGTCCCTGAAATTCGGATTATACTCCCTTGCCCCCTGAGAGACGAGAAGTGTGACCATACACAGGAACACAGACATGCCTGCTGCCAGAGACAGCATGACAATCCCTGCCTTTTTCTTATCCTTTGCAATGGACTCCTTCGCCATACGCCAAATCCTGTCGTTTGAGCTGGCGCGCCGGAAACTACCCCTCCTTCTTTCCGGCTCTGTACCGCCGCGTCCGAAAAGCTTTTCCAACAAACTTTGCTTGACTGCACGCACCCCTTGGCTTCCGCAGGGGCGATAACCCAACGCCTCCATAGGCGAACACACCACCGCCATTTTCCCAGGCTTCCTGCCTGCGGCAAAAACGGTAATCCCTGTGAATAAAACCGTCAGCACAAGAATCATCGGATGAAACGTTACCTGAATATCCCCACCCTTCCCCATACCAATGCCTAACGCCTTTACCACAGACGGAACAACCAAAAATGACACGCCGCTTCCAAGCACGATTCCGCCCAAAATTCCGATTCCGCCAATCAAAAGCATTTGCCGACGCACAAGATAACGAAGCTGCCGTCCGGTCATCCCAATGGTTTGCAGCAAGCCATAATATCGGATATTTCCCGCCACAGTCAGATACATAATATTATAAATCAAAAGGTATGCGCACAGACAGGTCACAAGCACAAGCCCTGCAATACCCAATAGGAGCTGTACAGAGAAGGCAGAGTCCACAGTAAAAAATAATCTCTGCTGTTTTCTCAAATTCATGGCTTCTATAAACTCTTCCTGCATCCTCTGTGTAATCAGCCTTTGCCTAAACTGCACACAGATACGCCCGGAAGCAACATCCGCCGGCTCAAATCCAGTCTGCCGATAGAATTTCTCTGACACAAAGAACACACTCTTATCTCCATATCCGTCCCAAATTCCGCTGATACGGAAGGTCGTCTCCTGCTTTACATCTCCCGCCCCGTATACTGCCGTAAATTCGTCGCCTGTTTTCAGCCCCTTAAAGCCGCATTTTTCCAGAGCATACTCCGTGACCATGACTTCATTTTCTTCCACAGGATAGCGCCCCTTCACCCACTTACGCGCCGGAGCCATAATCTCATTCCACCAGACTTCATCCGCCCACATAAGCACCACATTGGGCGTACCGTCAAATTCTGTCTCTGCGACATACCCTGACATGGCGCTTACTCCTGCCCTAAGGATATTAGGATTCTCCTCACAGCTTTTCTTCTGCTCATCTGAGACGCCGTACATAATCGCGTCAAATTCGCCTCCACTCATACGGATGTTTTGAAGCCTCTGCATTTGAAAATAAGTAACGCCCACCGTGAACACACAGAAAATCATGAAGGCGGACAACAGCGCCGCCAGAATCAAAGTAAAACTCCGACGTTTATGACTCTTAAGCGTTCTTACCGCCATACGGGAAATGATCTGCATATTATGATTCCTAAGCATAAAAATCACTTCCTTTCCGAATCCTTCCGTCCTCGATACATACAATCCGGTCCGCCATCTGGGCAATATCCTGGTCGTGGGTAATCAGAATGATGGTCTGCTGAAACTGCTTTGCCACAACCTTCAAAAGCCCCATCACATCATGACCGGAGGCCGTGTCCAGATTGCCGGTGGGCTCGTCGGCAAGGATTATCGCAGGCTTAGACGCAATCGCCCGCGCAATGGCCGCCCTCTGCTGCTGGCCTCCCGACAGATTCCCCGGAAACGCCTCCCGTTTTTCTGTAAGCTTCAGCACGTCAAGGATTTCTTCCACGAAAATATGATCAACCACTTTTCCATCCAACTCGGTGGGCAGCACAATATTTTCATATACATTTAAATCCGGCACAAGATTATAATTCTGAAAAATGAAGCCTACTTTCCGCCGTCTGAAAATGGCAAGCTCCTCCTTCGTAAGACCAAAAAGGCTTCTCCCTGCCACAAAAATCTCTCCCTCGGTGGGCACATCTAATCCTCCCACCATATGGAGAAGCGTACTCTTTCCGCTTCCGGATTTTCCGATAATAGCCACGAACTCCTGCTCCTTTACCCGAAAGTCCACACCGTCTAACGCCTTTACCACATTGCCGCCTAATTTGTAATATTTCTTCAATCCTCTAGTCTCAACAATCCATGGTTCCATCTCTTACACCTCTTTTTCTTCTTGATAAAATCAGCATATCAGACGAATATCACAAAGCTGTCACAATACACAATTATCACAAAAGTGTGATTTTATGAATTGGGGAGATAGAGATTAAATTCTGCGCCTTCCCCTTCCTGGGACCGGACTTCAATGTACCCGTCCTGAAGCGTAAGAAGCTTTCTGGTAAGATACAGCCCAATCCCTATACCGTTCTGGTCATGTACCTCCGGCTCTCTGTAAAAACGGGAAAATATCTCTGCCTGCCTCTGTGGCATAATTCCCTTTCCAGTATCTCTCACACTGATTTTCGTAAATACCTCCTGACATTTCACCTGAATATGGACGCGCCCTCCAGGCTTCGTATATTTCACAGCATTATCCAGCACGTTAAATATGGCCTCCTCCGTCCATTTCTTATCATGCTTTACCTCAATATCCTCCTGGCAGTCCACCGACATCTGAATCTGCTTCTTCGCTGCCGCGGGTACGGCCTCCTCAACCGCTTTGGCTATGGTTTCATATAGCCTTTCCCGCTGCTTACGGATGTGGATGATTCCCGCCTCCAGCCGTGACATTTTGACCATACTCTGCAAAAGGAACTCAAGCTTCTCCGTCTGCCCCTCCATATGGGTCAGAAAGTCTCTTCCTTTCTCTGAAAGTTCTTCCTCCTGTAAAAATTCAAGATACAGCCGCATATTGGCAATGGGCGTCCTGGTCTGATGGGAAATGTCTGAGATGAACTCCTTCATCATTTGCTTTTCCTTTACGCCCGCTTCCTCCTTCTTTGTCCAGATGTGGTTTACCCGCCACAATTTTTCGCTGCATCTTCCCCAGAGCGTATCCTTTTCGCTTTCTACTCCCTCCGGAAAACCTTTACCGGAAATGATATCGTCAAGCCCGCGCTCTACCTGTTCCGTGAAGCGTAAGACCTCTTTTTTTATCTTACTGACTCTCCACAGGGATACAAAAGCTGCCCCTATGGCAACTATCACCATACCTGTACCTAACCAATCCATTGATACCCCATCCCGTATACATTTGAAATATATTTGTGCTGCTCATCCTCAAGCTTGCCTCTTAAACGATTGACATTGACCGCCAGTGCATGCTTGTCTACGAACTGGCCGCCAGTGTCCCACAGACGCTCTAAGAGAATATTGTAGGTAAGAAGCTGCCCCTGATTCCGAATAAATTCCCGAAGAAGCCGCAGTTCGGTGGGCGTAACGCTGCATTTTTTCCCATTTATGGATACCTTGGCATTATTTAAATCTATTTTAAGGTAACCATCGTCAAAATCAGCATGACCTATGGAATCGGCTTTGGGAGTCCGCTTTAAAATGACCTCTATTTTTCTTAATAATATTTTCATGGAAAATGGTTTTGTCACATAGTCCTCTGCCCCCAGGTCATAACCGGAAAGCACGTCCTCCTCCATGTCGCGGGCTGTCAGGAATAGTACCGGTACGTCCTTTTGGGACTTCATCCATCGGCATAATTCAAAGCCTTCCCCGTCTGGAAGATTGATATCCATTAAGACTAAATGAGGGGCTTCTTTTACATAGATTTTTTTCGCCTGGCTGATGGAAAATACTGAAGCCACTGAATATTTTTGCTTTTCCAGGGCGTAACTAAGAGATGCGTTTAAGTCTCTATCGTCCTCAACGATTAATATTTTCTGCATAATTTTATTCACTTTCTGTTTTACCAATTTATTAAGCGGACAGCCACCAAAATATTAGTCACTGTCCGCTTTTTCATTGCATATTCAAAATATCCTCGACAGATAAATCTGGCTGTTCATACTTTTCTTGCGTATAATCTCCTGTTCCGCCATTATCATATTCTTCAAGATACCTCGCCATACCAATCGGTCCTAATGCTTTTATCAATGCCTCAGTTCCGACACGTCTGATTTCACTGTTTTTCGCCAATCTTATCCTTCCTAAAACACCAACCATTTATATTTTTCATCCGTCTAAATTATAACATGAATAATGCTTAAAGTCATCAGCCATTTAAACTGCTGTTCCGAATATCACTTTATCCCCCTCACACATGTCCATCTACCGTATTTTCCGCACATATCTGCGATAAAACTTCTTTAAAGAAGGCTATTACACCATCATCAACAGAAGAACTGACATCTTTTAAATCGAGATTGTAGTAATACTCCCCTTCCGAAATATCAATAGATAATGAATCAAGAGGAAATCCCTCTACACGTTTAGGGTGTGGAACCGCCGATAGTATAAATGGCTCTGTGGCGATAGATTTATCCATACTTGAGTAGGAATGATTTTCATCCAATACGAAATATATGGCATTCCAGTATTGACCAGTTATCTTTCCACCATACCGCCTGGCTAAAGACGAATAATATTCAATCATTTCATCATCTGACAACTCCCTGCCATTTACTCTCCTTACATAAATACCTGGTTGTTCTTCATCCTCCAACTCATCAAAGTAAAGCCCACTGTCACAAGAAAATACCGGCATTTTAAATGCTTCATAGTATGCCTTCGCTTTGATTTCAGCATTTTCCAGCGGCGTTTTACCACATTCCTTAACCTTAGGAATTTCACCTTCTATATCATCTAAGCCAATAATGTCTATTCCAAGAAGCTCTACGGCATTGCGCATAGCCTGTAATTTCGCTTTATTGGTTGTTCCATATAAAATTTTCATATGATTTCCTACCATATATTATTTTTTAGTTGTTCCTAATATTGCAACAGACATCTACATATGCTATAATGCCTGTAGGCAAAAAGATAACAGTATCCAAGTGATACAAGTCGAAAACCCCAGAGTCGCAACCTGTGGGGTTTTCTTCCTGTTTTATGTAGTCAGGCATCTACAGGCTAGTTACCGGCTAATCGCCGCCGTCTAACCATTTGATGATGTAGTGGCAAGCTACACCAGCCATAACGGCGACATAAAAAGATAACAATAATTCCAAGTGATACACCCCCTTTCTGTTACCAGATTGGGGCGGTAACACCTTTATTATATCATAAGAATGCCTCACGAGAAATACCACTTTATCCGAAACCCTGCATGTCCATCCGCCGTATTTTCCGCGCATATCTGTCCATTCTGCTGCTCTAACACCGCCTTCGCAAGCGCCAGCCCGATTCCCGCATTGTCCTTTGCCGCGCCTTCCCCTCGATAAAAACGTTCAAATATATGGGGAAGCTCTTTTGCATGAAACCCGCTTCCCCCATCTTCAATCTGCAACTCTGTGTAGATTGGATTTTGGCTGTATGAAGCTACAATCCTGCCTCCATCCGGCGTATGCTCGACACAGTTCTTCAAGATATTCAGCACCGCCTCCTCCGTCCACTGTCGGTCCCCATATATGAAGCATTCTCCCTTGCTTTCTTCTGCAACAAATGAAATCCCTCGCTCTGTCATGATTTCCCTGAGCAGTTCTGAGACCGCTTCCAAAAGCTCTGGCACCTCAACCCTCTCCACATGAAATACAACGCCGTGGGAATCCAGCTTTGCCAGTGCCAAAAGCCCTGTCACCAGATTTTTCAGCCGTTCAATCTGATTGGATAACCGGCTGTAATATTCTTCTGTCTCAATAGTCTGATATTCCTCCAAAAGCTCTGTCATCAATGACATAGAAGTCAGAGGCGTCTTTAATTGATGAGCAATGTCCGCAATCCGTTCTGCCAGAACCTCGTGGTTCTTTACTGCCGCTTCCTTGGCGCTCTGTAATTCTGTCACGGTTTTATACATCTCATCCTCAAGATGGGAAAAATCATCCTCGCGGCGGCGCAGCATGGCGCCTTCTCCCGAATTCACAGCCCTGAGATATTCTGTCAACTCCCGAATCCGTTTCTTCGTCTGCAAATCCTCCCTGTATCGTACTCTGAAAGTACACAAGCCAGCCAGTTGAAACAGCAAGACACTGATGCCGGCAGTAAAAGGAAGATATGCGCCCCAGTTTCTCATAGGGCGATAACCATAGGCCGCCAAATATTTACTTCCTTCCGTATTCATTTCCAAAGAAAATGACTGAAAAGCATAACTATTCTTCAATCCCTCCGCCAGTGAATCCGAACGGAGGACAGCGCCTGTAATATCCGCCATGGTCTGATATTCATGGCAGCTTAAGACAGCCGCCAGAAAAACTCCGGCGGCCAGTCCCAGAAGTAGCCAAAACACGAAATGTCTTGCCGCTTTTCTTCCTGTGTTCATTCCTTTTCCTCCATGCGGTAGCCGATTCCTCTTACCGTCACAATACATGAGGTATGGTGTAATTTCTCCCGCAGACGTTTCATGGCCACCGTCAATGTATTATCATTCACGAAATTCCTGTCTGCATCCCACAGCCTGTCAAGCATCCGGCTTCGGGGCAGGATACACCCCTTATTCTCCATCAGCATTAGAAGAAGCCGGTACTCAAGGCCAGTAAGCGTGACCGCCCCCTCCTCAACAGATACCTGCATTCTTTCCTTATCCAACCGGATATTGCCGCAGACAAGCACATGGGAAGCCGACATGTTTTCAGAGGCCATGTCTGCATTTCCCCCAAAAACTCTCCTTAAAACTGCCTGTATCCTGGATTCCAGCACAGCAATGTGAAACGGCTTCGTGATATAATCATCTGCTCCCATATCCAGCCCGCGGGTAATATCATCTACATCGTCCCTCACCGTCAGAAAAATGACCGGCGTATTGCATCTTCCCTTCACCCACCTGCAGAAATCATAGCCGCTTCCGTCCGGCAGATTTAAATCCAAAAGAACCAGGTGAAATTCTGCCGAAAACTGACCTTTCCCTTCCCCCATGCAGGAACAGCAGACCACCTCATAGCCTTTTGGGGTTAAGGCCGAACGGATACCAAAGGAAATCGTCTCGTCATCCTCTACCAATAATATTTTCATTCTACATCTCTCCCTTCGGCCATCCGCCGGCTCTAATAAAATCCAAATACAGCTTAAAGCCTAAGGACAGCGACTCCGTATCCTTTTAACCCCATCTTTCCAACTACTTTGGCCTCAGAAACTATATCCGTCATTTCTTTCTTAAGAACTATGGTCTGCTCATTTGCCGAATAATTCAGGACAAATAGATACTTCTTTTCATCCTTTTCTCTTACGCATAATTCACACTCAGCCGGAAGCTCTATCAGGTCATGATAAGGGCTTAAAATACCCGTATACTGAAGCATAGCCGCCACGGCTTCCCTCGTAAATGTCCCGCCGAAATGAAGCGCCCTTCCCTTTCCTACCGTCCGTTCTGTAAGCGCCGGCTTTCCTTCATAATAGTTGGAGGCATATCGTGCAAGCACCTTCACATCCTCATCTACATTTTCCAGGATATCGTTAAATATTCCCGTATCCAGCTTAGACCCTTTCCAGTCCATGCACACCGTTCCATCCACAGCCCCTACAAAGGTAAATTCCTCTACCGCCGTTCCTGTAAGCTCTGAAAGCAGTCCTGGCATGGGCTCCATCACACACCGTCCATGGGTTTCCTTCTGTCCGGTACGCGCGCCGACGATTAGACAGCCTCCCTTCTCCACATACATTTTCAAAAGAGCCGCCCTTCTCTTTGTCAAAATCAGCCCGTGAGGATAGAACAAGACCGGATATTTCTTCAATTCCTCGTACTCAGTGTCATCCGACAAGGCTACATAGTCCATCGGCGTGTGATTCAACTGAGACGCAGCAAATATCTCCTTCTTGCTGGCCTTCTCCAGCCGACTGTGCCATACATCCACATCCGCATCCCAGAGATTATCGTAATCCTCCAGAACACCAAAGCTTGCCAGATATCCGGCGCCTGCCAGGTCCTTCATCCTTTGGACTGTCTGGTTAAGCCCTACAATCTCCCGAAGCTTCCGATTGTCCCGATTGTCATAGTCCAGAATCCCGTGCCAGTAAATCTCCGTTCCTATCGTACAGGTACGCCAGCGGAAGAAGCTGACAAAATCCGCCCCGTGGGCAATACTCTGCATGGCCCAGAGCGTCACCTGCCCTGGCTTCGGCGCAGGAGCCTCCATTCGGGTATTCCATCCATTTGCCCCTGACTGCTGCTCCATAATCCCGAAATGGGGACAGACAGAGCGCACCCTTGACAGATGGTTACTCCACTTCCGGTCGTTCAGCCCCTTGCTGTGTATGGGGTCTTCCTCAAGGCAATAGGCAAAGTTTGGATAAGAATCATAGGTATACACATCTAACGCCTCATCCATCATCCTGTGATTGTCAAGGTGGTTAAACATACCGTTTGTGGTGATAAAATCTCCTGGCTTAGCATACCTCCTGATAATGTCACTCTGCATCCTGCAAAAAGAAATAGCGCTCTCAGAAACAAACCTGTAATACTCAAGGGTCAGATGGGGATTGGAGGAATCATGAATCGTCGTGCGGGGAACATAGACCTCGTCCCATTCCGTATATTCCTGATTCCAGAAGACCATTCCAAGCTCTTGGTTCAACTTCTCAAGAGTCCCGTATTTTTTCTTCAAATATTCTCGAAACGCCACGATGTCGCTCTCTGAATAGAAAACATCCACCTCGCAGTTAATCTCATTGTCAATCTGCCAGCCGATCACGCTTGGATGGGATGCGTAATGCCCTGCAAATTTCTCCACAATCCGGGCGCTTAACTTCTGGTATACCGGTGAATTGTAATTATAGTGCCTGCGCATACCATGGCGGTATTTGACCCCGTCCATCCGGCAGTTAAGCACCTCCGGATACTTCTCGGTCAGCCATGCCGGAGGGGTTGCAGTCGGAGTTCCGAAGATGACCTTCATTCCTGCCTTACATGCCACCTCCAAAAAACTGTCGAAGAATTCATAGGTGAATTCTCCTTCCCTTGGCTCTACCTTACTCCACGCAAATTCACCGATTCGGATCGTCCTGATGCCGGCGGCCTTCATCCGTTCAAGGTCATCCGCCCACAAACTTTTATCCCAGTGTTCCGGGTAATAGCAGGTGCCTAGTGAAATAGTGCTCCATTGGAAATTCTGTGGATTTCTCATTGTCTTTGTTCCTCCCTTTCTGTGTAAATCACACCTTACTGGACGAAGTCCACCAGCCCGAAGGGCATGTATTACGGTGTGCCCTTCGGGTATACAAAGATGTTACCTATAATATACTCAATTTTCCACGGTTTGTACAGCAAAATGCCGAAACACAAATCATCAAATTCACATAAAACGTCTCCTTCACATCATCACAAAAATAAATGCATAAAATACAAAAAAATGAATAAAATGCTTCTTATCCATTTCCTATCTTATGTCGATATTAATTCGGAGTATTGATTATGTGTCAAATGCAATATGAGATTGTGGAAATGAAAGGAGAAAATACTACATGGCAGCACACA
>ERZ808028.535-NODE-535-length-30855-cov-5.376600_pt1 | contig 30855 bp, 33 predicted proteins | sample MGYA00380184_ERZ808028 | MGnify/ENA primary metagenome ERZ808028 (study PRJEB31490, sample SAMN06133397) | mouse gut metagenome | isolation source: J8_1 | host: mice | place: China: Chengdu | collected 2015-05 ...
TTATAATAAGATTAAAGTGTATAGATGCCCTATATGCAAAATTCAAGTCATTTTTGAAAATGATTTGACTGATTGAAATTTGATAAAAATTGTCCCATCACAATGATTTAGAAAGATATTTAAACTAAATAAGCTATATCAAAAAAAGAGAATCGAAAATCACATGATACGTGTGATTATGCCATTCTCTTTCTTTTTATATTATTAACTCTTTAAAATATTATAAAATAGCTAGATGCTCCAACAAAATCTTTAAGCCCATTAAAATTAAGATAATACCCCCTGCAAGTTCCGCTTTAGCCTTATAACGTAAGCCAAACACATTGCCTATCTTAACTCCGGCTACGGAAATAATAAATGTCGTAACGCCAATAATGGCACAAGCTAAATAAATATTGACATTTAAAAAAGCAAAAGTTACCCCTATTGCTAAAGCATCAATGCTTGTAGCAATCGCTAGCATCAGCATCGTTTTAAAACTTAAATCATCATCACAATCTTCCTGTTCATCACCTAGAGCCTCTTTAATCATATTACCGCCAATTAGACCTAACAAAATGAAAGCAATCCAATGGTCAATGGAAGTGATACTTTCTTTAAAGCCAACACCTAAAAAATAACCTAACATCGGCATAGCAGCCTGAAAGAATCCGAAATAAAAACCAACTTTCCCCATTTTAGCTACTGTCAGTCTTTTCATAGATAAACCTTTACAAACTGAAACCGCAAAGGCGTCCATCGCTAAACCAATTCCAATCGTCATCAATTCTAAAAATGTCATACTCGATCTCCTTTTCTTATCTCGCACATCAAATAAAAAGAGACTATCCGAGCAACTATAAATTACCCGAATAAGTCTCATTGTTTAAAATAAAGCCAGATCTTTTGATCAGTATGTTGACTTTATTACACTTTTTATGTGCCAATTACTCCCTTATCAACAATCACAAGTATAGCGAAATGTTATGGCGATGTCAACCAATTTTTAACAGGGCTAAAACAATCTTTTAACCATCTAGCTATAAGTGACAAAATATAAACTAATCCTCTAAACTAAATGGTAGGATATGTCGCATTTTAAAATCTTGTGGTCATCATCTAAATATAATCTTGCATAGTTCAAAAATAAGCTAATTCCACATAGACCTAAAACAACTATCCTACCACCCTGTCCAATACTACTTAACTTGATGAGCAGTAATAACGGTATAACTATGGGCATTGACCGTGATTTTGCAGTTATTGACTGTTGCGTACCAGTTTTTACCAATCCGCTCAATCAAAGTATTCTCCAGCAAAATCTGTGTTTTACACCATTCAACAACGTCTTCTGTTGTGATTTGTAAATTTCTTTTGATACGCTCTTCGCCTAGTTTGGTTGTATGAAGCTTATCTATATTTTCAATTAAGCTATTCATGCCTTACCTCCTTGTGTTATCCTACTTTTTTTTAAACAATAACATATCCATGCTTATAGCACAAGGGATTTAATGACATTTACATACTTCCAAAAGGATACTATTTTTCCACATAAATCAATCCGAAGGCGCCCCTACCTACGTGTGTACCAATCGTTGCACCGATTTGTAATCTATTTTTCAAACGATAGTTTTGTTCAATCAACTTACCTTCAAACTTCTCTGCATTTTTAGGACCATGCGTATAAATCGAATAAATAGGAAAATCTGTATCAATGACAGTTTTCTGTAAATGTTTCAAAATAAAATTCATGGCTTTAATCTTACCGATACACTTTCCAATAACTTCAATATTACCTTCATTAGATAAAGTAATCACCGGCTTAATTTTCGCAATTTCTCCGACCGTTGCTGCCGTTTTACTCAAACGACCACCTCTGGATAAATACTCTAATGTATCAACCATCGCTACAACTTTAATCTTATGTTTTAACTCTTCCATCGCCGTTACAATTTCTTGCACATTTTTCCCTTCATCACGAAGTTTAAGACCATAATCGGCTAAAACTTTAATACAACAAGTGGCTGTATGTGAATCAATAATATGAATATTTTCATATTCAACAATGTCTTTGGCAATCGTTGCACTTTGATAAGTTCCGCTTAATGATGAAGAAATCAAAACACAAATCAATTCATCTCCTGTTTTCTTCACTTCTTCAAAAATTTCCGCAAAGGCTTGAGGTGAAGGTTGACTTGTTTTCGGAAATGCCTCACTTGTTTCCAAAAGTTCGTAAAATTCATCTCTTTGTAAATTTTGACCTTCGATATAGCTCTCTTCTCCAATACTAATACTCATAGGGCATAAAGCAATCCCTTTTTGGCTCAATTCATCACTAGGATAATCAGCCGCTGAATCTACTAAAAACTTAATCATAAAATACTTGTTCTGCGATGTCTGAAATCTCTTCAAAAATATGATAGACTTCCATCGCTTTCTCCTCTCCGAATTTTTTAACAATTCTATTGATTAAATCTAAAATTTGATGATGTTGATTTAAATAAATATCCATCTTCTGCATATTTAAAGCGATAAATACTTGGCGCTTATCTTTAGTTGAACGTCTTCTTTGAATCATGCCTTTTTCTTCCATTTGATTAAGGGTTCGATTCATCAATGACTTCAACATGCGTGTTCTTTCACATAAATCTGTCGCTGTCAGTTGCATTTCCGGATTCTTTTTAGCTTCATGGTACAATAAATTACAAATTAAAGCTTCATTAAACGGCATCTCTGAAACGATGCGTTCATTACTGATCGTTGTCGTTAGTCTTAACCATGCGCTCAATAAATCCTCACTCACAGAATGTTGACATTCCAAAATAATCTTCCTTTCCTAAAAAATAGTAAACATTATGAACAGTTCACAAAGTATATTATCATGGTGTAATAGGATTGTCAAGCTCAAATATAATATATTCCAAATCACAAGAGAAACTTTCATTTCCTTTATTTAAGTGCTAAAATAGGTAAAAAGAACGCAAATTCATGGCTTAGAAAACGCATGGTAAAAGGAGTGGGAAATCATGGAAAATATACGTATAGGTTTTATCGGTTATGGAAATATGGCTACTGCGATTGCCAAAGGATTAGTTAACAGTCAAAAAATTAAGCCCGAGCAGTTGTATGCTTGTGCTTTACACTATGATAAACTTTGTGTCAATACCAAAAAATTAGGCATTCATGCCTTAAAAACAGCTAGCGAAGTTGTACAGACTTGTGACTTCATTATTCTAGCTGTTAAGCCTTATATGATTAGAGAAGTTGTTGAGCCGATTAAAGAACAGTTAAAAAATAAGGTCGTTATTTCAATAGCCGCAGGTGTTTATTTTGCTGATTATGAAAATATCTTACTTAAAGGAACGCATCATATCAGCACAATCCCTAATACCCCCGTTAGTGTGAATGCCGGCATCTTTGTCTGTGAAGCTACGCATTCATTAAATGACAACGAATTAATGTTATTCAAAAGCGTCTTTAGCAATATTGCTCTCTTAAAATTTGTAGAAACAAAACAATTGTCCATTGCCGGAACAATATGTGGCTGCACCCCGGCATTTACAGCTATGTATTTAGAAGCATTAGGTGATGCAGGTGTATTACATGGTTTATCAAGAAGTGATGCCTACGAAATGAGTGCTATGATGTTAATGGGAACAGGTATGCTCTATTTAGAAGAAAAACAGCACCCCGGTATGATGAAAGATGCTGTTTGTTCACCTGGCGGAACAACAATCAAAGGTGTTGCCCAATTAGAAAAAAGTGGTTTTAGAAATGCTGTTATTGAAGCTATTCAAATGATTGAAGGCTAGATAATGATATAAAATAGTCATAAAATATTAAAAGACATCACATCGATGTCTTTTATTTCTTATAAATGGTTTTCCCGTTTTTAATCGTTTCTAAAACCTGGATATCCTTTAATTCATCACTAGGGACTTTTAAAGGATTTTTATCTAAAATAACTAAATCCGCAATTTTACCTTTAGTAATTGTACCTTTGCTATTTTCTTCAAAATATTGATATGCCCCATAAACCGTAATAGCTTTTAGTGCATCTTCAACAGAGATTTTTTCATCATCACCTAAATCCACTCCATTTTTTGTGATACGATTTACAGCACACCAAACAGTTCGCATCATGTCCGGTGGTAAAACCGGACTATCTTGATGAAAAGTAAATGGAAGATGATATTTTAAAGCTGTATTAGCCGGTGAAATATGACTGCCTCTTTCTTTGCCTAAATTAGCTAAATGAATATCACCCCAAAAATATGTATGAGCGATAAAGAAACTTGGCATCATACCGATTTTTGCCATCGAAGCTAACTGATCTTTCCTTACAAGCTGAGCATGAATCATGACAGGACGATAGACTTCTTGAGTATTTTGCGCTTGCATGACTTTTTCAAACTGAGTGATATACTGCATAGCCGCCTGATCACCATTACAGTGAGCAAGTAATTGTTGCTTATCTTCTAAGGCATATTGAATTAGAGTATATAATCGTTCATCGCTTAGCACCGGATAACCACAGTCATCACTATGCTCATAAGGTTGACTTAACCATGCGGTACGTGCTTGAGGCGAGCCGTCCAAAAAGACTTTATAACCACCAATCTTCAAATGATTTTGATACTGTTGATGATATTCCGGGTGGTTTTTCATCAGCTCACGACAATGGTTAATGTCGATATAACCAACAATATCTTGTTTTAATAAGTTTTGTGAGGCAGCATACTGTAATAATTTAAATAAATCATCTGCAACCATGCCATCTTGAATGGTTGTTACCCCATAGCTCGCATAAATATGCTGAGCTTCCTCGATTAAGTCAAGTAGCTTCTCAAAACGAATCATCGGAATTTTACTTTGGTAATGAATAAAAGCATTTTCTTCCATATAACCGGTTAATCTGCCATTCTCATCTCTACCGAATCTTCCGCCTTCAATCTCTTGAACATCTTCGGTTACCCCGGCTTTTTGTAAAGCGATATCATTCATAACTCCCATGTGACTAGAAGCATGAACTACCACTATCGGATACTCTGTTGAAATCTGATTTAAAAGGTCCCTAGTCGGATGTTTTTGTTCTTTCAAAAAATTGTGATCATAATTACAGCCAAATACCCACTCGCCTTCTTGAATAGGGTGTTTAGCTATAAAATTCTTCATTAAAGTTACAATATCATCAAAGCATTCAGCCCCTGATAAGTCGCATTGGCTTAAGCTATTCGCAAACCCCGCAAAATGACTATGACCGTCAATAAACCCCGGTAACATCGTTTTCCCTTGTAAATCAACTAACGTATCTCCTTTTTCTTGTATAGCCAAAATTTCATCTTGTTTGCCTACAGCCAAAATAATCCCGTCTTCAACTACAACCGCTTCTTCAATTCTCAAAGGATCTTCCATCGTTACAATTTCTCCATGATAATAAATTGTTTTCATAACAGCCCTCCTTATCTTCTTTTATTGTACCACAAACATGCAATTAAAATCAGATAAAAAGATTGTTTTCAAGAAAAAGGCATATTATAATAAATATAATCTAAGAAAAGGGGTGCTGTATGAAACGCAAAACATTCATAGAAGAATATGGTTGGACATTTATAGGTTCCTTTTTATTCTGTGCCGGTTTAAACTGGTTTATTGTTCCTGTCAATTTATACAATGGAGGAACTGTCGGTATTTCCCAAATCATTCGTACACTTTTGCAAAGTAATTTCGGATTGACTTTTGCCTTTGATATTGCCGGTGTGATTAACTTTATCATCAATATTCCATTACTCATTCTTGCCTTTACTAAATTTGGTAAAAGTTTATTTGCAAAGACGCTATTTAGTGTTGTCGTACAAACCATTTTATTTTCAATCCTACCTATCCCAAGCTCCCCTATTATTACAGAACGCATTGCTGCGTGTCTTATCGGGGGACTAATGGCAGGTGCCGGTGTCGGTATTACTTTAAAGGCTCGGGGTTCAGGTGGTGGTATTGATATTTTAGGTCTATATTTCACCACAAAATTCAAGTCTTTCAGTGTAGGTAAAATGACTTTAATTATCAATGCTTTCGTTTATACAGCTTGTGCGTTACTATTTGAATTACAAACAGCTATTTATTCTATTATCTATTGTGCTGTGTACTCTTTAACCGTTGATAAAGTTCATTTCCAAAACATCAGCACCAGTGTCATGATTTTCACTAAAAAAGAAAAACTTTACCAACGTATTATTGAAGACTTAAAACGAGGTACAACTTATTGGAAAGGAACAGGTGGATATACGGAAACAGATACTTATGTTATTGTAACCGTCTTATCAAAATTTGAAATCACGCAACTTAAATTACTTTTGGAGAAAGAGGATCCTCAAGCTTTTGTGATTGTGAACGAGGGCTTACATATCTTAGGAAATTACGAGGTTCGTTTATAACATAAAGATAGGCAAAGTAACCTATCTAAGTTTAATAAAATTAGTATTTAAAAAGTTTGAACTCTAGCCGTTAGAGAAATCAAACCTTTTTAATTTTAACATATACTTTCAATTTTTTATTTTAATATCACTATTTTTCGGTGAGCAAAGAGAAATATTGTTTAATCAACATATTTGCCATTTCACGAGCTTTCTCATATTCTTTAGTGTGATAATAATAATCTTCCAACTGAACTAACACAAAATTCTTACTATCTTCGGATAGTGTATTTATACTTAATGCTTTCTCTAATAATTCACTACATCTATTACTATAAGGCTTGTTGATCATTGCCTCAAGCCACTCTAATAAAAGTGTCTGTTCATTTTGAATGTTCAGTTTGTTCGCTTTTATAATAAATTGCCTAGCTTTTTTGTTGTTATTGGTTTTATAATAGCACCATGCTATATCAAAACATTGAGATATATCTGCTGCGACATTTTTAATTGCTTTTAAATAATAATACAATGCTTTATCATAGTTGTGTAAAAGGGTATATCCTCGGGCAATATTGTTAAGAATAACACGTTCATTATAGCCATTTAACTTATAAGAAGTTTTCAGCAACACTAGATTGTGTTCGATAGCTTTCTTATATTGGTAGTTTTTCATCAAATAAACGCCGTAAGTAATTTCTAAACTAAACGGTATAGTTGTATTCTCAGTAATCGCACACCACTTCTTACATTCTTCGTAATAGTGTAAGCATCTTTCTGTTTTCCCGGCACGCGAATGATATATAAACAAATAATAGCTTTTCATCATCTTTAATTGGTCATTATTCGTCTTTATTTTATCAACCCTACTCATAAATCGCTTGGCGTTTTGGTAATTCTGATTTAAAACTAATGCCCCAAAGTGATAAATCATATATATGGATTTTGCTTCGTCTTCTAATCCATTATAAATATATGTGAGTTTCTTATCAGCTGAAAAAAATTCCTCATCAAAATTGCCTTTCAATGTTTTTTGCACTAATTGAGTTAATAATACATAAATCTCATAAGGGGTGTTTAGAACCTCTTGATCATGGATAATTTTAGCGTAAAGAGTATCACTTTCCTTTTGCCTAGTGGTGTAAACAACATTCATATAATCAAAAAATAAGCATTCAAAATCATGTTGTTTTTGAATCAACTTTTCATGATTTAATCCTATTCTCTCTTCAATAGCCAATAATGTTTCATCATCGGGATTATAGATTTTATAATTGAGAATGCGACTAATATACCCGATGTTTCTATTCGTATATATCGCTAAGTCTTTTGTCTGTATGTTTTTTTCATAGGCGCATAATTTTAAATACGCAAAATAATTATTCATGGTAACACCCCTAATATCAAGATAGAAAAATAACTGTAGTATCTATTATATACATTATAATATCAGTATTTAGTATTAAGCAATTCTTTTTATGGTTTTTGGGGAATTTGAGCCAAGAAACAAGGTTGAATTTTGATATGTAATTTTTTGTAAAAAAGCCTAAATAAGCCCTAAATCAAACCCCTCATTTAACACTGAAATCACTTTTCATTGATTATAAGAGAATTTTTCAATTTAAAATTCATATGTAATTTTACCTCGAAAAAGGCGGAATAACTAAGAAACAAAGTGTCAAAAAAAAGTGCCTTGATTTCAGCATTTTTTAATTATATAATTAAATTATAGAAAGCGGTTACGATAGCGGGTTTGCAGGTATGTTCGGCGCAAATTTGTAACTGCAATCAACCCTCGCATAAACATTTTATAATCCGGATATAGAATTGATGCGAAAATTAGATAATATACATCTTAAATTGAAAAGAGTCTTAGCGATTTAAGCAATGTATTATATCTATATAGGTAGTAATTTTTCATAAACAGATCTTTATCTTGAGAGTTTATAAGGAGGGTAGATGCATGAAAAAAATAACTACATGGTTGGTATTTTTATTCATAGGAATGGTAATTCTTGCTTCTATCATATTCTCAGTAGAAGAAAATGATATTAAATCCTACTTAAACAAAATACCGAAAGAAGAAGATATTGAACAGCAATTTTCAATAGAAAACCTTACCTTAGAAATAAATCCTATCAAAAGACTGAATTTTGTAATATCATATGCAATATCGTATTATCAACAAGAAGATACGCATACGGATACTAATATTGAAAATTATATTTTCAATTCTACTATGGAATTAGTCAAATTAGATAACAACCCTCAAAGTAAATACATACGTTATTTTTTTGACAATATATCTAATGCGACCTATACGATTAAAGATGAACGATTAGAATTATATATTTTTGATCAAATTGATGACCAAAACAACATCATATGTGGGATAAAATATTTTGATGAATTTACAATTATTTTTATATCTAGGCTAGATCAGGATTTAGCAACTGTCAGTTCTTCTCAAGAAACAAAAATATTACAATTAGCTAAAGATTTCTTTGAGCTATTCCATTGATGGAGAGCAGATAAAATTTTTGATTAAAGAAGTATTTCGAGAGAAATTTATTAAATCCAAATAATTCAACAGACATCAACAGACAATTATATATATAGAAATCCTTAAAAGCGTTATTTGGTCTTGTGACAAGCACAGCTAAGCATTACAAATATTGTTTCTTTACTGAAACCTCTAGAATCGTTTAACTTAAATAAAGAAAGGAAGATAGAGATGAAAAAAAGTGATTACTATTTTTGGGCAGGATTCGCACTGTCATTCTTTACACCGATTGTGGCTGGTTATTTGGAAGAATTATACGTATCAATGCATGGGTATTTATTTGATTGGCATGGTATTCTTATCTTCTCTTGCAACTTATGTATATTGATTTGTGGAATATTTTTAATGATAGTGGGTATCATTAAACGTCATGATGAATAAGCACAAAATGAACCTCTTCAAAAGTTGAGGTTCATTTTTATTATCCATCTTTTATTTTCGATAAAATTTATCTTTTCCTTTTTTACAAATCGGGCATTTGAAACTGTCCGCTTCTTTCATTAAATCTCCCTCATACTGATACCCACAAACTTCACAAATCCATATAGGCTTTGTTTCCTCTGCATCTTCTTCGACATATGTAGGTGCATTTTTAGGTGATTTTAACTTTTTAACTTGATGATAATAAGCATAAGTCATAGAGGGTTCGGTACTTAATTTTTCAGCCTCAATGACCTTTCCTAAAAATAATAAATGTGTGTTAGCTTCAAATATATCTACCACATCACAGACAAGATAAGCATTCGCCCCAGTCTTTAGCACCGGCACATCATGAATGATGTCATAAGCAACGTCCTTGAACTTATCTACATCTCTTGAACTTTGATAGCCAAAAATACCAATGACTTCTGTACTGACATTTTCACTCAAAACAGAAACGGCAAATGTCTTTGTTTTTTGAATCATTGCTGTTGAGGCATTATCTTTATTTAAAGATACTAATATATACGGATCAGCTGCGGTAACTTGAATACAACTATTCGCAATACAGCCGGCCATTTTATCCCCATGTTTTGCAGAAACAACATAAACTCCATAAGATAAATTAAATAAAGCTGTTACGTCCATTCTATCTCCTTCTTTTCTAATTGATTAGGCACATTTCAAAATAAAATATACCAAAAATATTATTTCCTTATTCTTAGCCATTATACCAATGCTTGCATGATTAAATTCTGAATTAAATTTAAAACACCGGCAATACTCATGACCAAAACAGGACTCATTTCTTTTTTTGCCAATAGATAAATAGAAATTCCAAAGAGGCAGATAGCTGAAACCTTAGTAGTTTCAATGCTTATCACATCACCCCAAAATGAAGTTATCATCATCGAAACTCCTGCAGCTGCAATCATAGCGACTACCGCCGGTCTAAGTGTCTTTAAAACACTCTGCAAGGTGTCTAGTTGGCGATATTTTAAATAAAGCCATGCAAGCAATGTAACAATAATACACGAAGGAAGTACACAACCTAAAGTTGCTATGATAGCACCTAGTACACCGGACACTTTCATTCCCACAAAAGTAGCTGTATTGATGGCAATGGGACCCGGTGTCATTTGGGAAATAGTAACTAAGTTTGTGAATTCAGTCATACTAATCCACTGATGAATATTCACAACTTCATTTTGAATCAAGGGCAAAGCCGCATAGCCTCCACCAAAGCTAAATGCCCCAATTTTCAAAAAGCTAATCAATAACTGCAATAACATTATGCCACCTTCCTTCCAAATAACGCTTGAATTAACCCAAGCAGACCACAACCTAACACAATATAGATGACGCTGATACCAAAACCATAGTTTAAAACAAATGCCAATAGCATGATGGTCATCCATAATGGATTTTTCTCTTTAATGATGCCACTTGCCATTTCATAAACTGCCGATGCAATGACAGCCACTACCCCGGCTTGCATTCCTTCTAATATCCAAGTAATATAAATGTTACTCTGAAAAGCTTCATAAAATAAAGAGATAACAGATATGAAGAAGAAAGGCGGTAAAACAGTACCTAAAACCGAAACGATAATCCCCATCACCCCGGCTAACTTATAGCCGATAACAATAGATCCATTGATTGCAATGACTCCGGGACTTGATTGGGCGATTGCCACCAAGTCTAACATTTCCTTTTCATCAATCCACTTCAATTCATTCACAAATTTCTTTTTCATTAACGTTATAATGACATAGCCTCCACCAAAAGTAAAAGCACTCAAATAAAAAGTTGATATAAATATCTTCCATAGTTTGTCTGTATTTCTCATTTCTTTCACCTCGAAAGTATCATAATATGAATTGAAACATATGTAAAATAATATTATAATATAGTTATCATAATAAAATCATTATAGAAAGGGTGGGTCGATGACATTACGCCATTTGAAAATATTTATGACTGTATTTGAAACTTCAAACTTTACCAAAGCCGGAGAAAAACTATTGATGGCTCAACCTGCCATCAGTTTAGCTATTAAAGAATTAGAAGATATGTACGGTGTGCGTTTATTTGAAAGAATCAGACGCAATATCTATCCGACTGAGCAAGGTAAAACGCTCTATCAATATGCCACCACACTGCTTGCCATGTATAACGAAATGAATGACATTATGAGAAATCTTGATGAAAAAAGCACCATTTGTATTGGTAGTAGTATTACTGTCAGCAACTATATTTTACCGACTTTGATTTCCGAGTTTAAACAGCTTTATCCTTTAACACAAATCAAAGTTATCATTATCAATAGTGCAATTCTTGAAGACTATTTATTACATAACCAAATTGATTTTGCCTTGATGGAAAGCAATCCAAACTCCCTTGATTTAACCGAAATCCCTTTTATGCAAGACCATTTGTGTACGATTGCCCACCCTGACCACCCTTTAGCCAAACAAACTGCTATTTCTTTAGAAACCATTGCCAAAGAAGATTTTTTAATGCGTGAGAAAGGGAGTTCTGTGCGTGAAATTGTTGAGGGAATTTTCTTGACTCACGATTTGCACGTTTCTCCGCTATGGGAAAGTGCCAGTACATATGCTCTAATAGGTGCTGTCGAATCAAATTTAGGGATTACGACTTTACCCTATCACATGATGAAATACCGTTATGATGAAAGTAAACTCGTACGCTTAGATGTTCCTTTGCTGAATATCACCCGTGATTACAACATTGTATTTTATAAAAATAAATATCTAACAAAACCTATGCAAGCTTTTATCAAACTATGTCAACAAAAGGGGCAAACCATTTAAAAAGATCGAAACTTATCATCTAAGTTTCGATCCTTATTTTTTAGTCGAGATTTACTAATTCGTATTCACGACTTCCGATATTCAATTTTTCTGCCGCTTCTACGGTTAAAATACCATGGCGAGATTCCATTCTTTCAATCAAATGAACTTTCCCCGGATCCTCACTTGCATAAACTAAATCCACACAAGCTTGGTCTAATGCAACCGGGTCAACAGAACAAAGAATACCAATATCTGCAATCTTAGGGTCCTCTGCTTCAGCACAACAATCACAGTCGACTGACATATTACACATAACATTGATATAAACGATATTCTCTTTAAAATAATTTTGAATAGTTTGCGCAGCATCTGCCATAGATTCTAAGAATTCATCATGGTCAGCTGTCCAAATATTTTCAGCTACACCGGCACCATGGATATGAGCTTTACCATATCTAGATGCAATTCCAATAGAGATATTCTTTAAAGCGCCACCAAAGCCACCCATCGGATGACCTTTAAAATGGGACAATACTAACATGGAATCATAATTGCACATATTTTTGCCCACATAGTTTTCTTTCAAATGGAAGCCATTTTCAACTTTTAAAGCAACTTCGCCTTCTTCATCCATAATATCAACAGGGGCAATATCACTCCAACCATGAAGTTTCATTGTTTCCCAATGGTCCTTAGTTTCATAACGTTTACCTTCATAGGCTGTATTGCATTCAACAATCGTACCGTTGACATATTCAATCATAGGCTTCATAAAATCAGGTCTTAAAAAATTCTGATTGCCAACTTCTCCCGAATGAAGTTTAACAGCTACTTTTCCCGGTAATTGACGATTTAATGCCTCATACATTTTAATCATTGCTTGTGGTGTAATCTCTTTTGTAAAATATACTTTTGCTTTTGTCATGTTTTATCACTCCTTCGCTTATATTATATCACTTAGAGTCAACTCAAGGTCAAGCGTTTAATTTCGCTATCCTCAAATGTTTCAATCGTTTTTAAAACTCCGGGTAAGTTCTCATATAATGCTCGTTGATTATTTGGACAAATGACAATGATTTGACGACACCCGGCAGCATAAGCATTCGCTATACCTGAAAACGAATCCTCAAAAACAAGTGTATCTACCATTTTAACACCTAAATAATCAGCCGCCTTTTCAAACATGGCAATCTTATTTTGATAAGTACCATCATCATAAACTATCTGATTTATTTCAAACCATTGGTTTAGCTTAAAGCTTTCCACAAAGAATTCAATGTTCTCTTTAATTGAAGCACTCGCAATCGTAAAGGGAATTTGTTGTTTTTGAAGATAACTAAAGAAATCTTCCACGCCTTCGACTAAATGGAAATTCTGTTTGTCTTTTCGACAAAACTCACGATAATATGCTTCTTTTAATAATGAATATTTCTCAATATCCTCTGATGTAGCCTTACCATTCATAAAATATTGAATAATTTCCTTATTAGGCACACCGTTTAAACGTTGTACTAATTCTTCTTCACTAATATCAACGCCACGAATGAGCTTAGAAATCTTTCCCCATGCCTTAATATGCTTATCATTATCAAAAAACAAAGTGCCATTAAAATCAAATATAACACCTTTAGTTTTCATATCAGTCACCTTCTTTCGCTATGATTTGTCAATATTTCCTAGGAAATAACTTATAATTGCTTAGTCGTACACGGATTAACAAAAAACATATAACTGCTAAGCAGTAAAACAACTATACCACACCCTACAAAGACATAACCCACCGGAATTAAATCAGCAAGTGGTCCGAACATCTGCATACCTAAAGGCATTGCCAAACTATTAACCATTCCTAAAACACTGAAAATACGCCCTAACAATACCTTGTCTACTCTTTCTTGTAATCCGGTATATAACGGTGCATTATAGCAAGGCGAAGAAATACCAATCAAAATATTCGCTAAATAAAACAATAATAGCGTTTTAAAGCTACCAAGTCCGACCATACATAAGCCATAAAAAGCCCCTGCCAAAAAAGTAGTTTTAAACTTATCTTGAAAACCGGATAGATGAGCAATCACGATGCCACCAATAACCATGCCTAAACTATAAGTAATTTCCGCAACACTCAAATACCATAATTCATTACCGAAAACTCGACTGACACATAATGGTGTCATAAAAGCAGTTGGACTAATCAATAACATGAGCATAGCTTGATAAAGCAATAACTTAGCTAACCATGGCTGTGTTTTCAAATATTGCCAACCTTCTTGAATATCCTTAAAATATGTTACTGTTTGTCCTGTATTGTTTTGCGGTAAAGCTATTGTAAACATCATACTTATACCAATCAAAGCCGTTACTAAATCAATAGAAAGCACAAACTGAAATGAAAAGGAAGCTAAAAGCCAAGCACTTAACGCTGGTGCTAATAACATAGAAACCGAATTTAAACTTGCGTTAAAGCCATGAACTTTCTGTAAAGCATTATCCGGTACAATATCGACAATCGCGGTCTGACTAGCCGGTCCTTGTATCCCCGAACCTAAAGAACGGATAGCCAAAACAACATAAATCATGCCTATATCTGCACCTTGCCATAGCTCCATCACTAAAAGCCACAGTGTTGCCAAGGCAATCAGGGCATCACTAGCAATTAAAAGCATTTTCCGATTTTTACGATCTGCCAAGACACCGGCAAATGGTGAAATCAGAAATTGCGGTAAAAAACCACAAAACGTCGAAATAGCTAATGCCAATCCGGAAGATGTATCTAATGTAATCTTCCAAATTAAAGCATATTGAACTAAACTAGAACCAAATTGCGAAATAGTTTGGGCGCTCAAATAACAAATAATTTTATTTTTCCAAGTCATAGTTTTCAATCACACGCCTAGCAACATAAACACCATTTGCCCCTGCTTGAGCTAAACCACGGGTCAATCCTGCGCCATCACCGGCAAAATACAACCCTTGAATTTCGCTTTCAAACCCTTCTTTAACAACAGGACGAGCTGAATAAAATTTTGCCTCCAAACCATAAAGCAATGTATGTTCATTTGCAATTCCCGGAGTTACATGGTCTAATGCTTCTATCATTTCAATAATAGATTTTAGAGTATTGTAAGGCAGAACCAAGCCTAAATCACCGGGTACAGCTTCCGGTAAAGTCGGACGAGTATAGCCTTCCTTCATACGTTTTTCAGTTGACCGACGTCCTTTTTTCAAATCGCCGTAACGTTGCACAATAATACTGCCATTAGATAGGCGATTAGCTAAAGAAGCGACAGAATGCCCGTATTCATTAGGTTCATTAAACGGTTCACTGAAAATATGTGAAACTAACAACGCAAAATTCGTATTTTCACTGCCTAGCTTTGGATCATGGTAGGCATGACCGTTAGCCAACATCGTTCCCGAATGATTTTCAATAACGACGTGCCCACTTGGGTTTGAACAGAAAGTACGTACCTTCGTCCCGACAGAAGTATTATAAACAAATTTACCTTCATATAAGTTACGATTGATTTCGTCCATAACAATATTGTTACACTCTACACGTACCCCGATATCAACCTGATGATTGGTGAATTGAACACCATGTTTTTTCATGCACTTTGTCAACCATGCCGAACCATCACGCCCCGGTGCTAATAAAACGAAATCCGCATAAATCTTTTCACCATCTTCTAATATAACGCCACAAGCTTTGTTGTCTTGTACCATCACTTCCTCAACTGCCATCTTAAAACGCATCTCAATGTGGTCTTTGAGAAGAAGATACATGCTTTCCATGATTCGCAAATTCTCCTCTGTCCCTAAATGACGCACTCGTGAACGTAATAATTTTAAGCCATGAGCATAACCACGACGCTCGATTTCCTTAACTGCCGGTGTCATCGGATCAGTAATTTCCAAAGTAGCCCCATGTTTTAAATACAAATCATCAACATAATGAATGAGGTCCATCACTTCTTTTTCATCTAAATAATCTGTTAACCAGCCTCCAAATTCACTGGTAATATTGAATTTCCCATCAGAAAAAGCCCCTGCACCGCCAAAACCACAAGTAATCGAACAAGCAGGTAAGCACCCCGGTAAATCATCTTTAACAACCGGACAACGCTTAATCTTTTTATCTTTAATCGGACAATGGCGATGGATTACATCATGTCCCTTATCAATCAATAACACTTTTAAATGCGGTGCCTTCAAATAAAATTCATAACAAGCCATAATTCCCGCAGGTCCCGCACCCACTACAATAACATCATATTGTTTCATTTTAATTTCACTCCCCAATTATTCTATTGTACAGGGTTCTTGCCAAATGTCAAGCTATTTTGTTAATCGCTTACATTTTAAATCAAAATCCATTCTTACTTTTTAACTTTTTGTCACCCAAAAAAGAAGCTTGTAACCTCAATAGAATATCTATTTTGTTACAGCTCCTTTAACATTCTAAATAACCCCACATTTCGATTTAAAACAGGTATTATACTGAAGTGGTTAAATATGTTTATATCTATATTCTACTCCAAATTTTTTTCCTTATTTTTAATAATTACCCTCAAAGAATACCAACATAACCCCAAACTCAAGGTTGTGTCCACAATTATAGGTAACAAATCGTAATGTCCTGAAAAAATGTGAACAATTTCATTAACTAATAAGATAATACTCACACTAATCCCCAAAAAAGAGAAGTAGTAATTCCCCATGAAGAATGCATTAAGCACAAGATAGATACCTATTATAAAGAAAAGTATAGGTGGCATAAATGAAATTGCATAATCCGAATTAGCTAAAAACAAGAGCATAAGCAACATATCTTGAGAAAATGCCCTCATCAATTTATTATATAAATTTTTGTAAGATGCAAACTCTTTGTCCTCTTCCTCTGCTTCTTTATTCTTTTCTTCTACATTTACATAAGCATAAGCTTCTTCTATAGCTTTACTTTCTGCATCATCATCTTGCTTCGTTGGTGGCAAATCTGTTCCATATACAAATATATATATTGTATTAAAAATTGAAGTAGCAATATAAGTCACACCAATAAGTGCATCAAAGCTTAAATATATATAAGATGTTGGTCCTTGACTAATCATTTTCTGAACGGTTTCATAGATGACATACCAGCCAATAAAAAATTCTGGGATTGTATGAACTATTGGATATTCTTTAAAATATCCTCTCAACCATATTGAAGACGCTAAGAATAGTTTACCGATAAAAGAAAGATCAGTAGCTCTGAATATAAATACCCATGCCATCGTAAACATTAAAAGTGCATACTCGACATACGCAATACGTGTCCTTATATGCATAACACTCGCCACCTTTCAATATTGTTCTACTATAAAGATTTATGTGTGCCTTTACCATAAGCAGTATCCGGCTCATATACTATGTTTGCAGCTGACCAAGTATCTTCACCATTATGTTGATACCAATTTCCATGATACGAAACGCCATAAACAGCATTTATCATACCATCTTTATTAATATAGGCTTTATCATATAAACTATATGTAAAACAATCATTACAAAAAGCCACCATTTCAAAAAATGAATAAATACCAGTTGATAACCCTGCTGCAGTTAACCCTGCCTTCCCAAGAATCTTTTCAATTCCCATTTTCGCTAAATATTCCACAGCATCATTGATAGGCTTTTTCAATGTCACATCCATTTCTTTACAGAAAATAGTCCATGCCATTTTATCTTTTAATAAATTTCTAACATTTGCAGTTTCGGCAATAGGGAGATAAGTTACTTTTATCATCCAAAGTTTATTGTCAGCTATTGCACTTGGCTTACCGGACGTGTATTCCCAATATCCACCATTTGGCTGATTACCATGAGACTTCCCAGCTAAAACACCATCGAAAATACCATATGGGCTAATACCAGGCGTTCTACTTGCGAATGAATGAATAGCTGGATTTCCAATAGATTCAACATGCCTTTTAAAATTCGGCGCTTTATCATAGTCAACAATATACGGATAATCAGCACTTCCATCACCAGAAATAATAGCATTTTTTTACTCCTGATCGTAAATCTGCTCCATGATTTCATCATTTTGCTCGCTTTCATGAGCTTTTACTACTAAAAAATTATATAAGAAATTGCTCCATAAACACAAACTTAATAAACATAGTAAAGACCTCTTAATCATTCCTATCCCTCCCCATATAATTATTTAAGATATAATTGATTATTAAGATAAACCAATCATTTCTATTCATAAATATTATGCCATAATTTGGGACAAAAAAATAAATAAAATAAGCAAAAACGCGATTATTTGTTTAATTTTAAAAGGCTTACATTATTTTCTTTGATTGGATTCTTATATTAGCAGTATATTTTGTTAAACAGCCAATTAGGAATAAAAAATTGAACCTCATTAACTCAATTTCATTATGTTAGTGCCATTTTGAAACAGGATTTAGTCCTTTTCTGTTAATCGCTTACATTTATTTCCCATATTTAAAGCAACTAGGTTCGTGCGAATTCACGATTCCTACTGCTTGAAGATAAGCAAAAATCGTTACACTTCCACAAAACTTCATACCCCGTTTCTTTAAATCCTTCGCAATGCAATCAGACAATTCTGACTTTGTAAGAGTGACATCTCCTGGATAGATAATTTCATGATTCGTATAACCCCACAAATAATTAGAAAAAGACCCATACTCTTTTTGAATATCCTTAATGATTTTAGAATTAGAAATTGTCGCAAGTATTTTAGCTCTACTTCTCACAATCCCCTTATCTTGCATAAGAGCTTCCACCTTAGCTTCATCATATGCAATCACTTTATCTATATCAAAATTATCAAAGGCTTTCCTAAAATTTTCTCTTTTCTTTAAAATAATCAGCCATGAAAGTCCGGCTGAAAAACTCTCCAAAATCAACTGTTCATAAAGTAAATGATCATCATAGACAGGCACCCCCCATTCCTCATCATGATACTTTAAGTAAATTTCCTCTTGATTTTCCACCCAAAAACAGCGTTTAACCATTATTCTCACACTCCCTTAACCTCATTATAATGGATTTTTAATATAATGTACATTAAAAGACAGCTATAATCTAGCTGCCTTCTCTTTCAATAATCTTTGTTTTTCTTTATTCGCTTTAATGACTTTCTGTCTTGAAAATTCTTCTCTTTCCTTTTCCTCTAAAGAATCACTGATAAACTTAACTGTTTCAATAAAATCCGGAATAACGATGTTTTTCAAGGCATTCGCTCTTTTTTGAGATTTTCTGATGGCGTTGGCTAAGCGATAAACACTGTTTTCAACTTCCGCTAAGACAACCGTAATCTCTTTTACCTTTGCAAAGCAACGATAAGCATAGTCAAGTTTAGAATTCGCTCTATCTAATCCGTAAACAAGTTTTTCAGATGGTTTCTCATAAGAAATTGTCGGAATTTCAACTCCCATGACACTGCGATAAGTGACATCAATACCTGTATCAATCGGAATCTCCTCAACAATATCATCAATCAAACCTAAACTCATATTCGCTTCTTGTAAAGCTAAATAAGCTTCTGCATAAGTATCGGTGATTTTATCACGCAACATTTTAACACTTTCAACTTGTTGCATCATTTCACGAATTAAGATATTTCTTTTTTTATCCATTAAATCATAACCCAAGGTTGCGAGTTCTAATGATTTTTTGGTCGCAATCAAATTACCTTTGGTTGGGAAAACCTGTTTATTTGCCATATTAGTTTAACTCTTTAATCAGTTTTTCCTGTTTAATGTCAAAGCGTTCAACCGCACGCTGATGATCGTAGTGTTCTTTAAGAACATCATCATCAACACGGTCCAATTCTTCAATTGGTAAAACCGACAATAAATCCCAACCAAGATCTAATGTTTCTTCAATTGAACGATTCGCTTTAGCACCTTGAGCAATAAATTGCTTTTCAAATAAATCACCAAAAGCCATGTACTGTTTATCAATTGGTGATAATTCATCTTCACCGATAACAGATGCCAAACTTCTTGCATCTTGCACCTTGGCATAAGCTGCAAACAGCTGATTTGAAACAGCTGAATGGTCAGCTCTTGTATATCCTTCTCCGATACCGTCTTTCATCAAACGTGAAAGTGATGGCAATACACCGACCGGTGGGAAATAACCTTTGCTGTTTAAATCTCTATCTAAAACAATTTGCCCCTCAGTAATATAACCGGTCAAATCCGGAACTGGATGCGTAATATCATCATTAGGCATTGTCAAAATAGGAATTTGTGTTACTGAACCATTAGCACCTTGAATAATGCCGGCACGTTCATATAGGCTAGCTAAATCCGAATATAAATAACCCGGATAGCCTTTACGTCCCGGAATTTCACCCTTACTAGATGAGAACTCACGCAAAGCTTCACAATAAGATGTGATGTCAGTCATAATGACTAAAACGTGCATATCATGTTCGTAAGCTAAATATTCTGCACAAGTTAAAGCACATCTAGGTGTTAATGTACGTTCAATGATAGGGTCATTACTCAAGTTAACAAACATAACAACCTTTTCCATAACGCCCGCTTCTTCAAAAGAGCGTTTGAAATAATCGGCAATATCGTTTTTAACGCCCATCGCCGCAAACACAATAACGAATTTCGCATCTTTTTCGCCTGTGATTTTAGCTTGTTGAACGATTTGAACAGCTAATTCATTGTGAGGCATACCTGAACCTGAGAAGATAGGTAATTTCTGTCCACGAATTAAAGTAGTTAAGGCATCAATAGATGAGATACCTGTATTGATATAGTTACGTGGATAAACACGTGAAACAGGATTTAATGGTTGCCCATTGATATCCATTCTCTTTTCAGCGTAAATTTCACCTAAACCATCAATCGGTACACCTGCACCATTGAAAGTTCTTCCTAAAATTTCAGCTGATAAAGGCATTTCCATCGGACGTCCGGTTAATCGTGTACGCGTATTATTTAAAGATAATTTATTTGTACCTTCAAATACCTGAATAACCGCACGTTCACCTTCAAGCTGAACAATACGTCCTAAACGCTTAGAACCGTTATCTAAACGAATTTCAACCATTTCATCATAGCTCGCGTTTTTTACATGATCAAGGGCAATTAAAGAACCATTGATCTCAGATAATCCAATATATTGAAGACTCATTGTTCTTTCCCCCTTCTATCTCACACGACTGATTTCCCTATCGATTTCAATGATATAATCATCTAACATTTCAATGTGATCATTAGGGACATCGTATTTCATTTTAACAGCTTTATCAAATAAACCTGTAGCTAAAACACTTGAAACAGTTTTACCTGAAGCCACTGCTTCTTTAGCTTTTTCATATAAATGCAAAATAACTTCCATCATTTTCATCTGCTTAGCCATTGGTACATAAGTGTCATCATTATGGAAGGCATTCTGTTGTAGATAGCCAACACGAATAACACGGGCAATTTCAATAACCAATTTCTGATCATCTGGCAAAACATCTGAACCAATCAACTTAACGATTTCCATCAATTTTGTTTCTTCAGCTAATAAAGCTTGAATTTGTTGACGACAAGCCAAGAATCTTGGACTGACGTTGCTATCATACCACTTAGCTAAATCATTGACATACTCGCTGTAACTTTGGTTCCAGTTAATCGCAAAATAGTGTCTTGCATAAGCCAAAGCTTTATCCAAAGCCCAGAAGCAACGAACAAATCGTTTTGTATTTTGCGTAACAGGTTCAGAGAAATCGCTACCTTGTGGTGATACGGCACCGATAATAGATACTGAACCACTGGCACCATTTAAAGTTTCCATATAACCTGCACGTTCATAGAATTGAGATAAACGGCTTGGCAAATAAGCAGGGAAACCTTCTTCAGCAGGCATTTCTTCCAAACGGCCTGAGATTTCACGTAAAGCTTCTGCCCAACGTGAAGTAGAATCGGCCATGATAGCTACATGGTAACCCATATCACGATAATATTCCGCTAATGTTACACCGGTATAAATAGAAGCTTCACGAGCTGCTACCGGCATATTTGAAGTATTGGCAATCAAGACAGTTCTATCTGTTAACGGACGATTTGACTTAGGGTCAATCAACTCACTAAACTCTTCAAGAACCTGTGTCATTTCATTACCACGTTCGCCACAACCGACATAAACAATAATATCGGCATCACACCATTTAGCTAACTGGTGCTGTGTCATCGTTTTACCGGTACCAAACCCTCCCGGAATTGCCGCTGTACCACCTTTAGCAATTGGGAATAACGTATCGATAACACGTTGCCCTGTAACTAAAGGAATAGAAATCGGTTTTCTTTCTCTAACCGGACGAGGATCTTTAATTGGCCATTTCTGAACTAAAGTTAATTCATGAATATTTCCAAAATCATCTTTGATTTTACATACTGTATCATTGATTGTGTATTGTCCATCTGGCATGACTTCACATACCACACCACTTAAGCTTGGTAAAAGCATACAGCGATGCTCAATCAATGGTGTTTCAGGACAAGTTGCATAAATAGCGCCACCTTCTAAGCGGTCGCCGACTTTTACCTTTAAAGTAACATCCCAAAGCTTCGTTTCATCTAAGCTTGAAACATCGCTACCTGTTGGGATAAAAGCACCTGCACCTTTTGCAATTTCTTTTAAAGGACGTTCAATTCCATCAAAAATATTCGTTAAAATACCAGGACCTAAAGTTGCACTGATAGGTTGACCTGTCGTATAAACAGGATCTCCCGGCATTAAACCTGTTGTTGTTTCATAAACCTGAATGGTTGTTTGCTGGTTAGTGATAGAGATAACTTCACCAATTAGCCTTTCTTTACCGACATAAACCATTTCCAACATCGAGAAATCTGTTGTATCTTTGACGGTGATGACCGGTCCGTTAATTGAATATATAACGTTTTCGCTCATAGTACACCTCTCTTGTGGTTTTTCCACAGAATTATTGAATCACTAAACCAGAATGATTATAGAACCATTCCTTACAGCTTTCCAAACGATTATCTAAAGAATTATCTATAACTAAGCCTCTTTGAGCATTGATTGCAATAAATCCGCCAATTTCAATACTAGCATCTTCAACAAGCTCAACTTCACCTTTAAATTCTGCCTTTAAGCCTTCAAACAAACTATAATCGGCATTGGCAATATGAATAAGCACTTGCCCTTCATAAATTTCTAAAGGCAATTGATTGATTTGAGATTTCAAGAAAATTTGATAGTCATCTTGTTTTGTATAAGCCATTAATTGTGCTTTAGCTTCTTCAAAAACTTTATTTTGAAGTTCTTGACGTTTCGCAATCAATTCTAAGTTAGTCTTTCTTTGCATTGCAGATATTTCTTTTTGATTTTCTAAAATAATCTCATTGATTTCTTTTTCCATTTGTCTTTTGGCATCTAAAGAAGCTTCACGACGAATTTTTTCTAAAGCTGATTCACGAATTTCTTTAGCTTCAGTAATCATCGTTAATCTTTCTTTATCTGCTTCTTTGGCAATGGATTGTTTAAAATAATCTAATAACTGTTGCTCACTTTGCATTTGATTCACCTCATAACTTCACGCCAACAGCTTCACTGACATAGCGGTCAATAGTTTCACCGATTTTAGATTGGCCATGGCGATCAGGTATTTCAACGATCAGCGGTTTTTTCTGACGCAGTTTAAGTTCTGAAATAACATCAGGCGCAAGCTCAACTAGCTTAGTTGTCAGCAATATAATCGCAATACTTTCATCATGCATTTTTTCCTCTAATAATTCCAATAATGCCTGACGTTCATGAACGACTTTACCTTCAATTCCAGCTAATCTCAGACCTAACTTTGTATCAATGTTATCGCTGATTAAATAGAATTTCATGGACTAACCTCTTATAATTTATTGATAATTAAGATAGAAATCAATAATCCGTAGATGGCAACACCTTCACCTAAGGCTACGAAGATTAATGCCTTACCAAAGTTCTTTTCATTTTCAGAGAAAGCTCCGATAGCAGCAGGTGCAGCAGCCGCAACGGCAATACCGGCACCTAAAGCAGAACAACCCGTTGCAAGAGCAGCAGCTAAGAAACCTAAACCTTGAGCTAATGTACCTGCAATAGAAGCAACTTCAGATGTTCCTTCAGCAGCGCTTGCACTACCCATTGTGTACAAGAAGCAACCACCTACTAAACCGAAGAATAATGCTACGTGACTAGCTAAACGCATTTTTGCAGCTTTTTTTGTCGCTTTTCCCTTAAATACAGCAACTAAAGGTAAAGAGATTAACACAACAATCACAGCTGGAACTAAAATTTCTAATAAACTCATCTTTTTTTCCTCCAATTTTAATCTTTTAATGCACTTAAGGGTCTAAATTCAATACCCCCACCCTCATAGTAACGAGAGAACATTTCATAAAATTCCAAACGTAAAACCTGAATACCGACAATCATACCTTCCAAGCACATAACAAATAAGTTACCGAAGATTAGCACTACCGGTACAAAAGCAGGTCCTACCATACCGGCTAATACATAAACAACAAGCATCATACCCGCATGGCTTAAGACAAACCCGCCGATACGCAAGAATGACATTGTATTAGCGACAAATGTTAAACATACTTCTAATGTTTCAAAGATACTTTCCACAAAGAACCCACCAAAGCCGTTAGGGAACATATCTTTTCCTTCTAAACGGTGGCTCAATGGCTCTTTTAAGAAAATTAAGACTAATGGTAAGACAATTAAACCTAGAATATATGCTGTATTAAATACACTAATACCTAAGCCCATCTGTAAACCGATACCAGCCAAAACACCGCCATAGAAGACGATTCCGGCTAAACCGTTTTGTGAGAATAAAGCCTCACCGATTTTTTTATTTTTAAAATTGATAATCGTGTTGATTGTAATAGACATTAAAATCAATACAGCGCCTAAAACAACAGTTGATATTAACAAAGTCATCGTGAAATTAGGATCCAAAGTTTCAATTGGTTTTTCATGTAATCCTAATACTTCTGTAAAGAATGGTGTCAGGATTTCTTCATCACCAAAGAATGACCCGTAAATTAAACCGAAGATAGCTGAAGATAGACCGATACGAACACCGATGTCCCCTAAACGCATTCCCATTTTTTTAGCTGCGAACAAGCCGACAAATGATAATAAAATACCTTGTCCCAAATCACCGAACATAATACCGAACAATAACGTATATGTGATTGCAACAAACGGTGTTGGATCAACTTGTCCATACATCGGTAGTCCATACATTTCCACAAACATTTCGAATGGGCGGACAAACCAGTTATTTTTCAATTGAGTTGGTGGATTTAAACGCTTGTCCTCATAAGCATCATGATCCTCAACGCGAACACCTTCAATATCGGCAAATGCTGCTTTAATTTCAGGAATATCTTTCCCTTGAGCAAAACCTCTGATTTCAAACGAATCCCCCAAACCAACAACATATTTACGAGCATCATAAGTTTCATTCAAATGCTTAATAATGTTGTAGTAGTGATTGATTTGTTTAGCATTTTCTGCCACAAATTCTTGTTGGTGTTTTTCAATGTGCGCAATATGCTCCGCATCTTTCACCAATTCCTCTTGCATAATCTTTTTCGCATCATCAGGTGTTCCGTGAATAAATTCCGGAATCTTGATACGTTCAAAATGCAATGCTGAGAAAATATTATCGACTAATGCCTCTTTTTCTGTGGTTGTCAGATAAGCACACCAGCTGTATGCTTTATCCTCTTTAAAGGATATAAACACAAAGCCCTCATCGTTATGTTTCTCTAATAGTCCCTTACTGCCAATCGGCAAGCGACCGAAACGCACTTTAATATAGCGGCAAGAGAATAAATCGTCAAAGTTAAAATCAGAAGATTCAATGTGGTCAAGTGTTTCTAAAGCCTCTTTGTCCTCTTTCTGAACAATTTTTAATTCACTGATAAAACTAGCGAATTGTTCTGACTTTTCGTTAATACTTTTCACATATTCTTTGACTTCTTCGAGATTGATGTCAATATCATCACAGCTCTTTTCAACGGAAAGTGTCATTCCCAATTGTGTAGCTGCTTCTTCTAAATCATGAAGCACATCTTCATAAGGACTGTCCTCATTCATAGAAGTTAAACTTTGAACTTTCTCAATAATCTTACTAGCTACTTCCGGGTGAAAGTTATCTAATTTTGAGAAACGCAACAAAACTTCTTCAAGATGTTGCTTAGATGAGATGATATTAACTAATCTCATTTTCGCAATAGCCATTTTTTTGACTCCTTTCTTAAAATATCATCAATGATGAAATCCAAAACTTAATAAATCAACATTTTTTCAATATTTTCACTAGGCGTACCATAACGCACACCTTCGATAATATTGATTAAGTTTTCGATCTCAAGCTTTTGCATTACATAGAAAGTTGTAAATACCATAGACGCATTCGTTGAAAATCTCATATATCTGCGACTTAGGTTGTACTTAACTTTATCTGCGTAATACTCAATAAATACATAGTCTTTGTCATCAGCCATAATCTGATAGTTAGATGCAGCTAAAATATTTAAGATAGCCACATCGTCTTCCGCTTCTGTCAGCTTCTTCAAAAACTTATTTGACATTCGCTGATGAGTTAAAATCAATGAATTATAAATTGTCTGACTATCTACATCAAAAAATCTTTTATAACGATAAATCTTGGCAATATTTAATAGCTCAACTTGACTTTCAAAAATAGTTAAAAGCTCTTTTTTAGTTTTACCTTTAAATTCACTGTCTATCGTTTTAAAAATCCAGTCGTAAAAATAAGCATGGAGTGCATACTCGCAGGCAACATAATTAACTTTTTGATTTCTGTTTTCAGGCTTTAATGACTTAAGCACTTCATCATAACCGGTACGCTCTAATACTTTTAATAGCGCATCAAAATCTTCTGCATTCAATAAATCACGCAAATTAAAAGAGATATACTTTTCTAAATAAACCGGTATCTCTGTATTAAACGCTTCGTATAAATCAGAATTTATCGTACGTAAACGCATTAAAATCAAATCGATTTCCTGCTCCTTTACAACAAAGTTATAAAAAGACTGATTTTTTGTACCTACATAGCGAAGTAGCTTCTGCATTCTTAAAAAGCCGGCTTGACGAAGCAGATGTTCCAAATCACCTCGGTGAATAGCATTTTCACGCACATCAGCCAAGGCTTCTTGATAAACTGTTTCGGTTTTAAGAAAAGCAGCAATCTCAGGGACGCTATGTTTTCTTAAAAGCTCTTGATAATGCTCGTCTAATAGACGCTTGCCGTACATTGATTTTGCTTTAGATGCAACGGCATTGGTTGATAATGACAACTTTTTTCACCTCTTTTCAACTAGCTTTATCTTTCCAGACATTTATCTACAATCGTTTTGACCCACTCATCTTTCTTAACCTCAAATAATTGAGAAATTTTTGCGAATGATGTTTCAAATTTCTTCTCGCTTGCACTTTTTTCTACTTGAAAAATAGAAGCTAACTCTGCCTTTTTATCTTCAATCTCTTTTTGCGACTGAGCGATAAATTCTTGATAGATGTCCTCTTTGTGAGTTGTCATCATATCTAATGCTTGTTGTTTTTCGGCTTTGGCTTGCTCAACAGCCTCACGCGCTTCTTTATCGCAAGCAATAATTTCTTTGATAATCGTTCCCATCACTTTAGGCCTCCTTTCACGACTTATTTAGACACGGAAAATTATACTCCTCTCTTTCATCTTTTACAATAACAAAACTTAAATGAAAGCGTTATCTTTTTGAATTGTGACATTTTCCTATATTAAACATTTATTTTTCAATCTCTATATCAAAATAAAAAAGAACCCGAAAGTTCTTAATTTTTTTATGGTGACCTGTACGGGGTTCGAACCCGTGAATGTATGCGTGAGAGGCATATGAGTTAACCGTTTCTCCAACAGGCCATTTAGACAAGTGCTATTATAGCACCATGTCCTAAAAAAAGCAATGTCAAATTTATATGATTGTATTGACTAGACCTAAACGTTGTAATTCTTTAACGATCCCATGCTCTATACAAGGTTCGGTTACCTGATTGGCAATCTTTTTTAGTGCATCATAGCCATTGCCCATCGCTACACCGTACCCTACAACCTCGACCATTTCCATATCATTAGCACCATCACCAAAGGCTATACTGTTTTCAATAGGGATATTTAATATGTGTAAAAGTTCAACAATAGACTTGCCTTTAGATACGCCACCAAGATTGATTTCAAAAGACCCACTATTGCCGTGATCCAAGATTTCGTATCCCTCTAGTCTTAAAGCACGAATATAATCTTTATCTTCGTCTTTTTCGCAAAGAACTTCAATCTTAGCTGTATCAACCTCATTTAAGTCAAAATCATCAACAAAATATTCCAATGGCACTTCAAAGCGTTCAAACATTTCATACATAGCTTTAAATTTAGTCGGACAGTAACTGATATTCGTATCCAATAAGCAATAGGAAATACCTTTTTTCTCAAATTCCCCTACAAGCTTTTTAACTTCTGTTTTAGGGATATAGTGCGAAATAAGTGGCTTACCTTCTTTTAGTGCAATAGCACCGTTACATAAGACAAAACCATCAAAACCGATTTCACGAATTTCTTGATTCAAGTAGGCATAAGATCGTCCTGAAGCCACAAAACAAAGATGTCCTTGAGCTTGCAACTGCTTTAACGCCTGCTTCAAGTAGTTTGAAATATAGGGCATACCATTAGCACAATCGAAAAGTGTCCCGTCGACATCAAAGAATAAAATACGTTTTTCCATCCCTTATTTCTCCTTAAATTAAATTCATCTCTTGCATGATTTTCAAAATACCGTCGCTATCAGGATTTTCAAAGAAATAATCACCTAATGCTTTGAGCGACTCACTTGCCCCTTCAAAAACAACACTTGTCCCAGCCATACTCAACATCTCATAATCATTCATGCTATCGCCAAATGCAATACTGTCTTCTACAGGAATTTGGTAATATTCGCATACTTTTTTCAAAGCATGACCTTTTGTACAAGTTTTATCAATTAACTCTCCATTACAATAACCTTTATCGTCCTCACTGAATAAAACAATATTAAAATAGTCCTCAAAGTGATGCTTAATATTTAAAAAATCCTCCTTACGTGGTGAAACGAAAGTTACTTTTGGAACAGGAATGTCTAAATTAAATTCGCTTAGTTTCCTACTGGTAGGTAGATTTCTTCTTGTTTCACGCATTCTTTCAAGCTCTTGATTGCTTCGAGCTTCGATTTCATGAAGCTTATCAAAAAAATCTTTTATCCCATCTGTCTGATATAATGCGTGTTTTGTTTCAAGGGTAAAATATATATTATGTTTTTGAAAAAGTTCAAGAATTTGTGCGACTTTAGCCTTAGGTAAATAATGTTCATAAATTGTCTGATTATTAACATAAATAATCGACCCTGCTGATGTAATATAGCCGTCAAACCCCAATTCCTTAATAGACGGATAAATAGATGCCAAAGCGCGACCCGTTGAAATAAAAAGAATATAGCCTTTTTCCTTGGCGGATTGCAATGCTCTAAGTGTACTTGATCGCAATTCCGTACTACGACCAATCAATGTTCCATCAATATCAAAAAATAAAATCTTTTTGTCCACTTGAATAGCCCCCTTTCATATTCGACCTAGATTATAACATAAATCAATCCACATACGTCAATTTTTCATAAAATTAAAAAGAAGCTAAAATAAAAAGAAATAAATAAGTAAAAGGATAAGTGACAAAGAGAAGTAAAAAAGACAAATATAAATAGGAGTATAGAAAAAAATAAAAATATAAATAAAAAATGTAAAATACAAAAAAAGACATAAAAAAAGGAACCCGGCAGTTAGCTATTGTTGCACAAACGCACTATCGTCGCCGTAAAGATGCTTAACTGCTGTGTTCGGTATGGGTACAGGTGTGTCCATCTTGCCATCACCACCGGATTCTTCTTTTCTCTGAGCTCTCACTCAAAACTAAATATAACTACTCCGACTTTCTCTCTTTGATTCTTTTTCTTGTGGTTAAGTCCTCGACCTATTAGTATCAGTCCGCTTCATGTATCACTACACTTTCACTTCTGACCTATCTCCTTGTCGTCTTCAAGGGGTCTTACAACTTGCGTTGGGAAGTCTCATCTTGAAGGGGATTTCACGCTTAGATGCCTTCAGCGTTTATTCCTTCCACACGTAGCTACCCAGCTGTGCCACTGGCGTGACAACTGGTGCACCATTGGTGTGTCCATCCCGGTCCTCTCGTACTAAGGACAGCTCTCCTCAAACTTCCTACGCCCACGACAGATAGGGACCGAACTGTCTCACGACGTTCTGAACCCAGCTCGCGTACCGCTTTAATGGACGAACAGTCCAACCCTTGGAACCGACTTCAGCTCCAGGATGCGATGAGCCGACATCGAGGTGCCAAACCTCCCCGTCGATGTGAACTCTTGGGGGAGATCAGCCTGTTATCCCCGGGGTAGCTTTTATCCGTTGAGCGACGGCCCTTCCATTCGGTACCGCCGGATCACTAAGCCCGACTTTCGTCCCTGCTCGACTTGTTGGTCTCGCAGTCAAGCTCCCTTCTGCCTTTACACTC
>ERZ808028.537-NODE-537-length-30662-cov-5.042341_pt1 | contig 30662 bp, 24 predicted proteins | sample MGYA00380184_ERZ808028 | MGnify/ENA primary metagenome ERZ808028 (study PRJEB31490, sample SAMN06133397) | mouse gut metagenome | isolation source: J8_1 | host: mice | place: China: Chengdu | collected 2015-05 ...
AGCTCGTATCCGTTGCCCAGATTCATCACAACAGTATGTCCTGTCATCGGATCGTCATAGATCCTGCTCACCATGCCTGCTGCTGCCGCTTTCACAGATTCCCCTGAGGCTGCCGCAAGCACCAGGGCCGGATTGCATTTATATTGCTGCAGTGTCGGAAAATACACCGACTTATCCGCACTGTAGTTGATCAGGATATTTCCGGCAAAAGGCATGACCAGAGAGTCCGCCTCGCTGAAAGTAAGCTCAGGCTGTATCTGTGCCGCCACCGCCTCGGAATCCGCCTCCAGGATCTCATCCTCCGCCGGAAGTTCCACCATCGCTTCCGTGATCTCTTCCTCTCCGTCCTTTGTCTTCCCCTCTCCGATGATCAGATCGGATGAGGCTTCCTTCAAACGGATCGCCTCCGCCTTTTCATCAAACGGATCTGCGCTTTCTGAAGCTTTCGATGATCCCCCGTAATTATTTTTTACTGTAGAGGAGTCCACCTCTGTAGATGCCGGGTCATAGTCCAGATCGCTGTCTGTCACCGGAATGTCCTCCGCAACGATCCCCGATGATCTGCCGTCCTCCAGAGAACTGAAGTCGATCGTATAACCGCCGTCCTCCTCCTTCTCCTTTCCGTTCCGTACATAAACCCCCGTTACCGTCAGGGCTGACAGTACCAGCACCGAGGAGGCAATCATGATCGCCCTTTCTTTTCTCTGCCCACTTTTACCGCTACGCTTCTTCATTCTATTTTCCTCCAAACCACATATATACTAAATTTGATACTATGCCCTTAGTTTTTCCATAGCTGCCTGTTTTATGCAGTTTTGGGGGAAAAATATTTGTTTGTTTATCAGGTCGCCAGATCCAGGTGCTGCATGCTGCCGGCGGCGCCGTTTTCGTAGAGGAACATGCCTGTGCTTCTGGTGACGGCGCTCACTTCTCCGTCTCTGCCGTATTGGGTGTAATAGGTGGGCATTTTATTCAGGCAGATCGCGCCTACGCCTTTGTCGGCGAGGGTGTAGAGCTGCGGTCCCTCTTCGGTCTGGACCCATATTTTCAGATGTTTCCAGATCGCGTCGTTTTCATCGATCCAGCCGTTGCCGTCCTCGTCGTATTTTGCGAGATCTGCGAAACCGTCCCCGGAAGCTGTGCCAAACAATTCGCTTCCGTCGTTTATCCTGCCGTCATTATTTTTGTCCAGCGCCAGATAGCCGCTGCCGCTGTTCAGCTTGTGGATATTTTCTTCCACTCCGTTGCCGTCCAGATCAAAGTAAAACGTCTGATCTGAAACGGTTGCCGGTGAGGAATCCAGGTTGATCACAAGCGGATCGCACAGATTCACGGCTTTCTGTATATCGAAACTTTCTTTATAATATGCCTCAAACCGGCTGCTCATATGTACATTCAGGTTAAAGTCAATGGTCCTGCCATCCTCCGTCACCACCTGTCCCTGTGTCTGGAAGGATGCGCTCTGCTCCTGCATATAATAGGTTTCCGTCTCGTAGTGCAGATTTTCTATTCCCCACGATGACGATAGGCTGTTTTCACCGAAAGACGGCATTCTTTTCGCATGCTCCCCGAAGAGCATATCTAACAGGAACATAACGCTTCTCTGGCGCATCTTCCCCGATACATCCTCCTCCTGTTCCATCCCTTTCCCGCGCAGCATCATAGAACGAAAACTGCCTTTTGTACGCGTCATGCTCTGTTTGATCTTGACCGTTTCTTTTCTTTTTGTCTGTGATGTCATTAAATAACGACTGTTTTCAATTTTCATCCGTCGTTTCATCCCCTTCCTTCATAATAATTAAAAAACCACGAAAGGTGCACATTATCTGTTGTGTACCTTCCGTGGTCTTTTACTCATCCTGTATTAAGTATATCGGAAGTTTTTTGAAAATATTTATGGCTGGCATGCAGGAAAAATCCCGGTTTGCATCATTCAACCTTCAGTCCGAGGCATTCCGCCCTTTTCTTAAAGCTCGCATACTGCCGTCCCGTGATAAAATCTTCCCGTGTGATGGGCGCCGTAAAATGGAAATCCACCTTTTCCATCGCTTTTTGCGCCGCCTGCCGGATCGTCATCTCGCCAAACTGATACGGCGCATCCATGTTTCTCATATAATCGATATCAAATGCATTATTATGGTCAAACAGCGGATGGCATCCCAAAATTTCCATCGTCTCCGTGTCATAGAAAAATCCCCAGTTCTGCCCGTGCCTGTCCCGGTTGCTGATCAGGAAATCCACGATCCACATCTTATAAATGCTCTCCGCATCGATGCGGAACATCTCCGCCTCGGGATCAATCCCGTTTACGTTACAATAGGAGACAAACTCCATGCCGGTCAGGATCGCCTTTGATTCCGTAGTCATACAGGGGCACATACAGACATACTTCCCGCCGTCCTCCCCGGCTTCATAGTGCACATGTTCCACATTCATCTTATCCAGCAGGTCAGAGCACATCACTTCTATCCGGGATTCCGTATTGCCGTCCGCCCCCAGTTTATAGAGCCATAAAAGCTGATCCGCATGCCGCCTCCACGCTTTGGCATAAGCCCCGTTCGTCGTCAGCTCCGGAGTGATCATAGATCCCTGCAATGTCAGGGATTTCCCGTGCAGCGCCACCTGCGCCACCACCTCGTTCAACGGATTTTGCTTTATGTCAACCTGATCCCATGTAATATTTCCGTCGTCTTCAAATTTCAGCCAGTAGGGATCTGCCACAGACGCCGCTCTGCAGGTCATAGCGATCTTAACCTTCTGTTCATCCGTCCCTGTCTGCTCAAAGCGGAACAGATTGTAGATCCACTTTGCGTTTGCCCGGCTTAAAAGCAGTACCCGGTTGGCTAACCAGCTTACGACCGCCTCCTCATTCTTTCTGGCCGCCACGATGAGCCTTGTCATATCATAAGATGTCTTTATGCTGCCGGCATCCGGGATTTCCTGCAGCCGTCCCCGCAGAGGATAGGGCAGATATTTTTCCCGCAGCACTTCATACCGCAGGGCGTCAAAATCCACCCTCATCACTTCCGCGTCTTTCATCATGATCGTAAAAGGTTTCACGCCGTCCATATTTTAAACCCTGTTATAATTGATCAGGCAGCCCTTTAAGATGATCTGCCTCTCCTCATCCGTCAGTTCGCCCAATGTCAGTTCAAACTCCTGCAGGTTTCCGGCCTCCGTGTCCACCTTATAAGCCCTGATCACATCCGCTTTCTCCTCCACAGCTTTCCTGATATCCGGCACAAAGAGATAGTCCAGGTTCTGAAACGGAAGTTCTCCCTCCTTGATCAAAAACGGCAGCATGCCCCAGTTGATCAGATTGGAACGGTATCTCTTTGTGGCATATTCGTTGGCGATGTTCGCCCAGCCGCCCAGCACTTTCTGGCAGGAGGCAGCCTGTTCCCTGGCGGAGCCGTCACCCGGTTTTACCGCAAAGATCGTGGAGCCGAAACCGGTATTATCGTGGCTTGCATCCGCAAAAGCCTTCTTTACCACATCCATCACCGGTTTCACATCCGGATGCGCCTGACAGGGATGCTCTCCCGCCATTCTCGCGGTTTCCGCCTTCTGGATATCCTTTGCGCGCCCCACATATTCCGGATCCTTTCTGGACAATGTAAACTCTGCAAGGCCAAGCGGATTGGAACGGTAGGAGGAGGTTTCACCGGAAGGGATCAGTTCATCCGTCGTCGTCACCGGATCGTGGATCTCCGCCACCACACGCAGCACAAGATTCTCCGGCAGCGCGCCCATCTTCGGCCAGTCCTTGATGTTCGGTCCGAACTGGATCTCCACAGACTCATCCGCCACGCCTTTGGAATCGAATACCCTGTTGGCATAAATATTGCTGTCAAAATGATATTTATATTTTCCGATCTCGCCGTCGAAGTCCGTCGCCGCGGTCAAAACGCCTTTGTTCGCTGCCGTCGCCGCAATGGAACGGGCATCCATCAGCGCCACCGACGCGATCTGGCCGCTCTGCAGTTTGGAGCCCTCCCTGTTCGGGAAGTTTCTCGTGGAATGACGGATGCTGAAGGCATTGTTCGCCGGCGTATCGCCCGCGCCGAAACAGGGACCGCAGAATGCCGTCTTCAGGACTGCGCCCGTCTCCAGAATATCCGCTGCCTTACCGTTTTTGATCAGTTCCATGTAAACGGGCATGGACGCCGGATATACGCTGAGCGTAAAGCCCTCCGCCCCGATATAGCTGCCCTTTAAGATATCAGCCGCCGCACAGATATTCTCAAATCCGCCGCCCGCGCAGCCCGCGATAATGCCCTGATCCACCATCAGTTTTCCGTTCTTCACCTTGTTCTTTAACGTAAAGTCAACGGCGCCGTCCAGGCTCACCGCGGCACGTTTCTCCACATCCGCCAGAATATCCTCCAGATTAGCGTTCAATTCCTCTACCGTATAGGTATTGCTGGGATGGAAAGGCATCGCGATCATCGGCCTGATGCTGCTCAGATCCACTGTGATCGCCCCGTCATAATAGGCGGCCTTCCCCGGCTTTAACTCTGCGTACTCTCCGCTCCTGCCGTGGATATCATACCATTCTTTGATCTGCCCATCGGTCTCCCAGATGGAGGACAGGCAGGTTGTCTCCGTCGTCATCACATCGATGCCGATCCTGAAATCCGCGCTCAGGGAAGCCACGCCCGGCCCCACAAATTCCATCACTTTATTTTTCACATAGCCGTTCTGAAACACTGCCCCGATGATCGCCAGCGCCACGTCCTGCGGTCCCACGCCCTTCACCGGCGCGCCCGTCAGATACACCGCTACCACTTCCGGCCTGTTGATATCATAAGTCTGGTTCAAAAGCTGTTTGACAAGCTCCGGGCCGCCCTCGCCCATCGCCATCGTACCCAGCGCGCCGTAACGGGTGTGGGAATCCGAGCCCAGGATCATCTTTCCGACCCCGGCGAGCATTTCCCGTGCATATTGATGGATCACCGCCTGATGAGGAGGCACGTAAACGCCGCCGTACCGCTTCGCGCAGGTCAGCCCGAACATATGGTCATCCTCATTGATCGTGCCGCCCACCGCGCAGAGCGAATTATGGCAGTTCGTCAGCACATAGGGCATCGGAAACTTCTCAAGCCCCGAAGCCCTCGCCGTCTGGATGATCCCCACAAAGGTGATATCATGGCTTGTCAGCTTATCAAACCGGATCTTCAGCTTGTCCATGGAATCCGACGTATTATGCGCCTTTAAGATCCCGTAAGCCATCGTCTCCTTGGCCGCTTCCTCCTTCTTCACTTCCACGCCTGTCTTCTGTTTTACTTCCGCGCACGCATCCGGCCCGTCCGGGATCAATTCCCTCCCATCAACCAGCCACGCGCCGCTGTTATACAATTCAACCATAAACCTCTCCTTCCTCTCCAAATTTCTCCAATATCTTCAATCTATCCGCCTGCCAAAATAAGCCCTTTCTAACAACGTAGCCCGGATATAAAATATCCCTGAAGAGCCTCTGGAAAACGCCGGTGCTTAGCGAGGTATTTTCGAGCTTAGCACCCGCTGCGTTTTCCCAGCTCTGTTTTACAAGAGCTTAGCGAAGAGCGGGGCTCTGAAGGGATATTTTATATCCGGGCGGACTCCATTGTCACACCTTCCTTATTTTTTAGCAGGCAAAACCACTTTATCGAGGTGCCAGATCTCATCCACATACTGCTGTATCGTCCGGTCGGAGGTAAACTTGCCGGAACATGCCACGTTCAGGATAGCCTTCTTTGCCCAGCCCGCTTCATCGCGGTAAGCCGCCTCCACTTTCCTCTGCGCCTCCGCATAGGACTTAAAATCTTTCAGGATAAAGTACATATCAGCCTTGTTTGTGGACTGCGTATTCAGCAGCGAATTGTAGAGGCTGCGGAACAGTTCCGGATCATGCGGAGAATATGTGCCGTTGATAAGCTGCATCAGCACCCTTCTGACATCCTGATCGTTATTGAATATCTCCATCGGATCATAGCCGCCATGATTTTCGTAGCGGATCACTTCCTCCGAACTGAGGCCGAAGATAAACGCGTTCTCCTCGCCTACCTCCTCCACGATCTCCACATTAGCGCCGTCCATCGTACCGATGGTCAAAGCGCCGTTCAGCATAAACTTCATGTTGCCGGTACCGGAAGCCTCCTTGCTGGCCGTGGATATCTGCTCGGAGACATCTGCTGCAGCGAAGATCAGCTCCGCATTGGAAACCTTGTAATCCTCGATAAATACCACTTTGATCTTGCCGCCGATAGCCGGGTCGTTGTTTATCACATCGCCCACGGCGTTGATCAGTTTGATCGTCAGCTTCGCGTTCTTATAGCCCGCTGCCGCCTTCGCGCCGAAGATGAAAGTTCTCGGATAAAACTCCATATCCGGATGATCTTTCAGCTCATTATACAGGTACATGACATGCAGAATATTTAAGAGCTGTCTCTTGTACTCATGCAGCCTCTTTACCTGCACATCGAAGATAGAGCGCGGATCCACCTCTATTCCGTTATGTTCCAGAATATAGTTCGCAAGACGCACTTTATTCTGATACTTGATGTTCATAAACTCCTGCTGGGATTTCTTATCGTCCGCATATACCTTCAGGCCCGCGATCTTCGGCAGATCCGTGATCCAGTCGGCGCCCACATGGTTTGTCACCCAGTTTGCGAGAAGCGGATTGCCGTGCAGCAGAAATCTTCTCTGAGTGATGCCGTTTGTCTTATTGTTGAACTTTTCGGGCATCATCTCGTAAAAATCTTTCAATTCCTGATTTTTCAGGATTTCCGTATGCAGTTTTGCCACACCGTTCACAGAGTAGCCCGCCACGATCGCCAGATGCGCCATCTTCACCTGCCCGTCATAGAGGATCGCCATCTTGCGCACCTTCTCATGATTGCCGGGGTACATCTGCTCGATCCGCATCACAAATCTTCTGTTGATCTCCTCGATGATCTGGTAAATGCGGGGCAGAAGCCTTGAGAACAGCTCGATCGGCCATTTTTCAAGGGCTTCCGACATGATCGTATGGTTCGTATAGGCACAGGTCTTCGTCGTCACTTCCCACGCCTCATCCCAGGTCAGGAAATATTCATCCATCAGCACACGCATCAGTTCGGCGATCGCCACCGTCGGATGGGTATCGTTGAGCTGGAATGTCACCTTCTCGTGGAATTTCCTGATATCGTCATGCAGCCTCATATATTTTGCCACCGCCTGCTGCACGGAAGCGGATATAAAGAAATACTGCTGTTTCAGGCGCAATTCCTTTCCGGCATAGTGATTATCGTTGGGGTAAAGCACCTCCACGATATTGCGGGCAAGATTCTGCTGCTCAACAGCTTTCTGATAATCACCCTTATCAAAGGAATCGAGCTGGAAGCACTCCACAGGCTCCGCATCCCAGATGCGCAGCGTATTGACAATGCCGTTGCCGTATCCCACGATCGGTATATCATAGGGAACCGCCCTGACAGACTGATATCCCTCCTGGCGGAAATGGTTCCTGCCGTTTTCATCCACATATACATTGACATAGCCGCCGAATTTTACTTCCTTCGCGTATTCCGGCCTTTTCAGCTCAAACGGATTTCCGTACTCCAGCCAGTTGTCGGGCACTTCGATCTGGAATCCGTCCCGGATCTGCTGTTTAAACATACCGTAATGATACCGGATACCACAGCCGTAAGCCTCATAGCCCAGTGTGGATAAGGAATCCAGGAAACATGCTGCCAGACGTCCGAGGCCGCCGTTTCCGAGCGCTGCGTCAGGCTCCTGGTCCTCTATCACATTGAGGTCTACCCCCAGTTCCTTCAGCGCTTCGCCCACTGTATAGTAAGCCTGCAGGTTTATGATATTATTGCCCAGCGCACGCCCCATCAAGAATTCCATGGACATGTAGTACACCATCTTAGGGTCCTGCTTTTCATACTCTTTCTGAGTCTCCATCCAGTGATCCACTACCGCGTCTTTGATCGCATAAGACACCGCCTGAAAGATCTGCTGAGGCGTTGCCTCTTCCAAAGTTTTTCTGTACAGGGTTTTTACATTATACAGTACACTTCTTTTAAAAAGTTCTTTATCAAAGCTTAATTTTTTCTGCTGTGATTTGAGTACCATGACACTCTCCCTTCCTTGATATGCTTCTTTTTCATACTTCCCGTCTATTTCAGTATAGTCTTTTTGTCATAAAAAGGAAATAGACAAAACACACAATTTCCCGGATAAAACCGTTTTTCTTTTATCGTTTCTGAACGCCGATCTCCACTTCTTCCCCGTTGACTTTCCATGCTTTTGCCCCTGCAAGTGCCTCCCCGTAAACAATTTCATCGGCCAGCACTTTCTCGGAGATCGCATCGGCATTCTTCTTCACGATATCCGCGATCTTCTCATTTCCTGTCACGGAGACGTTTATATGGTCCATCACCTCAAAACCGGCATCTTTTCTCATGGTCTGGATCTTGCTGATCACTTCCGCGGAAAAACCTTCTTCCAGCAGTTCGGGAGTCAGATTGGTATCCAACACCACCGTCACCTCTTTATCCGCCTGTGCCACAAAGCCTTCCTTCTGGGACATTTCGATCAGCAGGTCCTCCTCCGCAAGAGAGATCTTTACGCCGTCCACCTCAAAGTCCAGCGTGCCGCCCTCCTTAAAGGAGGTGACCGCCGCCATAGCGGAAAGTCCGTCCACATCTGCCAGATACGCTCTGATGCTGCCGAGCTGCTTGCCGTATTTGGGTCCCAGCGTGCGAAGCTGCGGCTTAAAGCTGTAACTTGTATAGGAAGAGACATCATCCGTAAACGTAACTTTCTTCACGTTCAGCTCATCCCGCACAATATCGCGGTAGAAAGCGGGAAGTTCGCTCTGTGCTTTCACGATCATCTCTCCGATGGGCTGGCGGTTCTTGATGTTTGCCTCGTTCCTTGCCGCCCTGCCCAGTACCACGACGCGCAGCACCTCTTCCATGTAATCTTCCAGTTCTCTGTCGATATACTCCTCTTTCACTGCCGGGAAATCACACAGATGGATGCTCTCCGGCGCCTCTTTATCGATGCTGCATACCAGATTTCTGTAGATCTCCTCCGTCATGAACGGCACCAGCGGCGCCGCGCATTTACAGATATCCACCAGCGCGGTATACAGAGTCATATAGGCATTGATCTTATCCTGCTCCATGCCCTTTGCCCAGAAGCGCTCCCTGCTTCTGCGCACATACCAGTTGCTCATCTCATCCACAAAGTTGTCCAGCACCCTCGCCGCTTCAGGGATCCTGTAGTTTTCAAGGTGTTCATCCACCTGACCGATGGCAGTGTTCAATTTGGACAACAGCCACTTATCCATCACCGGCAGTTTCTCATAGTCCAGCGTATATTTTGTCGCGTCAAATTCATCGATATTCGCGTACAGCACAAAGAATGCATAGGTATTCCAGAGTGTGCCGAGGAACTTTCTCTGCCCCTCCTGCACAGCCTTTCCGTGGAAACGGTTCGGCAGCCAGGGCGCCGAATTGATGTAGAAATACCAGCGGATCGCGTCTCCGCCGTAAGTCTCCAACGCCTCAAACGGATCGACCGCATTTCCTTTGGATTTACTCATCTTCTGCCCGTTCTCATCCTGTACATGCCCCAGCACGATGACATTCTCAAAGGGCGATCTGTTAAACAGCAGCGTGGACTCCGCCATCAGGGAATAGAACCATCCTCTCGTCTGGTCCACCGCCTCGGAGATAAACTGCGCCGGGAACTGCGCCTCAAACAGTTCCTTATTCTCAAAAGGATAATGATGCTGCGCAAAGGGCATCGCACCGGAGTCAAACCAGCAGTCGATCACCTCCGGCACACGCTTCATAACGCCGCCGCACTTCGGGCAGGTGCAGGTGATCTCATCGATATACGGCCTGTGCAGTTCCACATCCTTCGCCTTCGGATTGCCGGAGAGCTTCTCGAGTTCTTCCCTCGAGCCGATGGCTTCCTGATGCCCGCAGCCTTCGCACTCCCAGATATTTAACGGCGTCCCCCAGTAACGGTTTCTGGAAACGCCCCAGTCCTGAATATTTTCCAGCCAGTTTCCGAACCGTCCTTCGCCGATGGAAGGGGGGATCCAGTTCACCGTCTTATTGTTTCTCACAAGATCGTCCCGCACCGCAGTCATCCTGATAAACCAGGACTCTCTCGCATAGTAGATAAGCGGTGTATCGCAGCGCCAGCAGAACGGATAGTCGTGCTCAAATTTCGGGGCGGAGAAAAGTTTCCCTTCCTTGTCCAGATCCACGAGGATATCCTTGTCCGCATCTTTTACAAACTTGCCGGCATAGGGCGTCTCACCGGTCATATTGCCCCTGCCGTCCACAAACTGCACGAAAGGCAGGTCATATTTACGTCCCACATTCGCGTCATCCTCACCGAAAGCCGGTGCGATATGCACGATGCCGGTACCGTCGGACATTGTGACATAGCTGTCACACGTGATATAAAAGCCTTTCTTGTTCTGCTTTTTTGCCGCCTCGCCCGCACAGGCAAAGAGCGGTTCGTACTCCTTATGTTCCAGGTCCGTTCCGACATAAGTTTCCAGCACTTCATACGCAGGCTTCCCCTCTTCCGCGAGGCTGCCCAGCACATTATCCAACAGTTCTTTCGCCATATAATAGATATAGCCGTCAGCCGCCTTTACCTTGCAGTAGGTATCCTCCGGATTTACACAGAGCGCCACGTTGGACGGCAGCGTCCAGGGCGTGGTCGTCCACGCCAGGAAATAAGTGTTTTCCTCGCCCACCGCTTTAAAGCGCACCACTGCGGAACGCTCTTTCACTGCCTTATACCCCTGTGCCACCTCATGGGAGGATAGCGGCGTACCGCATCTCGGACAGTACGGCACGATCTTAAATCCTTTGTAGAGGAGCTTCTTGTCCCAGATCTGTTTTAACGCCCACCACTCGGATTCGATAAAATCATCATAATATGTCACATAGGGATCATCCATATCGGCCCAGAAACCGACCGTGCCGGAAAAATCCTCCCACATGCCTTTATACTGCCAGACGGATTCCTTGCATTTCTCGATAAAAGGCGCCAGGCCGTACTGCTCGATCTGCTCCTTCCCGTCCAACCCCAGTTCTCTTTCCACTTCCAGTTCCACCGGCAGGCCGTGGGTATCCCAGCCCGCTTTCCTCGGTACCATATATCCTTTCATCGTCCGGTACCGCGGGATCATATCCTTGATCGCACGGGTCAGCACATGGCCGATGTGCGGCTTGCCGTTGGCAGTCGGCGGCCCGTCGTAAAACGTATAGGTCGGCCCGTCCTTTCTGATGTCCATGGATTTCCGGAAAATATCATTTTCTTTCCAGAACTGACAGACTTCTTTTTCCCTGTCTACAAAATTCAGATTCGTATCAACTTTCTGGTACATGGCTTCTCCTTTTCCCTATCACAGTGAACGCCTGCGGCTTATCACGAACGCCTGTGGCTTATTTTCCTTATAAATATTTAACATTTTTAGTTTAATGGGGTGTGATAGAAATGTCAAGAATTTATTCCCGCCGTCGCCGCATTACGCCGCTTTAGTAATAGTTCTGCCCAGACAGGCGGACACTGTTACCCGCTTTATCTTTGATCCCTCTAAAAATAATGACAGACAATTTAAAGAATGCTATAATAATAGAAATTCTTTGTTCACGGGAGGGATAGATATGTTTTGCCAGAATTGTGGAAATCAGCTGATGCCGGGCGCACCGTCCTGTCCGAGATGCGGCTGTCCTGTTTACTACCAGATGCCGCAGCCGCCGGGCGTATACTATCAGCCGGAAAAGAAAGGATTGTCGATCGCTTCCATGGTCCTCGGCCTTATCGGGCTTGTGGCATGGCTTTTGCCCCTTGTCGGATACCCCGTTATCATTCCCGGATTAATCCTGGGAATCATCGGAAGAAAGCAGGGCGGTAAAAGCTACGCAACCGCAGGCATCATACTGTGTATCATCACGCTGGTACTCACACTGATCAATTCCGCACTGGGTATCTTTCTGCAGGTGCGCGGCCTTGCATTCCAATGACCGCTGCCATACTCCGATATCCGGGAAATATTTCCTTGTTTTTTTCACCCCCGGGGTGTAAAATGAGGACGATTTAAAACTGACATTTCACCCATAAGGAGGGTATATGCTATGGACAGGCAGAATTTGACATTATTGACAGATCTATATGAACTCACAATGATGCAGGGATATTTCCACAACATGGACAGGAATGAGACCGTGATTTTCGACGCGTTTTACCGCAATAATCCGAACGGCGGCGGTTACGCGATCTCTGCGGGCCTCGAACAGCTCATCAACTATATCAAGGAACTGCATTTTGCGCCGCAGGATATCGAGTATCTTGCAAGCCTCCATATTTTTGATAAGGATTTTCTGGATTATCTGGCTGATTTCCGCTTCTCCGGCAGTATTTACGCCATTCCGGAAGGCACAGTCATCTTCCCGAGGGAACCTCTTGTGAAGGTCATCGCTCCGATCATGGAAGCGCAGCTTGTAGAGACCGCCATTTTAAACATTATCAACCACCAGTCCCTGATCGCCACGAAGGCGTCCCGTGTATGTTGGGCTGCAAGGGGCGACGGCATCATGGAATTCGGGCTGCGCAGGGCGCAGGGACCGGACGCCGGCACATACGGCGCGAGGGCTGCAGTCATCGGCGGCTGCATCGGCACTTCCAATGTGCTCTGCGGACAGCTTTTTGATGTACCGGTAAAGGGCACCCATGCCCACAGCTGGATCATGAGTTTCCCGGATGAATATACCGCATTTAAGACCTACGCGGACATGTACCCTTCCGCCTGCATCCTGCTGGTGGACACCTACGATACCCTGAAGTCCGGCGTTCCCAATGCGATCCGCGTTTTTCAGGAGATGCGGGATGCCGGCGTAAAATTAAGTTATTACGGCATCCGCTTAGACAGCGGCGACCTCGCCTATCTCTCAAAGAAAGCACGGAAGATGCTGGATGAGGCGGGATTCCCCGATGCGGTGATCTCCGCTTCCAACGACCTGGACGAATACCTGATCGACTCCCTGAAAGTGCAGGGCGCAGCCATCACCTCCTGGGGCGTGGGCACAAACCTGATCACCAGCAAGGACTGGCCCGCTTTCGGCGGTGTTTACAAGCTGGCGGCCATCATGGGCGAAGACGGAAAGTTCATTCCCAAGATCAAACTGTCCGAGAATTCCGAAAAAGTGACGAACCCGGGCAACAAGACCATCTACCGCATCTACGACAAGGAGACCGGCAAGATCAAGGCGGACCTGATCTGTCTTGTAGACGAAGCATTCTCCGAGGATGAGCCGCTGCTGCTCTTCGACCCTCTGGAGCCGTGGAAAAAGACAAAGTTAAAACCCGGCACCTATACCATGCGGGAACTGTTAAAACCCGTTTTCGTAGACGGCGAATGCGTTTATGAATCTCCCAAAGTGATGGATATCCGCGACTACTGCCAGAGGGAGCTCTCCACGCTCTGGGACGAGACAAGACGACTGGTCAATCCGCAGGAAGTCTATGTGGATCTTTCCAGCAAGCTTTATGATATTAAGATCGAACTGTTGGATCGGATGAGTGAAAAAGGATAAGCGGGGACGCTTATCCTTTTCTTTAAGCCATTCTTTTATGCTACTGTTTCCCGGTGATCTGCCTGACCCTCTCTTCCAGTTCCTTTGGCACTTCCTTATCCAATACAATTAATTTTAATGCTTCATTTATCAGGTTTTGCTCTTCCTCCGTATATCCCTCCTCAATATCATACTGATAGGGATCGATCCCCAGTTCCCGGAGCCTTCTATTCTGCTCCCTTTCCCTATCAATCGATTCCCGGGAACATTTTTCCATCACATAAGAACTGCTTTTGGGCGCTGTCGGTATATTCAGCATGTCATTTCCTCCTTAACATAGTGAACATTTAACACAGATTGATATTCATGTAAAACATGATCCAAAATTTTCTCTCTTGGCCATATAGATTTATTTTTATCAGTCTCTCTTAAATAGCATTCTACCATCTTGTACTTATCAAACTTCTGCAATTTCTGCAAAGCATAAATACTTCCCTTATTCCCAGCAGCTATCAGAACATTTACTGCTTGTGTTTTACAAAAATTATAAATATCCCTGTCAGAAAATATATGGTTGCTCGGATGATTATGAATCAGTATCAGATTGCCGTTTCTCTCTTCCTTACATTCTGGTATATTGTATTTTACATAATTCTCTTTTCCGACTACAATATCATAAATATTCCAGTTTGATTTATTCAGCATGATCCCGACTTCATTGCTGTTATTATAGTCCTTTGCATACTGCAACGCATATTTTATCCATCCGTTAACATATTCATTTTCAATCGCATTCATTCCCATAATAGATATTTCAGGCAGATTATCTATTATTTCCTGTCTGATCATATTTTTAGCCATTTGCGCTCCTGAGAGATTCCAAAAAGAAGGCAGTCTTCACTTTTTATAAAATCATTGTATTTGCCCTTCCAAAATCCCATGCTATTTTATTATTTGTTGGATAAAAAGCACAGGCCTCAGTTGAAGTCAGACGGGAAACCTCCCACAGAAATGGCTCTGCCATAAGATTCAAAAGAATATATGCTTTTGAATGCAGTATAGCAGAGCCTGTTCTTTTTTGCAAGCAATTTATAAATATTTATGCCACCTACGAAATCTTAAATATATCCCGCATTCTGACAGCACGCAAAAAAGGATAAGTGTTATCACCTATCCTTTTTTGCGCGAAAGGAATACTCCTTTCCATATATCTCCTATTTCCTTTTTACAATTATTCCGCTATAAACCCGGACGCTTTATCCGCTTCCGAAAGTTTAATATCATAAATGGTTATCACATCAAACTTATTCTCTTTTTTCCACTCCGACACTTTGGAGTAACTGGTAGAACCGCTCAGTTCCAGAACGATCGTATCGGTCGTTGTACCCTGGCCGTTCGCTGAGGTTTTCCCGCCCATGCCTTCGGCCGCCAGCACGGGAGCGCTTTCCGCCGCCGTTCCTTTCTCGGAATATATGATCGGGCTCTCTATACCGCCCTGTGCCGTGGTAAGGTATCTGCGGTTTCCGTCACTTATCTTCCCCTGCACATACAGCTGCTTTCCTGTCGGTCCCGCCACATTCTCCGTTGCGATCTTGATCTGGTCTTCCGTCGTCTCAACGCCGTCATAATATAATTTGATCGCTCCGGTGAGGCCTACCGACAGGGCGGCATCACTTTTGTTCTCAAACTTGATCCTCGCCGGCGTCAGCGTCGTATTGGCGTTCAGTCCCAGGCTGCTGTTCGTAAGGCCGTAGGGATTCGCGATGATCCTGCCGGACTGCGTGATCGTGAGGGTAAGATGGACTGTCTCCACCTCTCCCTTAAAAACGATCTGATTGCTGCCGTCTGTGGGACGCAGTATCTCATCATTCCCGCTGATCGTAGTCGTCACATTGTTCCCGCTGATATCGTTCCCGCTTATGTCGTTTCCGCTCACATCATTTCCGTCCACCGCCGGCGCCGCCCAGACTGCCATGGATGCGCCGAGCAGCATCGCCATCGCGAACGATATGCTGATCAGTTTTTTCTTCATCTGAAGTTCCTCCTTGCTTTTTTCTTTATTCCCGCGAGCAAAATGCCAAGCTTGCCTGGCATTAGCCAAAGTGACTGCTTAAAGTCAACCTTTGGGTTGACCTGGGCATTTGGCGACTGCCGCGAGGGTCAATACCCCGCTCCTTGCGGCGGGGTTATTGACTGTATAATAGAAGATATATGCTGCCGTTTTAATCCGCCACGTAAATATCCACAATAACCGCATTATCGCCCGCCAACGCGCCCTCCTTGTCCACGCAGGAGTGTATCAGCGTCCCCCGGTAGGTTCCCGGCTCTAACTCTTTTTCGGCCGTAAAGAACTCAATATGGCTTCCGCGGGGAATGATCCCGGATACATAGATCTCCTCCGCCATCTGATCATTTTCGTCATTTAAATAAATCTGGACATACATGTCCTCATAGTAATTTGCTTCACTGTTTCCTATGTAGCAAACGGCGTTTTTCCCGCCTGTAATACGGATATCCCTGTCATACAGCGTTGTAAAGGAGAACGGATCATTTATTTCTATCCCGTCTGCGTCCTCCTCATTTGTGACGACACCTGCCTCCATGCCTATCCTCTGCATTGCCGCCGTCTCTGTGTCTTTGTGGTTTAATATGTAAAATATGGCGATACCGCCCGCGATGACAACAACCGAAAGCACACCGATCACGGCCGTCTGCAGTGATATTTTTGACTTTTTCTTTTCATTTTTCTGTTCTTCCATCTCACACCTCTCATTTTTCATTTGTTTTGCGGGGGCTTTAAGCCCGCCGGCCCAAGTCCCCCTGTTTAAATCCTTACTGTTCCATCTGCCGTCCCAGAAAGCCCGCCGCCGACAGGATGAGTTTCTGTTCCACCTCTCCCATCTTCCCTTTTTCGGCATTATTCAATAAGATAACGGCACCTATCACATCTCCCTCACTGATGATGGGGCTGATGGCCTCCTGACGGAACTCCTCGGAATTATCCTGCGTCACAGGGATAAAATCGCGCTCACCCTTGATACTGACAACGCTTTCCCGGTTATTTACCTTACTTTCCAGTTCCCTGCTGACATACTTCCCGACGGAATTTTTCATGCCGCCCGCCGCCGCGATGATCTGATCTCTGTCCGCGATCATCGCCACATGGCCGGAAACCTGTGCCAGGCTCTCCGCATACTGTTTGGCGAAAGTCGACATCTCTCCGATCGGTGAATATTTTTTTAATATGATCTCCCCTTCCCTGTCGGTAAAAATTTCCAGCGGGTCCGATTCCCTGATCCGCAGAGTGCGCCTTATTTCCTTCGGGATCACCACTCTGCCGAGATCATCTATTCTACGTACGATTCCAGTTGCTTTCATATAAAATTTCCTCCATTTACTGTACTCACCATTTCTGGAAATAGTATCTGCAAACAGAGAAATTCTATACCTTGTTTCTTTTATTCGCACAAGCAACAAGCACGGCAGACCTGCCTGCACGGATATTTGGCTGCTGCCGTGATTCTTCATGCTTTTAAATATCTTCTATACCTTTATTTCAAAAATACGGGAATATGTAACAGAAAATAAAATGAAATTGATATGAATTTGACAAATGTTCTCTGACCGTTTCAAACACAAATATGCCGGCTGCTCCCATCTGCCGCTTTGATGCAGAGGGAACACCCGGCACTGCCTGAACATATAGATTTACTGTTTTTATCTCACTTCTTTCTCAAAATCCGAAGCCCCGTGTTTGCAGAGCGGGCAGATAAAATCTGCCGGAAGTTCCTCTCCCTCATACACATAGCCGCATATCTTGCAGACCCAGACCGTCTTACCGCTCTTCTCCTTCGGCGCCTCCCGTTTCGGCTTGATATTGTTCTGATAATAGGTGTAGGTGACAGAAGGTACATCCGAAAGCACTTTGCCCGCCGTCACATCCGCGATAAACTGGGTATGCGTGCCCAGGTCGATCTCCTGTACCACTTTCCCCGAAAGATAGGAGTTTGTCCCTGCCGTCACATAATACAGCCCGTTTTCGCTGCGCTCCTTCGGCCCGTAATCCTCAAACTTGTCCACATTCTTTCCGCTCTGGAATCCGAAATGCTTAAAGGTGTCAAAAGACGCGTCCTCCGCCAGAACAGACACATTAAACAGCCCCGTCGCTTTTACCATATCGTGCGTCTTATTCTGCTTGTTTACCGTGATGGATATCCGGTTCGGCGTGCTTGTCACCTGCATCACCGTATTGATGATACATCCGTTGTCAAACCCGTTCTCCTGCGCCGTCAAAACAAACAGCCCGTAACTGAGCTTAAACATTACGCTCTGATCCATAAATATTTCCTCCGTTTCTATCATAAGTCTTTCCCAAACTTATCTCTTTATTCACTATAAACCACTGCTCACGGTTCGTCAAGCAAAATCAGGAATGATTCCTGTTTTTATTTCCGGCGTCCTCTCACGGTCCTAACCTCCCCTCTTTATAGTGCTTCCTGCAGAGCGCCACATACCTGTCATTTGCGCCGAGGCAGATCTGCTCGCCGTCCCGGATGATCTCCCCCTTCTCATTCAGCCTTGTATTGCAGGACGCTCCCTGGCCGCACCAGCAGACCGTCTTCAGCTCCTCGATCACATCTGCCCAGGCGAGAAGCCATATGGAACCCTCAAAAGGCTCCCTCTTGAAATCCGTCCGCAGCCCGTAACAGATCACCGGTATATCAAGATCATCCACTATATGCACAAAAAATTCGATATCGGACTTTTGGCAGAACTGCGCCTCATCCACGATCACACAGTCATACCCGCTTATCTCTTCGTCGCTCATCTCCACAAGCTCTTCCACAAAGCGGCATTCTTTTTCCAGCCCCATGCGGCTTCTGATCACCTTATCGCCGTCCCTGTTGTCCAGCTTCGGCTTCAGCAGGAGCGCTTTTTTTCCTCTCTCATAATAATTGTATTCCACCATTAAGGCATTAGCGGTCTTGGAGCTCCCCATCGCGCCGTGCCTGAAATATAATTTTGCCATATTACTTCGCCTTCTGGAACGGCTTTCCGTTCGCCGCCGGTACCCTCGCCGTGCCCACAAACAGCACTAACGCCAGGATCGTCACGATATACGGGATCATGGAGATCAGGTTCGGCGACACCGTGTTGCTGGAAGTCGCCAGCACTTTCACGCCGTTGCAGAATCCGAACAGCAGGCAGGCGAGCAATGCTCCCTGCGGCTTAAACTTTCCGAAAATAACCGCCGCGATCGCCATAAAGCCCTGCCCCACGATAACGATCGGCCTGAACTGGCTCACCGTCGCAAGCGTTATGTAAGCCCCGCCGAGCCCTGCCAGAAATCCCGATATGATAACACAGGTGTATCTTAAGCGGTAAACATTGATGCCCAGCGTATCGCAGGCTTCCGGAGACTCGCCCACTGCGCGCAGCCGCATCCCGAATTTTGTTTTATAAAAAACAAACCAGATCACCGCGACCAAAATCAGGGACAGATAAGCTACGGAATAATTGGAGAGCACATTGTCCCAGAAAGAGCCCACCGGGAAAATACCGTCAAATACCTTTGGAAGTTTTGCGCTGATATCCACCGCCGGGGTATCGGAAGAACCATCGTAGATCGCTTTGCAGAGGAACACAGCAAGCCCCGGCGCCAGAAAGTTGATCGCCGTGCCAGAGATCGTCTGATCTGCCTGAAACGATACACATGCCATCGCATGCAGCAACCCGAAAAGCGCACCGGCGAGACCGCCCACCAGAAATGCGATCCAGGGATTCCCACAGGTCAGCGCCATCGCCGCCCCCACGAATGCCCCGATCGTCATCATTCCCTCGATTCCGATATTGATCACACCGCTGCGCTCGGAAAAGCAGGAACCCAGCGCCGCCAGCAGAAGGGGCGGCGTATATGTCATTGTTGCATTGATAAGCAAACCAAGATTTCTCAAAAGCATTACTTTGTACCTCCTTCGCCTTTTGCTTTTTTCTTTCCCGCAAGATCGAGCAGCAGTCTCTTAAACACATGAGCGATTGCAATAAAGAAGACGATCGTTCCCATGATGATATTGACGATCTCCGCCGGCGCATTCACAAGGGAGAGCTTAGTACCGCCGTACTTCATCGCCCCGTAGAACAGTCCCGCAAAGATACAGCCGATGGGATTCGTGGACCCGATCAGCGCCACTGTGATCCCCTGAAAGCCGAAACCTTCCTGGGAGGAAAACTGACTGATGCGCATTCCCATTCCCATGAGCTGGCAGGCGCCTCCCATTCCCGCGAGAGCACCGGAAATTGACATTGCCGTCATAATTTCCCGGTTGGAGTTGATGCCGCCGTACTCCGCCGCATGTCTGTTGAATCCCACCGCTTTCAGCTTATATCCCAGCGTTGTCCGGTTCAGGATAAAGGCGATCACGACCGCCGCAAGGACCGCAACCAGAATATTATAGCTCGCCCCGGACCCCATCACTTCCTGAAGGGACTCGCTTTTGATCAGCATCGTTGCCGACTCCAGGATATCCTTTGTCGCCTCGCCTCCCCCTTCTTTATGGACTGCCGGAATATTTACGACATAGTTGGACAGATAGTAGGCGATCCAGTTGAACATGATGAAGGACAGCACTTCGTTGATGCCCCGTTTTACCTTCAGTACCGCCACGATCATGGACCACAGGCCGCCGGCAAGTGCTGCCACGATCAGACACAGCGGCACATGAATGATCGGCGGCAATTTTAAAAACACACCGACGATACACGCCGCCAGCGTACCCACCACATACTGGCCCTCCGCACCGATATTGAACACGCCGGTCTGGAAGGAAAACGCCACAGAGAGCCCAGTCAGGATGATCGGGGAGGCATACACGATCGCCCACACAATGAATTTGGGTTTGCCGAAAACCCCCGTGATCAGCTTGCCGTAGGCTTCGCCCGCGCTGATACCCGCCGCCTGCAGAAGGATCGCCCCCACCGCAAAGCCCACCGCGATGGAGATCAGCGTATAGAGCAGATTGCCGTGGAGCACTTTTGTGCCAAAAGAATTTTTTGTCTTATCATTTGCATTACTCATGCGCTCCACCTCCTGCCATCATCAGGCCCAGTTCATTTTCATTCGCATCTTTACCGGTTACGCTTCCCACGATCTTTCCGTCAAAAATAACTTTGATCTCATCGGAGAGGCTCATGATCTCATCCAGTTCAAAGGACACTAACAGCACAGCCTTCCCCTTATTTCTCTGTTCCACCAGATATTTATGTACATACTCAATAGCTCCCACATCCAGGCCTCTGGTAGGGTTCACCGCGATCAGCAGCTCTGAATCGTTGGTGATCTCTCTGGCAATGATCACTTTCTGCTGATTGCCGCCGGAAAGCTGTCCCGCCGGCTTATTTTCACTCCCTCTGGGACGCACATCAAATTTTTCGATCAGTTCCGTCGCCTTTTTCTGTATTGCATCCCGCTTCAGAATGCCGTGCTTCGAGAACTCTTCCTCCCCGAAATTCTGCAGGATCAGATTGTCCGCCACGGAAAACTGCAATACCAGGCCATGTTTCTGCCTGTCTGCAGGAATACTGGTGATCCCCGCCTCGAATATCTCTCTGGGCGTCTTTCCGAACACTTCTTTTCCATGTATCGTGACGGAGCCCTCCGTACCTTTCCGAAGCCCCGTAATGATCTCCACCAGCTCCGTCTGGCCGTTGCCGTCCACCCCTGCGAGCCCTACGATCTCTCCTTTTCTGACAGTAATGTCAAGTCCTTTCAGGATCTCCACGTTTCTGTAATCTTTCCCGTGCAGGTTCTTCACCACAAGGGCGTCCTCCCCCGGTTTCTGTTCCTTTTTATCCACTTTGAAAGTGACGTCGCGCCCAACCATCATCGCGGCGAGCTGATCCTCGTTCACCTCCGCCACATTGACAGTCTTGATGTATTTCCCCTGCCGTATGATCGTGCAATAATCCGCGGAAGCCTTGATCTCTTTCAGCTTATGGGTGATCAGGATAATGGATTTCCCATCCTCCGTCAGATGCCCGATGATCTCGATCAGTTCCCCGATCTCCTGCGGCGTAAGGGATGCGGTAGGCTCGTCCAGGATCAGAATATCCGCGCCCCTGTACAGCACCTTTAAAATTTCCACCCTCTGCTGCATACCCACGGAAATATCCTCTATTTTTGCATCAGGATCTACCTGCAGCCCATAGCGTTTCGATAATTCCACCACCTGTTCCCTCGCCGATTTCAGGTCTACCGTCAGGCCCTTTATCGGCTCCATTCCCAGAATGATGTTTTCCGTCACCGAAAACGGCTGTACCAGCATAAAGTGCTGATGCACCATACCGATCCCCAGTTCGATCGCCTTCTCCGGCGAATCGATGGCAGCCTTGTTCCCGTTCACCTCAATATAACCTGAGGTCGGGTGGTACAACCCGTATAAAACATTCATCAGCGTGGATTTTCCGGCGCCGTTCTCCCCCAGGATCGCATGTACTTCCCCCTTATGGACAGTCAGGTTGATGCCGTCGTTTGCGACAAAATCACCGAATTTCTTGACGATATCATGCATGGCAATGACTGTCTTTGAAAGGTCAACATGGCTTTCTCTCCCCATATGATTTTCCTCCTTCTTCGTCTCAGCTCCGCCGCGCACCGCGGCTGATGCTGTCCCTAGTTAATATCATAACATAATAAAAAGGTGTAGAAAATCTTTTTCTACACCTTTTTCTTTTATTTTTTATTTTATTACAATTTCAGCAGTTTAGTCGAGCTCGTAAGCATCGCCGTGCGCCGCTTCAAAATCTGCCTGTGTCTCAGGAACAACGATCTCGCCGGAGATGATCTTTGCTTTTACATCTTCCACTGCCTTGATCACATCGTCAGAGAGGTTTGTTGTTGTGGGAGCGATATCCACGCCGCCTGCCGCCAGGTCATATGTGATAACGCCGCTCTGCAGTGTGCCTTCGCATACAGCCTTCGCCGCCTCATAGCTGGCATTGTCCACCCTCTTCATAGCGGATGTCAGGATAGTTTCCGGAGCCAGAGAACTCTGGTCGGAGTCAACGCCGATCGCCCATATACCTTTTTCTTTACATCCTTCGATCACGCCGAGGCCCGTTCCGCCTGCCGCATGGAAGATAACGTCCGCGCCGTCCGTGATCATGGTCGTCGCTGCGGATTTACCGCCTGCCGTATCAGCAAAGGAGTTTGCATTCTGCTGCAGGATCGTTGCATCCGGATTGGCATCCAGAACGCCTGCACAGTAACCGTAACCGAACTCGTGCATAACCGGTGTGCTCATACCGAGTACGAAGCCCACTTTGTTGCTCTCTGTCGTCAGGCCTGCCACATAACCTACAAGGTAAGAAGCCTGAGCCTGCTTGAACATCAGGCATGTCACGTTGGGCAGTTCAATGCTCGCATCATCAATGATGGCAAACTTCTGGTCCGGATTTGCTTCAGCTGCCGCTTTTGTAGCGTCTGCGAGAGCAAAGCCCACGCTGATGATCAGATCATACTCTTCATCGATGAAAGTCTCCAGATTTGCCTTATAATCAGCGTCTGTCTTGGACTCCAGATACTGAACCTGAATACCCAGATCGTCTGCCGCCCTCTGCAGCCCTTCCCAGGAAGACTGGTTGAAGGAACCGTCGTTTACGCCGCCTACGTCTGTCACCATACCTACCTTTATTTCAGAATAGTCTGCTGCCGGAGCTTCTGCCGCATCTTCCGCAGGTGCCTCTGCGTCCTCCGCGGGAGCTTCCGCCTCTTCCTCTGCAGGTGCCTCAGCCGCCTCTTCTGCAGGTGCTGCAGGCTCTTCTGCGCTGTTTCCGCATGCCACCATGGAAAATGCCACCGTGCATGCGAGAAGAACTGAGATCAATTTCTTCTTCATAACTTATTTCCTCCTATTGTTTACTTGTTCCCGCCCGATTCAGGCAGGAGATTAGCTTGTATTTATTCAGTATAAGTGATTCTTTTCTCTTTTTCAAGAAGCACTTTCATTTTCGTGTAAATTTATCTCATACGGCAGGACGCAACGCAAATTATGTGGATTTTCAACAAATTTTCTTACATTTTTTGTAAAAATTATAACAGTTTACTATTTTTATAGCGTTCGTCCTCCACTTACTGACATGGAGGCCGAACTGCCGCACTGCTAGAATGTCACTTCGCCGTCATGCGCTAACAGGGATACCGCGCGCACTTCTTTGATCTCGTTGATCCCCCTGACCAGCTCCTTCTCCTCTTTCACCCTCAGCTCCACCACCATATCAAGCTGATCTGCGGAAAGGCTTCTGGATTTCACCCTGTGATATCCCGCAAGGCGCTCGACCACTTCCAGTATTTTATCCTCCGCATCCATCCCGTCCGCGTTTACCACCAGGATCTTCGGCGCCTTTGCCACCGGCAGCTTATCCAGCACAAAGAACAGTATCGTCACAAAGATGCTCACGATGACCGCTATCACATAGAGCCTCGCGCCGCATATGATGCCGATGCTGATGGACCAGAATAAAAATGCCAGATCCATCGGATCCTTGATCGCCGTACGGAAACGCACGATGGAAAGGGCGCCCACCATACCCAGCGAGACAACGATACTCGACTGGATCGTCAGAATAACGCCCGCCGTGATCAAAGCTAACGCCGCCAGCGTGATATTAAACGACTTGTTGTAAAAAGTTTTTCTGGTAAGCACTCTGTAGATACAGAAAATATACAGAGCCAGCACCGTCGTGATCAGCATTACCAGAAAGATCTCCTGCGGCGTCACATCAGAAGCGGCAATGGATTCCAGAAACGAATTTTTTAATATATCCTTTGTGCTCACAATACATACTCCTTTTCTTCATATAAATTTATAGTTTCACAGATGCCTCCCCGGCATCCGCTGCCTGTATTTCCTACATGTGGTATTTCCTGCACAGATAATACTTGGAAAACGCAGTTCTCTGCAGATTTTCCAGCTCGATCCCCTTATAGATGTAATCCGGAAGGAATTCGTCGTATTTCACTTCCAGTACATGCATGCCCGCCGGCATAACGGGGCGTCTCTTCATAGTCTTGTCAAAAAAATGTCCGTAATCCGCAGAGGACGAAATATTCCGGTCAAATGTTATCCTGACATTTCCGAGCGGGCATACAAAGACGGTCCTCTCATAATCCACAATAACTTTCGGCCTTAACTGTCTTGTATTCCAACCCAGTGCAAATTTATTCCACACCGGGATATCGCAGCTCTCCAGTGCTTTCCGCTTTCCATGCAGCAGTGCCTCGCACAGATCTTTTTGTATCTCGCAGGAATCCTTGCTGGTCATTCCGCAGATCTTCTTCTTATTTTCCAGTTCGATCAGATCAGCACTGTGATTATAGATCCGTATACGGAACTTCTCCCTCGGGTCCGTTCCGTTTTCATTTTCATAGAAGCCGGTATCCTGATAATCGTCAAAATACACACTGCGGATCTGGTATTTCCCGTTTTGATCCGCATGCGGATCAAAGCGCATAATACCGGAAAGCCTACCTTTCAGGCAGGCTAACTGTGCTTCGGAGCAGATATATTTAAATTCATGACGATATGTCTTCTTTTCCAAAGCCTCTCCTCTTCCTTTTCAAAGCAGTAAATAATACATGCTACTTATTGTATTATCCTATGAGACAGCTTGTCAATCGTCAAATTCTTAAAAATGTTGAATTTTCACCGCGCAAATATAAATATTTATGAAATTTTACGATTTTTTTTATAATCTATTCTTCTATATACTCTCTATACTCGCACTCAGATGCAAATAAAATATATCTGCCTTCCACCCATCCCATATAGCCTGCCGATGTCGTATATCCCTTCATATGCTTTTTCCTCCTGTTCATCCTGCAGATTTTTTCAGTATCTGCCAGTTGATATCAGGAGCATAACAAAAAAGGTGTCCCATAACCGGTACACCTTTTTCTCCGACATATTATCGGCTTCCTTTCCGTGGTCTTTGATCCCTCGGAGGGCATGCTGCAGCCCCGCAGACGCATGTCACAGCAGATATTTCTCCATCTCCTCCAGCACACTCTCCGTCAGCATCAGCAGGTTCTCCTCATCCCGCTCCACCATTCCGCCTTTTCTATATCGGGTCTCAAAGCAGGGCGTCCCTTTGGCGTTAAACCTGAGCCCTGTCAGACTGTTTTTGATCAGTTCCCCGATGCCTTCCACTTTGATCTTCGCATCCTGCTTCATGGTCAGCTTCAGCACTTCATTTTTTCCCTTCACCTCGGTGACATAAAGCCTGTGCGCCTGCATCCTGATCAGCGCCACCCTCAGCAGATTGTCCACCGACTTCGGGATCTCCCCGAACCTGTCGAGAAGTTCCTCCTTCATATCCTCGCACTCCGCCTGCGTCTCGATCCCGGCCACCCGCTTATAGATATCCAGCTTCTGGTATTCATTCATAATATAGGAAGGCGGGATGTAGGCGTCCACATCCAGTTCCACCGAGGTATTGAAGGATTCCTCCGTCTCCTCCCCCTTCAGCCTGCGCACCGCCTCGTTCAGCATCTTGCAGTACAGGTCATACCCCACTGCCGCCATATGCCCGTGCTGCTGCTTTCCGAGAAGGTTTCCCGCACCGCGGATCTCCAGATCCCGCATGGCGATCTTGAAGCCGCTCCCTAAGTCCGTAAATTCCCGGATCGCCGTGAGCCGCTTTTCCGCCACCTCCCGGAGAACCTTATCCCGCCTGTACATCAGAAAAGCGTAGGCGTTCCGGTTGCTTCTCCCCACCCTGCCCCGGAGCTGATAGAGCTGGGAGAGCCCCATATTATCGGAATCATGGATGATGATCGTATTGGCATTCGGGATGTCCAGCCCTGTCTCGATGATCGTGGTGGAGATCAGCACATCGATCTCCCCACCTATAAAGTCGAACATGATGCGCTCCAGCTCGCTCTCCTTCATCTGCCCGTGGGCAAAAGCCACTTCCGCCTCCGGCACGAGCGCCTGCACCGCCGCTGCCACATCCGCGATATTATTCACCCTGTTATATAAATAGTATACCTGTCCTCCGCGGGATATCTCCCGCACGATCGCCTCCCGCACCATCTCTTCGTTATATTCGCACACGAAGGTCTGCACCGGCATCCTGTCCCCGGGCGCCTCCTCCAGCACGCTCATATCCCGGATACCGATCAGGCTCATATGGAGTGTTCTCGGGATCGGCGTTGCGGTCAGCGTCAGCACATCCACGGAAGCCCTCAGCTTTTTGATCTTCTCCTTGTGGCTCACCCCGAAGCGCTGCTCCTCGTCGATGACCAAAAGCCCCAGATCGTGGAATCCCACATCGGCGGACAGCATCCGGTGCGTGCCGATCACGATATCCACCATCCCCTTTTTCAGGTCCTGGATCGTCTTCTTCTGCTCCGCCGCACTCCGAAACCGGGACAAAAGCGCGATCTGCACCGGATAATCTTTCATGCGCTGTACGAACGTATTGTAATGCTGCTGCGCTAAGATCGTGGTCGGCACGAGAAACGCCACCTGCTTGTTCTCCTGCACCGCCTTGAACGCCGCGCGGATCGCGATCTCCGTCTTGCCGTACCCCACATCACCGCAGATCAGCCGGTCCATGATCTTCCTGCTCTCCATGTCCGCTTTCGCCGCCGTGATGGCAGCGAGCTGGTCCTCCGTCTCCTCAAAGGGAAACAGTTCCTCGAACTCCTGCTGCCAGGTGGTATCCGGGCCGAACTGGTAGCCGGTCCGGTTCTGCCTCGCCGCATAGAGTTCCACCAGATCCTGCGCCACTTCCTCCACCGCCATCTTCGTCTTTGTCCGGGTCCTGCTCCACTCCTGCGTCCCCAGTTTGTTAAGCTTTGGCTTTTTCGCGTCGGCGGAAGCATACTTCTGGATCACGCCGAGGTTGGTGGCGAGCACGTACAGATTTCCCCCGCCGGCATACTCGATCTTCATGTAATCCTTTATCACATGGTCCATCTCCACCTTCTCGATCCCCCTGTAGATGCCCATGCCGTGATTTTCATGTACCACAAAATCGCCCACCTTCAGGTCGGCAAAATCCTGTATCTTCTGTCCTTCGTATTTCTTTGTCCGCTTTCTCTTCTTTTTCTCCGCCCCGAAGATATCGCTCTCCGAGATCACCACAAACTTTAAGAACGGATACTCAAACCCTTTCAGCACCCGCCCGTAATAGGCCATGATCTCGCCGGGCTGTATCTCCCGCTCCGGATTTTCCGTATAGAACGCCGTCAGCCCGTAGACGTTCAGATCATCTGCGAGACGTTTCGCCCGGGTGCGGGAGCCCGATAACAGAAGCACCCGATAGCCGTTCTTCTTATATCGCCGCAGGTCCTTTACCAGCGTCTCAAAACTGTTATTGTAGGGGGAAACGCTCTTCGCTGAAAAGTCATACTTTTTTTCCGGCTTCATAAACGGATTTTTCATATCTAACGCCGCAATGGTCACCACCGGATAATCCGACAGCCTTGCCGCTGTCTCTCCCCTGCCGTACAGAAGCGTCATCTGCCCCGGCAGGATATATCCTTTTTCCAGTCTGTGGGACATGCTCTCCCGGAATTCCAGCTCCACCGCCTCCGCATGTTCGCCGATCCTGACAGGCTCATCCAGAAAAATGCAGCTCTCTTTTTTGTCAAACCCGCCCAGAAAAGACCCCAGTTCCTGATAAAAATAGCGGACATAGGATTCCAGATTGACTTTTGCCTCCAGTTCCAGCACTTCTTCCCGCAGTTCCCCGATCTGCCGGTGCAGCCTTGCGGCTTCTTCCGCCTTCCCCTGCCCCCGCAAAACCTCTTCCTGCTTCTTTGCCTCCAGCTCGATCAGGTGCATTCCCCTGGCGCGCTGGTCCTTTGTCAGGATCATCTCCGTCGCCGGATAAATATCAACCGAACTAAGGTTCTCTATCGACCGCTGGCTCAGCACATCAAAACTTCGGATGGAATCCACATCCTCCCCCCAGAGTTCGATCCGGTAAGGGTTTTCCTCTGTCAGGTCAAAAATATCCACGATGCCGCCGCGGACGGAAAACTGTCCCGGCACCTCCACCTGGTAAGTCTTCTCATAACCCAGACCCACCAGCTTCTCCGCGAGTTCTTTCTCAATGATCTGCCCGGAAGTGCTGATATGCAGAATGTCCTTTTTCACCTTTTCCAGCGGGACCTGCGGCTCCATCAGCGCATCCAGCGTGGTCACGATGGTCATCGGCACCCCTTCCAGCATGCGCCGCAGCACTTTCCATCTCTCCGTCACGAGCTGGTTCCCGTGGATATCCGCCTGAAAAAAGATCAGGTCTTTTGCCGGATACATACAGACATTGCGGTCATAAAATTTATAATCCTCATAGATCTCCCGCATCCGCTGATCGCTGTAGGTGATGATCAGCCTGTATCGGAAGCTCTCCCCCAGCCCGAATACCATATGCAGCTTCTGGGAATCCACACACCCCGAAAGCCCCAGACAAAGAGGCTCCCTCTTTTTCAGTTTTCCCTGTATCTCCTCAAACTCCCCCAGCTCCCGCAGAGGCGCCCTCAGTGCTTCCATGCTTATCCCCGTCACTTTCTGATTTTTTCTTCCGGTTGAACGTGTTCATGGCTTTTTCCGTCCCGTCCGTCACCATGATCTCCACAGCCTTCACCGCATCTTCTATCCCCTGATCCATCCTCTTACGCTCTTCACCCGAAAAATGCCCCAGCACATAATCCACCAGATCCCACTCCTTCGGCTTTTCCCCCACGCCCATCCTGATCCGTTTAAAATTCTCCGTCCCCAGATGCAGAATGATATTTTTTAACCCGTTGTGCCCCCCGGCGCTCCCCTTCTTCCGGATCCTGATCCCGCCCGTCTCCAGCGAGACATCATCCGAGACAACGATCAGCTCCTCCTCCGCATCGATCTTAAAATAATCGGTGACCTCCCTCACACTCTCCCCGCTCAGGTTCATATAAGTCTGCGGCTTCACGAGGATCACCCTCTGCCCCCCGATCACGCCCTTCCCATAGAGCGCCTTAAACCCTCTCTCCCTCACTGCTATACTATATTTCTCCGCGATCGCATCTATCACATCAAACCCGATATTATGTCTGGTATTCTCATACTTTTTCTCCGGATTTCCCAATCCCACAATGCAGAACACTTTCCCGTCTCCCCTCTCCCACTCTCTTTTCTTATTCTTCTTCCAAAATCCAAACATCCATGTTTTTCCTGTCTTCATTTTATCTTCCTTAATCTGAACATTTCCGCTTTCCCTATCTTCGTTTTATCTTTCTGGCATCCAGTTTCCTCTCCCAGAATCTATCAAACAGCCAGGGCTGCATCTGCGGGTTTTTGGATAAAATAGTGCTTATAAACTGTACCCTTATCCCAGTCTGACCGCCCAGATCCTCAAATTCCACCCGAAAACTCTGTCTCGGCATATTTCCCACCCAGAGATGACCGTTACGATATCTCTCCCCATCCCAATGTGCACCGTAACTGCGTCCTTCAAATATGATAAGGAAGCAATCCTCCCTCTCCTCCCATGTGTATATATACGGGTCATATATATTGGAATGCCTCATATAGTCCCTGCATACCTTTACAGGATGTTTCGTCAGATAGTAATCCATCTCCTCTTCCCTCCCCACCTATTTCAAACATTACCCACATCTTCCTGTTTTTCAAAGTCCCCACTATTCTACCAAACCCTCCCCCATTCCACAAGCAAATTCTTCCACAGCCAAGCCTTACAGAAAGAACGCGTTTCTCCCCATGCCGTTTGGCTTTAACCAGCCCCAGCCCCGTCAGCGGTTGATTCGCCATCGGTGCCCACCGCTATGATATTCCGCAAGGAGCCCCTGCAGCAACGTCGGCACTTGGCGAGGTCCCCCACGAGCCTAGTACCGCTACGTTGCAGCCCGGAGCGCAAGCGTGGCGACGGTGGAATATCATAGCGGTGAGCACCCAATGGCGAAGCAGCCGCTGGCAGGGGCGTCCGGACGAATATTCTTCCGATCGAGTAGGAGGCGGTGATTAGCCGCCGTCCTCTCACACCACCGTGCGTACCGTTCGGTACACGGCGGTTTCAGTA
>ERZ808028.538-NODE-538-length-30644-cov-17.907286_pt1 | contig 30644 bp, 33 predicted proteins | sample MGYA00380184_ERZ808028 | MGnify/ENA primary metagenome ERZ808028 (study PRJEB31490, sample SAMN06133397) | mouse gut metagenome | isolation source: J8_1 | host: mice | place: China: Chengdu | collected 2015-05 ...
GTGGCCGAAGGGGCTCCCCTGCTAAGGGAGTAGGCGGGTAAAACCGTGCGAGGGTTCAAATCCCTCCTTCCGCGCCAACTTGAACGACCCTACCCAATCTGAACAAATTGCTGTCAGTTGTTCGGATCGGGTAGGGTCGTTCTTTACCTGTAGCCCTCTCATTTCAAGCGTTACACTCTTTTCGACTTCAGACACTATGTGTCACAGGCAAAGGATAAACAGTTTAAAATCAGAGTGCAAAATGTGTAAATAAAGGGATTTGAACCCTTGCTGACATCCCTTGCAACTCATATATTTATTTTTGAAATTGCATGATAATGGCTGATGTGGTATGATGATTAAAATAGCCAGAATCAGAATGTAGCCTTGTTGAATGTATGAGGTGGATATAATGGCAACAGGTCAAAAATTTGGTGGACCATGGACAGTTGAGAAATTAAGTATTCTGTCAGATTATCTGAACTTTTACACAACAGCACTCAAAAATCAACCTTTCCAGCTCATCTATATTGATGCTTTTGCTGGGACAGGGAAGATCAATATAGGCAATGAAGATGAGTACGAAGTAATAGATGGTTCTGCCCGTTTGGCCCTGCAGGCAAGCGGACAGTTTGCAGAATACATCTTCATTGAAAAGAAAAGGTCGTTTGCAAAAGAATTAGAAGAAATGGTTCAGCAAGAATTTTCTCAACAGGCATCCAGAGTCAAAATTTTGAACGAGGATTGCAATCAAGCCCTCATTAACATCTGCCAGAAAGTTAATTGGAAAAGCAATCGTGCAGTACTGTTTTTAGATCCCTATGCCGCTGACGTTTGCTGGGAAACATTGAGTGCAGTTGCTGCGACTGAAGCGATTGATGTTTGGTACTTGTTCCCATTTAGTGCAGCAAATCGGTTAATGAAGAAAACTGGCGAAATTGACCCTACCTGGCGCGAGAAGTTGAATTCCATATTTGGGGATAACAGTTGGGAAACTCAGTTTTATGAGGAAAGCCCGCAAATGGATCTTTTTAATGCGATGCCTAAAGAGCGAGTGGTCAGTACGGAGTCTCTAAAAAAATATATTGAGGCTCGGCTGAATACGATTTTCCCCAAAGTATCCCCCAATTCCAGAATTCTCTCAAATCGAAAGAATAGTCCCCTGTTTCTCTTTTGCTTTGCTGTTGCGAGTAAGAGGCCAAAAGCAATCGGATTAGCAATGAATGTTGCCGACTACATTTTGAGAGATAAAAAACCAAGTTTAGGGCGGAAATAAAAATGATCCGAAAATCTTTGATTTATAAAACCGGAGTCGAGTATGGGGACTACACATTAAATCACGCGCAAGGCTGTTCCCATGGATGCAAATATCCCTGTTATGCCTATATGATGTCCAAGCGTTTTGGAAAGGTAAAAAGCTATGAGGAATGGACGACTCCCCAAATTGTTGAAAATGCGATAGAGCTTTTTGAGAAAGAATTGCCGCGCTATCGTGATAAGATTCAAATGCTCCATCTATGCTTTACCACTGACCCATTTATGCAGGGGCACCCGGAAATTTGCCAGCTCAGTATGGAGATACTACGAAAGGCAAATGCCGCAGGAGTAAAATGCTCCATTCTGACAAAGGGTATCCTCCCAGCTCAACTTGCTGAATTGCCGCTCGAAAACGAGTACGGGATAACAGTTGTATCGTTGAGCGATACATTCAATCAGCAATACGAACCTGGTGCTGCATTGGTATCAAATCGCATTGCAGCGTTAAGATATCTTAGTGAGTATGGCTGTAAAACATGGGTCAGCATTGAGCCATATCCTACACCAAATATGATAGCGCAAAATTTGCATGATATTTTAGAGGCCGTTGGCTTTGCTGACAAAATAATTTTTGGCAGACTTCACTATAACAAAATTGTGTCCGCATATAAGGACCACAAGGCATTCTACAATCAATGTGCGTCCGAAGTGATTGAGTATTGTCATAACCATGGAATTGCCTGCCATATCAAAAACGGTACGATAACCGAAACAAAGAAGGACAACTGAATGCTATCCAAGAAAGAAACCCCTTGAGGCAGCCGATGCTTCTAAAGCGTCCAACATTGAGACATTGAATCTTATTCCTATGACAGGGCTGTTGAGAAAGTACCATAATCCACAATCTTAAACTCACAGGATAGCCATTTTGCCAGCAGGACTTTATTGGTCATCTTCTTGTCAATATATCAAACATAATGAGTTAGCAAATTCCTAAGTCGAAAGCAATGCACTCTTTGTGAACGTCCTCGTTTTCAGATAGCAGTACCACACTTTATAAATATTCCTATTGTTTTATGCGAATTCATGACCTTGCTTTCGCACGATCACATGCTTGGCGCAATGTTTATCTTTCAAACCAAGTCCAGAAAAGAGGAATTTCCAGATGGAACTTTTGACTATGATTGGACACTTAAGTTCATTTATGACAATATCATCTGGCATCCAGGATGCAATTCAATCAGGCTTTCAAGCGTATGAGTTGCAAAAGCTAAAAAAGATATGTGGTACCATAGATTTCTCCTCTTTATCAGAAGAATTAGCTCCTATTGCTGACAAGGCCGAACTGTACCTTGCTGAGAAAAAAGATTATATTTTCGAGCAGTCTCTATTCTCATTCGAGGAAAAAACGGAATTCATCGAAGCTTTCTTAAAAATGCATACCAATGCGTTACCTTATAGGCAAAATGTTGAAGAGATTCTTTTAAATTATTTCAATCAATTGGAATTTCAGTTATTGCAACAAATGAGTGTTGGCGATAGGGTGATCCATGGAGCATTGCGACAGATCAAAGAAAATACAAGGCAAATCTTGGACAAAATAGATGAGCTACCTGTTCACGATTCAACATCCCCATCTATTTCATCAGACAACATCTCCGAAATTCCTTATAGCGTCATAATGCAAAAAGAGTTGGAGTCGGCTTCCCTGCCAAACTTGCAAAGGCAATACTTACAACATTTTCATAAGCCTCTATTTACAGACGGAAAAAAGATAGTTTCCTTAGCAGAGTTATATATTCCTAATAAATTTATGATTGCCAGGGAAAAAGGGCCTTTTGGCAATCTAATTGAATTTATTTTCTCATTTCTCCAAGGCAGGTTACCTGATTGGTTAAGTCAAAATGGTATACACGCAGCTAATGAGATAAATACTCTGCTAATTGAAGGATATCAATGCACCGGAAAGAGTACACTTTTATCAAAGATTTTGGATAAATTATATTCAAATAACAAGTCAATAGAACGAAATATTCATTTTTTGAGCTTTAGCGAAAGGGATTTACGAAACAGGCCCCTTTCTCCTCGAAGCATTTGTGATTACCTAAATATTTCACTAAATGCTCTAACCAATGCAACATTACTAATTGACGCAATCGATGAGTCAAATTGGGCAACATCAAAAGCAGAAGAACAATTGGAACTACTTATTTCGGATTTGAGACCATATCAGTGTAAACTAATTATAACAAGCCGTTACGGATATCTTAACGTATCTGAGATATCATCCATGCTCAGTATTTTATTGCAGCCATTTACAATTGAGCAGGCAGATGAATGGATTGATATTTATCATACAGCAAATCCATCTACCGATGTAAATGGACTTAAATGCGACATTAGAAAGGTTCCATCAGATATTAGAAATTTAATTTTGATACCCTACATTTTTCATATTTGCGTTACCTACCAAATTAAAATGGGAAATGTAGTAAATTTGTGTGATTTATATGATTTAGTATTTCGCGGTGAAAACGGATTCTTTCTACGTACACCATATGGCCTTCAGGAACGCAATGTTCAACGACAAGCAAAACAAATGATGAAAGCAATAAGCCAGATATCCATATGTTGCTTAACATCCGAAAGTAATATGATTAAAGGCGATTTGTTAGATAATTTCATTAACCAAGGTGGGATGCAACTAAATCGTTTAAAAACAGAATATTTACTGTATCAGAGAGATGAAAGTAACTATGCATTTGCACATAATTCTATCCCAAATTATTTCGTTGCACTATACTTATTTAATCTATTTTCTCGGCCAGAAAATCAATTGAGTGATGAAAGCTTATTGGATGAAATTAAAGGACTTATTCAAACACATAATGTTTTTACAAAATCCGTAATGTCTTTTATTGAACATTTTTCACAAACGGAGACATCAGAATGTGGCAATCGATCTATGAGATTGCTAAAAGGCTTCCTCAACGGAACTTATGATTACTACTTGAGATATGAAGGAACCCTTTACGAAGTCAAACAGTTCTATCATAGTTGGTTTAACGGAATTGTTCGTCTGGCATTTGCATTTAATATTCCTCAAGAAACGAACTTTCAAAATTTTTACTTTTTTGAACAAATGAATGAAGTGGAGTTACAGCAGTTTTGTAACTATTATGGCATACATGGTGATGATTCTTTAGATTTTCTAAGGCCTTGCTCAACCCGTAATCTAACTTTGAACCATCTGAATTTAAGCGGAGCATACTTCTATGGAAAATATTTTCGTTCTATGGTAATGTATGGAGCAAAGTTTGAAAAATCTAATTTAGCAGGGGCTTACTTTTTAGAATCTGATTTAAGCTCCTCAAGCTTTGAAAAAGCTCACTGCACAAATGCGGAATTTATTAATACTGTACTGTGTTCTTGTTCCTTTCGAAATGCACAACTAAACGGTGCACTATTTTCGAATTGTAATTTGGCAAATGCAGACATGCGAGGGGCAAGTTTTCATAAATGTAAATTTGAAAATTGTGTGCTTGCTGGTATGAAAATCGAAGCTGAGCAATTAAAAGTACTCTCAGCATTTGAATTGGAATTTATTCGAAAGAACCACATTGCAGTGTATTTGGAGGATTGCCTACTCCCAGACGATTTGTTAGCAGACGAGTTTCAAAGGCAACGGCAAATCCACTATTCGATTATGTCTAATTCTATTAAGTAATTTATATAACATTCGTAATAAAGGCCACAACTCCCATAAAATTTGATGCATCTTTTTTGTCAACGAAAGACAGCGCAATCCCTGGAATCGCAACGGTTCCAGGGATTTTTGCTGCCTTTTGACCCTTACGCTGACCCTTACCGGGATTTTTGCGGGTTTACCCGGACACCTTGCGGATAAACTGCTCCATGCGCTCGGCGGACTGCTGGCGCATCTTTTGGGAAACGTGGCCGTATACATCCAGGGTGAAGCTGGCCGTGGCGTGGCCCAGGTTGCTTTGCACCGTCTTGATATCGTCGCCGCTCTCGATGGCCGCAACTGCATAGCTGTGCCGGAGGTCATGCACCCTTGCGTCAGGGCATCCAATAGAGGCGGCGATTGCCTTAAGCGCTTTATAAACGGTGTGAATTGTCAGGTGATGGCCGTTTTCATCTGTGAACACTAATCCGGTATTTTCCCATGCGAGCCCCAGCTTCAATCTTTGCTCTGCATGTTTGGCCCGATGATGTTTCAGAACCTGCATTACCCAAGGAGCTGGTGTGATTCGACGAGATTAATCATTTTTCAGTGGGGCAAAGATGTATTTTCCGCCGGGTCTCTTTTCTCGTTGAAGCTGTTTTTCCATTAAGATGGTGCCCTTTCCGAAGTTGACACAGTCCCAGTACAGCCCAAGCGCCTCACCTTCCCGCATCCCAATGAACAAGGTAACTGTAAACGTTTGAAACGAGACTTTTTTATAACCGAGGTTGCAAAATGTTCACCAGCTCAGAGCGTAGGATCTCCCGCCCTTATGTAATGCGCCCGCTCACACTGTCCACAGAGAGCTTTTGTTATGGGTAAATTCAAAGCACAGGCCATTGCCATGTGATAGACAAATGGTCCTGTGCCTCATACTTTCTGCTATACCGCAATTTTCAACAGATTCACTTTTTATCCCAGTGCCACATACGGCGACAGCATCAAGGTAAATCCCGCTACAAAGAAAACCGTTCCCAGGTTCAACATAGAATGCCCGGTCACTTAAAAATCCATTACTTCATCAGTTCATCTGCCAGCCGCATAATTTCAGGAGCCAACTTCCGGCGCTGCTTTTTTGTGATATGGGCATATAAAGGATAAGCGGCGCACACTCCGGCAATGCCGATCACGCCAATCACAATGCCGGGAACAAAAAGCGTATCCGCCCATACCATCGTGCAGCACATACCAAATCCCATTACCAAAGCGCTGACAATACCTACAGCCAAAGCGGCGATCATACCTGGTTTTGTCACGCTTGCATCCAATTTGCGCAGCCGCTCCATCTTGTCCTCCGCCTCCGTAGGTGTGGCATACTTTTCCCGGATACGCTTGAGTTCTTCCTGCTGGGAGGCGGAGTAGGTGTAGGTGAAGGTTTTGCCGTTCGCATCCATAGCTTTTATTCCTTTCAGCCGTTTTGAAATTTGAGTTCCTTGATATTTTTTGTAGACCTTGCAATCATCAATACAGCCATAACCACCATGACAACACAGATCCCGCCGCCCGTTGACGCGATCATCGTATGCCGGAACACTTCACCCTCTTCGGCTCCGAATTGCGTAATCATAGCAGTTTCCAAAGACAGCATGGCAATCAACGCAGCGGCTACATTGATTACTTTTGCCGCCGTCAGGACAGGGCTTTTCTGCTTTCGGCTCCTGACCAAATTGACAATGGCCATCGTCATGGTGTAGAAGTCGTACAAGGCCATTACATAAATCAAATAGCCTGGGTACGCAAAGCCCTCGCCGCGTTGCAGAACAAGTATGACCATCCCGGTCAGGATGGTATTCATAAAGAGCAGCACAATGCCGCAGGCTCGGCATCGCCTCCATTCCGCAACCATATCCCTTGTATTCCTGTTGATATGGAGGAGCAGCAAAAAACGCATCGTCAGAAGCAGGGTATAATATGCCGCCAAGGTAATCAGCCACGCTGAGCCGTAGAAAATGCCCGTAACAAATTTCAACACCGCATATCCCGTGTTGAGCGCCAGCGACAAAAGCAGGGAAATTTTTGCCTTGAATACGATATCTGCCATATAACGGCTGACAAAGGGATTTTGGTCTGCCATTTCAAGCACAGTATCCTTCATGCGTTTTACTGTGGTGCTGTTTTTCATCGACCACAATCCGATGCAGACGATTACAAGAGTATATGCTGAAAACACATAAGACACATAGGCAATCCATCCGCTGGTTCCATAAAAGCCAAACATGTAAATCAGCAATATGGCGGCAAGGACAGCGCAAAGCACAATGACCGCCGCCTTTGGAAAAAGGACAGCATGGATCACTTTTTTAACCCGTTCCATTCTGCTCCCTCCGTATCCTGACGGTAAAGGTACTGCCTCTCCCAACTTCGCTGGCAACGGAGATATCCCCGTTTACAATATCCATCACCCGTTTGACCAGGGCCAGCCCCAGGCCGTTCCCCTGCGTGGCGTGGGATGTATCGCCCTGATAAAACTTCTCAAAAATATGCTCGCCCACTTCCGGCGGAATGCCACAGCCGGTGTCGCGAATTTGCACAACTGCGAAATCTCCTTCTGCCTCCAAGCTTACGGCAACACGTCCGCCGGGGGACGTAAATTTCAGTGCGTTGGAGATCAGATTATTCCATATCAGCGTCATCAATTCTGCGTCAGACATAATCAGCACATGATCCGCCAATTCTGTATCCAACCCGATGTCATGTTCTTCCCATACATCCTCAAAGGCCAGCAGACACTGGCATAGCTGTTCGCCTAAATCGTAGAGTTCCCTCTCTGGATAAATCTGCTGATTTTCCAGTTTGTTCAGTTTCAAAATATTTGTAATCAGGTCTGCCAGCCGCCGGGAGGCATCTGTTATCGTCTTTGCGCACTCCCGCCGCTGCTCTTCCGTTAAATTCGGCTGTTGGAGCATTGCCCCGTAATTCTGGATGATTGCCAGAGGTGTTTTCAGTTCATGGGACACATTGGAGATAAAATCTGTACGCAGAGTTTCAATGCCGGACAGCTCTTCCGCCATCCGATTGAATGAGTGAATGATGGTGTTGAATCCATCCTGCCCGCTTACAGTAAATACCGGCTGAATGCGTACCGAAAAATCACCCTGCATGATTTTCCCGGCAGCATCCGCAATGCGCTGAACGGGCTTTGTCACCATAAACCATCGCCGTGCGCTGTCTATGGCCGTGCAGAGAAAACTGATTAGCACCACATTCCAGAACGTCAGCTTGGCGGATGCTTCGATCATCTCTTGGGCCAGCGGCATTTCCATATTGGCCTGCAGGGTTTCCAAAAACAGCAGCATACAGCAGGTGACGACAAATGCAATCAGCAGGAAAAACACAAAATATTGCCATAGCGTCCCCAGCCAGCGCGAGGCCCTGCTTTGCTCCCGGTTCATTTCAGCACCGCCTTGTAGCCCAGTCCCCGCACGGTCACAATCTCGAAATCGTCACAGCCGGAAAACTTATCCCGCAGCTTTGTCATGTAAACATCCACAGCCCTCAGAGTAGTCGAGCAATCCGCATCCCAAAATTCGTCCATCAACTGCGTCCGGGTAAACGCCTTTTTCGGATAGGACAACAGCTTGTAAAGAATATTGAACTCCCGATGGGTCAGCGGAATTTCCTCCCCATCCAGACAGGCCGTGCGGTCATCTGCGTCCAGCACCAGCTTACCCACCTCCAAACGGTGGCTGCTGGCAATCTTTGCCCGCCGCAAAAGCGCTCCGATACGCAAAAACAGTTCGTCCAGATCGATAGGCTTCACCATGTAATCATCAATACCTACTCGATAACCCCGCTGCTTGGATGCAAAATCATCCCGCGCCGTCATAAACAGGATGGGGATGTTTTCATCCAACTCCCGCACGGTCGCGGCAAATTCATAACCGTCAATACCGGGCATCATAATATCGGACACGATCAAATCAAAAGCACTGCGATACATTGCATCATAGGCGTCACTGGCGTTCAGACACCCTGACGCCTCATAACCGCTTTGATTGAGGAATGCACGCACAGCCCGATTCAAGTCCTTGTCATCCTCGACAACCAATATTTTGAACATAGGGCAAAACCCCCGCAAACTCTTTCTCTAATTGTACCATAGAAATGTTAAAGTTTTGTTTGCGTTTTCCATATTTGCGGATTTTTTAAAAAGTTGACCTATGCCACGCTTTGGCACAGGTCAAATCTTCTCCTATTCGTGTTTTCCCGTGCTTCGGGCAGACTGTTTCTGTGCCAGCCTTTCCTTGGCCTGCTCTACGGTTTCGCCTTCGTGGAGCAGATAGCGGGCGACAAACTTATCCTCAATGCTCTGATATGCGCCGACAACGGTACGCTCGATCTTTTTATAACCGTCAACAACGCCATCCTCGATCTTCTGGAAACCGCCGGTGACGGTCTCGGCGATCTCCTTGTTTACCTTTTGCAAATCTGACACGTTTTTACCTCCGAAATCAATATATATTTTCTTCGTTCTTATGAACGATCAGGGCAATCACCACAGCAAGTCCGGCAGCAGCGGCAATAGCGGCGGGAATCACATATTTTTTCATCCTGCCCACCTCATTTCAGGCCCTTGCAGATGGGGATGAGGCAGAGCAGCAGAGCGATGCCGATGATGCCAACGATAATGCCGGGAACCATCATGTTCCAGACCATGGTCATGCACATACCAGCACCGAACACCACGGCTGCGGCAATGCCAAAGAGTGTGATGGCGATTGCCTTGCCGTTGAATACGATGGCGGGCTTGCCGTCCATCTTGCGGCGCACCATGACCATAACCAGCAGCACCGCCAGACCGATCACGCCGATTACGATTCCCTGCGCCATGGCACCCCATTCCGGCAGCAGCGCCATGCACATACCCAGGGCAAACAAAATGCCGCCGACCACGCTCATAATAAGGGACACAAAATCTTTTTTTGACATTGTGGAAAACCTCCGCTTTTTATTTCAAGCTGTGTTTTGCTTGTTGTCCGTATCATACAGAGCGATTGTTTTTGTAAGGTTTGGGATTTGTTTGGGAATGATTAAAATTTGTTCTCTCACAAAAAGCTGAGAACATCGTCCTCAACCCTTTTGTACTTTAGCGGCTTGTCAGATCTGTTCAGATGATTTCCTCAATCCGCACCCTGCAGCTATTCGTCAAATCCACCAGGAGAAAAATTTCAGAAAATCAAACTTGACTTTTTGGCTCGCTCAGTGCTACATTGACAATGCAACGTGCAGCGATACCGCATAAGTCCGGTTGGTCGCTGCACGTTGTTTTTCTTTGCCCCAAAAACAATATCAGAAAGCGCCCGGCCAGAAGGCATGAGTCCAGCTCTTCTCGCCGGGCGCTTTCTCATGTTCAGAGGAGGAAACAGTTGATGGAACAAAAAGCAAATTCTTTTTTGGAAACTGAGCCGCTGGGCGCTCTGATGGCAAAGTATGCCGTCCCCTGCGTCATCTCCCTGCTGGTGGCCGCGCTCTACAACATCGTGGATCAGATTTTCATTGCCAACGCCGACTATCTGGGTTCCTACGGCAACGCCGCCAACACGGTGGCCTTTCCGCTGACGGTGGTGGCCCTATCCGTCGCGGTGATGATCGGGGACGGCTGCTGCGCCTTCGTCAGTATCAGCCTGGAGGCCGGGAACAGAAAGGAATACTTCTTCTGGATCACCTTGGGGGCCCCTTTTATATGTTCGGGCAGGCCCTCAACCCCATTATCCGCTCCGACGGCGCCAGGGGGAACTACTACAAGAGCATCTCCGGGCACGCCTGAGGCGTCCCCCACCAGTATGAGCTGAGTGTGGACAGCTCCATTGGACCGGAGAAAACGGTGGATTTGATTTATGGAGCGTCTTGGCGTCCCGCAGATTCCCTATGCCCTGATCTGGGACGATGGGTGCCCCTGCAGTGTGTGCGAGGACTTTGTTTCCCAAACACAGAATTGGTGAGCGCGTGGCGGATTATGCGGGCGATGAGGAAGGACAACAGCGCCTCCGTATGCCAGCATTTCATAAACTGCCGCCAGGCCCTCTGCTTTATAGGTCTTGAATGCGGGTCCTTTTCACCTGCTGCACGGTTTTCCAGCGCTTGCACAGGCGGCACAGCCCATACACCGCCAACAGCAGCAGTGTGGGGATGTTTTCCACCAGAAACGCCACGACCAGCGTTCCGCCCATGGCCGTCACCGAGGAGTAGCCGCTTACCTGGACCATCCAGACGATCACCTGCACCACGCACCGCAGCAGCCACAGCCCCGGCAGCGCCAAGCCCAGCCGCCCATCCTTTTTCACCGCCAGAAAAATTTCCACCGCCACCGCCGCGGCCATCAAAACTAAAATCACGGGCATGTCCTGCATTTCTATGATAAACAGGTCCATGTCCTCTTCAAAATGGAATCCGGTGTTCATGATCGCTCCTCCTTCGTCTTTCGGTACTCACTGAGCAGCAGCTTGGCCGTGTCAAAGTCCAGCTTGTCGTCCACCGCCAGCCGCTTCACCAGCGCCACATAGGGGTCCGCCTCCACCGTCTCAGCCAGCTGGATCTTTTGAATCAGCCGGTCCAGCCGCAGCCGCACCGTGGGATAGCTCACGCCATACTGTGCCGCCATCTCCTTGAGGGAGCCGGAGGCCAGGACGAACCGCCTGATGAACGCCGCGTCCTCGTCCTCCAGGCCCGCCATCCAAATGGGAACTGTATCCATGGCCACGCCCCCTTTCATAAAATTAAATATAACATAAATTTTGTGAAAGTCAACTACTATTTCTATTTTAATAAAAATAAGAAGCGCCGCCCTGTCGGCACAGAGCGGCGCTTCTTATCTTCAAGTTTTGAACCTCAGCTCAGCAGCAGCTTGTCGTCCGCCTCGTCAGACCCGGTGGCCTGGCCGAACCGGGCCAGCAGGTCCTCCACGGTGAGCTTCTTCTTGTCCTCCCCGGAGATGTCCAGGGCGACGCGCCCCTCGTACATCATGATGAGCCGGTTTCCGTGGACAATGGCGTCCTTCATGTTGTGGGTAATCATCAGGGTGGTGAGATGGTCCTTCTGGACGATGCGCTCGGTGGCCTCCAGCACCTTGGCGGCGGTTTTAGGGTCCAGGGCGGCGGTGTGCTCGTCCAGCAGCAGCAGGTCGGGCTTGCGCAGGGCGGCCATGAGCAGGGTGAGGGCCTGGCGCTGGCCGCCGGAGAGCAGCCCCACCTTGGAGGTGAGCCGGTCCTCCAGCCCCAAATCCAAAATTTTCAGCGTCTCCCGGTAGTGGTCCCGCTCGTCCCGGGTGATGCCGGGGCGCAGGGTGCGGCTCCTGCCCCGCCGGGCCGCCAGAGCCATGTTCTCCTCGATCTGCATGGTGGCGGCGGTGCCCATCATGGGGTCCTGGAACACCCGGCCGATGAACTTGGCCCGCTTGTGCTCGGGGAGCTTGGTCACGTCCACCCCACCGATGGAGATGGTGCCGGAGTCCACCGGCCACACTCCCGCCACCGCGTTGAGCAGGGTGGACTTGCCCGCCCCGTTGCCGCCGATGACGGTGACGAAGTCCCCGTCGCCCAGGGTGAGGGACACCCCGTCCAGCGCCGTCTTTTCGTTGACGGTGCCGGGGTTGAAGGTTTTGCGGATGTTCTGCACGTCAAGCATGGGCGCTCTCCTCCTTTTTCGCGGGTTTGACGGGCTTGGAGAAGTATTTCCCCTTCCAGTAGGGGATGGTGAGGAATACGGCCACCACCAGGGCGGTGAGCAGCTTCAGATCGGTGGTCTCCAGCCCCAGGCGGAGCACCAGGGTGATGACGGCGTAGTAGAGGATGGCGCCCACGACGCAGGCAAGCAGCTTCAGCGCGAAATTGATGAATACGCCACCCAGCAGCACCTCGCCGATGATGACGGCGGCCAGGCCGATGACGATGGCGCCCCGGCCCATATCAATGGTGGAGCTGCCCTGGTACTGGGCCAGCAGGGCCCCCGCCAGCGCCACCAGCGCGTTGGACACCACCAGCCCCAGCAGCTTGCTCCAGTTGGTGTTGATGCCCTGGGCCCGGGCCATGTTGGGGTTGGAGCCGGTGGCCCGCAGGGCGGACCCCTGCTCCGTGCCGAAGAACCAGTACAGCACGGCGATGACCACCACCACCAGAAGAAGGAGCAGCAGCAGGGGATTTTCCAGCAAGGGCTTGCGGATGTTCCGGGAGGACACCAGCAGGTCGTACTTGTCCACACTGACGGCCAGGGTGGATTTGGTCTTGGCGTTGGCGTCCCCCACGGCCATGATGCGCAGGTTGATGGAGTACAGCGCCAGCTGGGTCAGGATGCCCGACAGGATAGCGGGGATGCCGCACACCGTGTGGAGCAGGCCGGTGGCCAGGCCCGCCGCCATGCCGGACAGCACCGCCGCCAGCAGCGCCAGCCAAGGGTTCACCCCCAGGCTGATGAGCAGGGCGCACACCGCCCCGCCGGTGGCCAGCGAGCCGTCCACCGTCAGATCGGCCACGTCCAGGATGCGGTAGGTGATGTACACCCCGATGGCCATGATGCCCCAGATCAGTCCCTGCCCCACGGTGTTGGGCAGGGAGTTCACAAAGGCGAGCAAAACGTCCATTTTCATTCCTCCAAATATAGATAGCGCCGCGGCGGGCACAGGATGGCCGCCGCGCCAAAAACCGCGGGAAAGGAGAACTCTTTCCCGCGGCCTTTTGGCAGGGTGTTTTGGGATCAGCCCTCGATGGCCACGTAGTCGGCGGGCATGGTCAGGCCCAGCTGCTCGCAGATGGAGGCGTTATACTTCTTGTCCAGGGTGGTGTCGAAGCCAATGGGCAGCTCGGACACGCTCTTCTCCCCCTTGAGGATCTGGGCGGCCATCTCGCCGGCCATCCAGCCGATCTCGTAATAGCTGATGGACAGGGTGGCCACGCCACAGCCGGAGCAAATGCCCTCCTCGCCGCAGATGACGGGCACCTTGGCGGGGATGACCACGTTGGCGATGGCCTCCTTGTTGTCCGCGGCGGTGTTGTCGGTGGGAATATACAGCACGTCGGACCCGTCACAGGCGGTCTGCACCACGCTGGACAGATCGCTCACATCGGTGAAGGCGTACTGGGTGCAGGCGTAGCCCATGTCCTCCAGATAGCCCTGGATGGTCTCCACCTGGTACATGGAGTTGGCCTCGGCGGAGCAGTAGACCAGACCCACGCTCTTGGCGTCGGGGAACAGCTCCTTGACCATGGCGGCCTGTTGGTCCAGGGGGGCCAGGTCGGAGGTGCCGGAGATGTTGCCGCCCAGCACCTTGTCCTCGGTGGAGTCCAGATCCAGAGCGATACCGTAGTTGGTGATGGAGGTGCCCAGGATGGGGATGGTGTCGGTGGCGGAGGCGGCGGCGGTGAGGGCCGGGGTGGCGTTGGCCAGGATCAGGTCCACGTCCTCGGCGATGAAGCCGTCGATGATGGTGGCGCAGTTGGTGGACTCGCCGCCGGCGTTGCCCTCCTTGATCTCCACGTTGTCACCGAACTCCTCCTTCAGGGCGTCCTTAAAGCCCTGGGTGGCTGCGTTCAGCGCGGCGTGGGGCAGCAGCTGGCAGATGCCCACCACATACTTCTCGCCGTCGCCGGCGGGCTCTTTGCTCTCCGCGGGAGCGGCGCTCTCGGCGGCCTGGGACTGGGCGGGGGCGCTGTTGTCCGCGCCGGGATTATTGGAGCAGGCGGCCAGGGACAGGGACATGACCAGCGCCAGCAGCAGCGCGGTCAGCTTTGTGGTCTTTTTCATTCTTGATTCCTCCAAACGATGGTTGCTTTACCGCTTTGCGCCGTCAAAGTGACCCCGGCACAAAGGAATGAGCCTTTCAGCTCACGACCGCTAGTATAGCGCTTTAATGCGGCGATGTCAAGGGCAAATTGCACAAATTTCTGAAATACGACATCTCGCGCCCCTGTTGTCACGCTGCACGCTCACGACGGCTCCGCGCTTCTTCGCTGTCACGCTGCGCCTGTTCGCAACGCGCGGCTTCGCTGCGGCTCGGGCAAAACCCAGTCCCACTGCGTGGGCCTTGAGCTTTTCCCCTCGCTCCGCTCCATCCGCGCTGCTCACGACGGCTCCGCGCTTCTTCGCTGTCACGCTGTGAATCGGTCAGGGCGCTCGGTCGCTTTCCCTCCGCCTCGGGCAAAACCTGGCCCGGCTCCGCCGGCCCTGGGCTTTTGCCCTCGCTCCGGTCCAAGCTTCCTCGCTGACCGCTTCTCCGCGCTTCTTCTTGAACACACTGTAAATACTTCCCCCCATGGGTGGACTTTTTCCGGCCGCTGTGGTAAAATACCCGCAAAATGGATTGCTATGCCAGAGAGGAGGAGAGGCCGATGCGGACTGATGTGCTGGGCGTGGCCTTCGACAACGTGACCTTGGACGAGGCGGTGGACCGGGCGCTGGCCATGCTGGAGGAGGAGGGGCCCCACCTGGTGGTTACCCCAAATCCCGAGATCGTCCAGCGGGCCGAAAAGGACCGGGCGTTTTCCGAGATCCTGGCCCAGGCCGACCTGGTCCTGCCCGACGGGGTGGGGGTCATCTACGCGGCCAGGATTCTGGGCAGGCCCTTGCGGGCTAGGGTGCCCGGCATCGACTTCGCCTCCGCCCTGATGGTCCGGGCCGCCGGGCTGGGGAAGCGGCTGTACCTGCTGGGGGCGGCCCCAGGGGTGGCGGAGCAGGCGGCGGTGAATCTGCGGGCGGCCTGCCCCGGCCTTGTGGTGTGCGGCACCCACGACGGTTATTTTAAAGAGGACGGCCCGGTGATCGAAAACATCCGGGCGGCGCAGGCCGACATCGTGTTCGTCTGCCTGGGGGCCCCCAAGCAGGAGAAGTGGATCGCCGCCAACGGCGAGGCCGCCGGGGCCAGGCTGTATGTGGGCCTGGGGGGGTCGCTGGACGTGTTCGCGGGCAGGGTGGAGCGGGCTCCGGAGGGGTTCCAGAGGCTGGGGCTGGAGTGGCTGTACCGGCTGATGAAGGAGCCCTCCCGGGCGGGGCGCATGGCGAAGCTGCCCCTGTTCCTGGTGTCCGCTGCGGGGGCGCGGCTCAGAGGAAAGTAAACCTACATTATATAAAACGAAAGGTAGATGCTCCATGGTCTATATTTTGCTGGGCGCGGGCTTTGAGGAGGCCGAGGCCCTGGTCACCGCCGACGTGCTGCGCCGGGGGTCGCTCCCCGTCACCCTGACGGGCATCGGGGGGGAGTATGTCACCGGCTCCCACAGCATCACCGTCCGGGCGGACCGGCCGGTGGAGGAGGTTGTATTAAAAGCGGGCGACATGGTGGTGCTCCCCGGCGGCATGGGGGGCGTGGACTCCATGGAGCGCAGCGCCGCCGCCATGGCCCTGGTCCGCCAGGCCGCCCAGGACCCCGAGCTGTGGCTGGCGGCCATCTGCGCCGCACCCACCCTGCTGGCCCGGGCGGGGGTGCTCCCCAAGGGGGTGCGCTGCGTGTGCTATCCCGGCCTGGAGGGGGAGCTGTCCGCCGCCGGGGCGGAGCCCGCCATGGACTGCCCCACGGTCACCCAGGGCAGGCTCATCACTGGCAAGGGCCCCGGCGCCGCCTTTGACTTCGGGCTGGCGCTGTTGGAGGCGCTGGCGGGTTCGGACGCCGCCGCCCAGGTCCGGGCAGGGCTGCACTACGGCGTATGACCGTCAAAGAGCGCAAGGCGGAGCTGCGCCGCCACGCCGCCGGTCTGCCTCAGATGGAGGCCGGGGCGCTGTTTGAGCGGTTTTTGGCCCTTCCGGAGGTGGAGGGGGCGGACACGGTGATGGTGTTTTACGGCACCGGCCGGGAGCCCAACACCGTCCCCTTGATTCAGGCCCTGCTGGAGCGGGGCAAACGGGTGGCCCTGCCGGTGGTCCTCCCCCACCGGGGGATGGAGGCCAGGCAGGTGCTGGATGTGGACCAGCTGGTGCCCAACCGCTTCGGCATCCCCGAGCCGGACGACACCTGCCCCGTCATTGGAAAGGGAGAGATAGCCGCGGCCCTCATCCCCCACCTGATGGTGGACCGGGAGGGCTACCGCCTGGGCTGGGGCGGGGGGTACTACGACCGCTGGCTGACGGACTTTGACGGCTTTACGGTGTGCGTCTGCCGCCCCGGGCGGCTGGCGGAGCACATCCCCCGGGAGCCCTTCGACGTGCCGGTGAAGCTTGTCCTCATTGAGGAGTAGGAAGGGCGGAGGGCATTTGCCCTCCGCCCATGGGTATGGTAGGTGCGGCTCAGCAGCAGCTTTCGCGCTTCGCCTGTTGGCGATGGACGTGTGCTTCCTTGTCACGTTGCGAAGCGGTCAGGGTGCTCAGTCGCTTTCGCTGCGACTCAGGCAAAACCCGGTCCCGCTGTGCGGGCCCTGGGCTTTTGCCTTCGTTCCGCTCCAAGCGCCCCTATCCGCCTATCGTCGCGCTTCCGGCTCAGCAGCAGCCGCTTTCGTGCTTCGCCTGCTCACGACGCGCGGCTTCCCTCCGCCTCGGGTAAGACCCGCCGCCCTGCGGCGGCTGGGCTTTTACCCTCGCTTCGGTCCATCCGCGCTGTTCGCGACGGCTTAGCAACAACCGTCGTTGCAGCCGCAGTTGTTGTTGCAGCCGCAGTTGTTGCAGCCACAGCCGCAGCCGTTGTTGTTGCCGCCACAGCAGCAGCAGCAACAGCCGTTGTTATTGCCGCCCCAGCTGTTCCCGCCGCCGCAGCAGCAGCACAGCAGGAGGATCAGGATGATGATCCACCAGCAGCCCCCGCCAAAACCACCATTGTTACCACAACACATGTTTTGTCACCTCACATTTGATGTCCCGGTCACAGAGACCGGCTCGGACGCCGCAGAGGAGGACGCTGCGGCGCCGGAGCCGAGCCCCGTGGCGTTCCGACCCGGCGGCCGGCTTTCTTCCCCGTTTCTGCGTCATACTATGTGGGGGCCTGAAAATTGGTTACCCCCTCCGGGCGCCGCCCGGACCTCAAAGGAGTGAATCCCATGGCAGATGAACGACGTACCGGCGGGCAGCGCCCGCCGCAGCCCCACCATTCCCAGTCCGGCCCCCAGCAGGGCAGGCCCCAGCGCCAGCTCCACTATCCCCAGGCCGGCCAGTCCCGCCAGCCCCAGCGGGAGCCGACCCAGTCCCAGACCAGGCGGGCCACCAAGCGCCGGCGCACCGCCGTGTCCCGGGTGGCGGGGGCGTTTTTGTATGTGCTGCTGGTCATCGCCGGCTCCGCCGCGCTGTCCACGGTGGGCTGGGTGTGGGCCTGCGACCTGCTGGGCCTCAACAAGGAGCCGGTCTCCATTGAGATCACCATCGACGACGACACCGACTTCAACGCGGTGGTGGACCAGCTGGAGAAGGAGGGCTTGATCGAGTACAAGTTCCTCTTCAAGCTCTACGCCGCCTTCTCCCACGCGGAGGAGAAGATCGCCCCCGGCAAATATGAGCTGAACACCGAGATGGACTACCACGCCCTGGTGTCCAGCATGGGCTCCTCCTCCGCCACCCGGCTGACCACCGACGTCACCATCAAGGAGGGCTTGACCATCGACCAGGTCTTTGAGCTTCTGGACGACCGCGGCGTGTGCTCGGTGGAGCGGCTCCAGGACATGGCCGCCAACTATGACTATGCCTTCGACTGGCTGAGGGCCCGCCCCCTGGGGGACTACCACCGGCTGGAGGGCTACCTGTTCCCCGACACCTATACCTTTGAGATGGGGGAAAATCCCAAGTACGTGCTCAATAAGATGCTGGTGAACTTCGACGCCAAGATGGACGAGTATATCCCCGCCCTGGCCGCCGAGGACGCCCCCTACTCCCTCCACGACATCGTCACCATCGCCTCCATGATTGAGAAGGAGACCGACGGCGAGGACTACCGCGCCATCTCCTCCGTCATCTACAACCGCCTCACCAACCCCCAGGCGGAGACGGTGGGCTACCTCCAGATCGACGCCACCCTGGTCTACCTCAACGGCGGCAAGGTGCCCACCCTGGCCGACCGGGAGATCGATTCCCCCTACAACACCTATAAGTACCAGGGCCTGCCCGCCGGGCCCATCTCCAACCCCGGCCTGACCTCCCTGCTGGCCGCCATGGAGCCGGAGAGCACCAACTACTATTTCTACGTCCTCAACCCGGAGACCAAGCGCCACGAGTTCACCCGCACCTACGCCGAGCACGACGCGCTGGTCCAGCGCTATCAGACCAATGGCGGCTAAGCCGGAGGTGCTCGCCCCCGCCGGGGACCGGGAGCGGCTGGATATGGCCCTGGCCTACGGGGCGGACGCGGTGTATCTGGCGGGGACCGCCTTCGGAATGCGGGCCTTCGCCGGGAATTTCGATCGGGAGGGACTGAAGGACGCCGTGTCCGCCGCCCACGCCAAGGGTGTGCGGGTCCATGTGACCTGCAACACCCTGGCCCGGAACGACGAGGTGGCCATGCTCCCGGAGTATTTGGAGTACCTGGACGCCATCGGGGTGGACGCGGTGATCGCCGCCGGGCCGGACGTGCTGGACCTGTGCAAGCGCCATGCCCCCCGCGTCCAGGTCCACATGTCCACCCAGACCGGCGTCACCAACTATGAGATGGCCCGGGTGTGGCACGAGCTGGGGGCCTCCCGGGTGATTTTAGCCCGGGAGCTGTCCCTGGAGGAGGTGGCCCAGCTGAAAACCAAGGCCCCCAGAGGGCTGGAGGTGGAGTGCTTCGTCCACGGGGCCATGTGCGTGTCCTGGTCGGGCCGGTGCCTGCTGTCCAACTATATGACCGGGCGGGACGCCTCTCGTGGGGCCTGCGCCCAGCCCTGCCGCTACCAGTACGCCCTGATGGAGGAGAAGCACCCCGGGGAGTATTTCCCCGTGTTCGAGGAGAACGGCGAGACCTTCATTCTGAACAGCCGGGACATGTGCATGATCGACCACATCCAGGAGCTGATGGACGCCGGGGTGGACTCGCTGAAGATCGAGGGCCGGGCCAAGAGCGCCTACTACGCCGCCATGACCACCGCCGCCTACCGCCACGCCGTGGACGCGGCGGCGGAAAACCGCCCGCTGGACCCCCTTTGGCGCTCTGAGGTGGACAAGGTGAGCCACCGGCACTACTCCACCGGCTTCTGGTTCGGCCAGCCGGGGCAGTACACCGACTCCGCCCGGTACGTCCGGGACTGGCAGGTGCTGGCCATTGTCCAGTCCTGCGACGCTCTGGGGAACGCCCGGCTGTCCCTGCGCAACAAGTTCGCCGCCGGGGACGAGCTCGAGGTGGTGGGGCCGGACGTACCCGCCTTTGCCATGACCGCCCCCCTGATGCGGGACCTGGACGGCTTTGAGCTCACCGAGCCCAAGCGCCCCCAGATGGAGTTTCGCATGAGGCTGCCCCGTCAGGTCCCGCCCCTGTCCATCATCAGAGCCTGTAGACCGAGCTCATAGCGCATAGCGCGACAATAGCCGCGCAGGGGAGCTTGGACTGGAGCGAGGACGGGAGCCCAGCCGCCGCGAAGCGGGGCGGGTCTTGTCCGAGTCGAAAGGAAAGCGACCCGGCCGCGCGGCCAATTGGAGCGTGAATACAACATCTGCCTGGGCCATTGCCCAGGCAGATTGCTATTCGCCCTGACGTGGGCATACTATAAGGAAAGAAATCCCAGAGAGGGGGCCTCACCATGCTGGAGGCATTTTTGCGCCGCTTCATCCCACACTATCAAGACACCCACGACCCCATCGTCCGGGAACGGTACGGCCTGCTGGCGGGAGGTGTGGGGCTGGGCCTCAACCTGTTTTTGTTCGCCGCCAAGCTGCTGGCGGGGGTGCTCACCGGGGCCATCTCGGTGACCGCGGACGCCTTCAACAACCTGTCCGACGCCGCCGGGTCCGCCGTGACGCTGGCGGGGTTCAAGCTGGCCTCCCAGAAAGCGGACGAGCGCCACCCCTTCGGCCACGGCCGGGTGGAGTACCTGGCGGGGCTGGGGGTGTCCCTGCTCATCCTGCTGGTGGGGGTGGAGCTGGGCCGGGGGTCCTTGGAGAAGATCCTCCACCCGGCGCCCGCCGCCCTGGGCCCCCTGGCGGTGGGCCTGCTGGGGCTGTCCATCCTGGTGAAGCTGTGGATGGGCTGGTTCTACGGCGAGATGGGGCGGCGGGCCCAGTCCACCGCCCTGGCGGCGGCGGGGGCGGACGCCCGCTCCGACGTGCTGGCCACGTCGGCGGTGCTGGCGGGCCTGGCCGTCTCCCACTTCCTCCACATCCAGTTGGACGGCTGGCTGGGCCTGCTGGTGGCGGCGCTCATCCTGCGCACCGGCTGGGGGGCGGCCCGGGACACCCTGGACCCCCTGCTGGGCACACCCCCGGACCCGGACACGGTGGCGGACATCGAGGCCCTCATCCTCAGCGACCCCAGTATTTTGGGGGTCCACGACCTTATCATCCACGACTACGGGCCCGGGCGGCGGATGATGTCCGTCCACGCCGAGGTGCCCGCCGACGGGTCCCTGGTGGCCCTCCACGACGTGATTGACCGGGCGGAGCGGGAGCTGGGGGCCCGGTTCGGCCTGGAGGCGGTGATCCATCTGGACCCGGTGGAGCGGGGGGACCCCCGCAGCGACCGCCTGCGCTCACTGGCGGAGGGCCTGGCCCGGGAGATCGACCCCGCCGCCACCATCCACGACTTCCAGCTGGGCGGGGAGGGGCAGCTGTCCTTCGACGTGGTAGTGCCCTATGACGCCAAGCTGTCCGACGGCCAGGTCCGGGAGGCGCTGGAGCAGCGGCTGGCCCAGGAGGCGCCGGACTGCCGCCCCGCCGTCAATGTGGACCGCTCCCATGTGCTGTGACCGGCAAAAAAACCGCTTTCTTAACAATTTTCTATAGAATTCTCTCGGCACACGGATTATAATGACAAAAGAACCAATTTACGAAAGGGTGGAGTTTATGCCCCGCACGATTTTGATCGTAGAGGACGACAAAAACATCGCCGACCTGCTCCGGCTGTACCTGGAGAAGGAGGGGATGACCTGCCACGTGGCCGGGGACGGCCTGGAGGGGCTGGAGAAGTTCCACGCCGTCCAGCCCGACCTGGTGATGCTGGACATCATGCTGCCCTCCATGGACGGCTGGTCCGTGTGCCGGAAAATCCGGGAGACCTCCAAGGTGCCCATCATCATGCTCACCGCCAAGGGGGAGCTGGAGGACAAGGTGTCCGGATTGGAGATGGGGGCGGACGACTACATCACCAAGCCCTTCGAGACCAAGGAGGTGCTGGCCCGCATCCACGCGGTGCTGCGCCGCTTCGGGGAGGAGGAGCAGCCGGAAAAGCGCCTTTCCTTCGACAAGCTGGTGGTCAACCTGGACTCCTATGAGCTGCTGGTGGACGGCAAGCGGGTGGACACCCCCCCAAAGGAGCTGGAGCTGCTGTTTCACCTGGCCTCCGCCCCCAACCGGGTGTTCACCCGCAACCAGCTGCTGGACGAGGTGTGGGGCTTTGACTACTTCGGCGACTCCCGCACGGTGGATGTGCACATCAAGCGCCTGCGGGAGAAGCTGGAGGGGGTGTCCGACCAGTGGAGTCTCAAGACCGTGTGGGGCGTGGGCTATAAGTTTGAGGTGACCACCCCGTGAAAACCATGTACGGCCGCCAGTTCGCCACCATGGTGGGCATGGTGCTGCTGTCCTTCCTCATGCTGGGGGCGTCCTTCGCCACCCTGAGCTACCAGTACACCATCCGGGAGAAAAAGGACACCCTGGAGCGCAACGCCAAGTATATCGCCCAGTTCACCTCAGACTCGGTCAAGACCGGCGGGGAGCTGGTGTGGCAGACCTCCGCCTTCCAGAACTACCTCAACTCCGTGGCCCTGGTGTCCGACTCTCACATCATGGTGGCCACCCCGGAGGGGGTGGTGGTGTACGCCACCAGCGGCGGTGCGGCCCTGCCCGCGCTGCAGTACGCCCAGCTGGGGCAGGACACAGTGGAGGATATCGTGGGCGGCACCTGCATGGGCATGACCGTTCTGAACGGGCTGTACGGCGAGCCCAGGTATCTGGTGGGCCTGCCCATCACCAACGCCGGGGGCTATCTCCAGGGGCTGGTGCTGGTGTCCTCCTCCGCGTCCAACATCAGCGGGGTGTGGCGGGACCTGTTCGGCATCCTGCTGGTGACCACCCTGGCGGTGGTGCTCATCGCCGCCGTCATCAGCTCGGTGACCAGTATGCGCCAGTCCCAGCCCATCAAGGAGATCGCCGCCGCCGCCCGGCAGTTCGGCCTGGGCCAGCTGGACGTGCGGGTGGACGTGGGCCCCCGGCGGGATGAGGTGGGGGAGCTGGCCGAGGCCTTCAACGCCATGGCCGACTCTTTGTCCAAGAGCGAGCAGCGCCGCTCGGAGTTCATCGCCAACGTGTCCCACGAGCTGAAAACCCCCATGACCACCATCGCCGGCTTCGCCGACGGCATCCTGGACGGCACCATCCCCCCCGAGCAGGAGCGGCACTATTTGCAGATCATCTCCTCCGAGACCCGGCGGCTGTCCCGGCTGGTGCGCTCCATGCTGGACCTGTCCCGGCTCCAATCCGACGAGCGGGCGGCCCAGCAGCAGTTCGACCTGTGCGAGACCCTGGTGCGGGCCCTGGTCACCCTGGAGAACAAGGTGAACGCCAAGCACCTGGAGGTGGACGCCCAGCTCCCCGAGGACGAGCCGATCCCCGTGTGGGGGGACCAGGACGCCATTACCCAGGTGTGCTATAACCTGCTGGACAACGCCATCAAGTTCTCCCAGGAGGGGGGGGTGCTGGGGCTGTCGGTCACGGTGAAGGGGCCCAAGGCCACCGTCACCATCAGCAACCAGGGGGAGACCATCCCCCCCGAGGAGCAGTCGCTGATCTTCGACCGGTTCCACAAGACCGACCACTCCCGCTCCGCCGACCGGGACGGGGTGGGGCTGGGCTTGTATATCGTCAAGACCATCCTCAACAGTCATAAAGAAAATATTACGTGCACCAGCGAGGACGGCGTGACCAAATTCATTTTTACCATGACCAGAGCATAGGACCAACGCTTTTGATGGGAGGGACCCACCATGGACAACTATCTGCGCTACCGCTGGCCCCAGGGGCCTGGCCTCCAGCCGCCCCCTGTGCCTGATCGGGCGGCCAGGCCGCCCCAAGCGAAAAAAAAGCGCTCCCTCCGGCGGTGGGTGGGGCCGGTGGTGGCTATTGTGCTGTGCCTGTCCCTGCTGGGCGGGGTGTGCTTTTGGGCGGTGAACGGCATCGCCGGGATGCTGGCCCAGATGGAGCCGTCCCTGCCCGACGACCCCCGGCCCAGCCGCCAGGTGGAGCGGAACACCCACTGGTCCCCGGAGGATCTGCCCTGGGGAGATCCGGACCCGTCGGTGTCTCTGTCCACCCAGCCCGCCGGCCCCGCCCTGTCCGGGCGGGAGGCGTATCAGGCCGTCCTGCCCAGCCTGGTGAGCGTGAGGGCGAGCCAGGCCGGGAGCTATGACGGGGCCGCCAGCCTGGGCACCGGCGTGGTGGTCACCCAATCGGGATATGTGCTGACCAACTACCACATCATCGACGAGGCGGTGAAGGTCCAGGTGCAGCTGCTGGACGGCCCCAGCCGGAGATATGACGCCCAGGTCATCGGCTTTGACCGGGAGTTCGACCTGGCGGTGCTCAAATTCGACCCCGAGGGAACGCAGCTCACCCCCGCGCGGCTGGGGGACTCCGACCAGCTCATGGTGGGGGACTGGGTGTACGCCGTGGGCAACCCCATGGGCAGCCTGCTGGGCTCTATGTCGGTGGGCATCGTGTCCGCCCTGGGCCGGGATGAGGAGGCCTACGGCAGCGCCCTGGGCCTCATCCAGGTGGACAATCCCCTGAATCCGGGCAACTCCGGCGGGGCGCTGGTCAACGAGTCGGGCCAGCTGGTGGGCGTCACCTGCGCCAAGGTCACCGGCATGGTCCGGGAGAACGGCGAGGCCATCGAGGACGCGGTGGTGCTGGAGGGGATGGGCCTTGCCATCCCCATCTCCGACGCCATCCCCTTTGTCAACCACATCCTGGCCACCGGCGAGAGCTGGCGCCCAGCCATGGGCATCCAGTGCGCCGCCGACGAGGAGGACGGGCGGCGGGGTGTCCGGGTGGCCGAGGTCACCGCCGACGCCCCAAAGGAGGCGGGCCTGCGCAGGGGCGACCTCATTGTGGCCGCCAACGGCAGCCCCGTGACCAGCCTGACGCAGCTGCGCCGGGTGCTCTACCGCACCGGGGCGGAGGAGGAGCTGACCTGCACTGTCCTGCGCCGGGGGGAGGAGTATACCATCACCTTCCCGCTGATGGACAGCCTGAAGCAGGACTGAGGGCGGGCCATGGAGCGGGATCAAGTGGCCGCCCTGCTGGCCGGGGCGGATGGATACCTCTCGGGGGAGGAGATGAGCCGTGCCCTGGGGGTGACCCGGGCGGCGGTGTGGAAGGAGATCGAGGCGCTGCGGGGGGCGGGCTGGCCCATCCAGTCCTCCACCCGGAAGGGATATAAGCTGACGGGGCCGCCCCCAGCCCTGTCCGCCCCCTACATCAGCGCCCGGCTCAGCCCCGGCAATCTGTTTTCCGGGAAGGTCCGGGTGGAGCCGCTGGTGGACTCCACCAACACCCGGCTCAAGGCCCGGGCCGCCTCCACCCCCACCGGGTCGGCCCTGCTGGCGGAGGAGCAGTCCGGAGGCCGTGGCACCCACGGGCGGTCTTTCCAGTCTCCAAAAGGGGACGGGCTGTACCTGTCGGCGCTCCTCCGGCCACGGGTGGGGATCGCCGACCTGCTCACTCTGACGGGCTGGGTGGCGGTGGCGGCGCGGGAGGGCGTGGAGAAGGCCAGCGGCGCGCCTGTTGACATCAAGTGGCTCAACGACCTGTACCTCAACGGGAAGAAGCTGTGCGGCATCCTCACCGAGTTCGCCCTGCTGGCGGAGAGCGGCGAGCCGGACTACGTGGTCATCGGCATGGGGGTCAACATGAACCAGACCGCCGAGACCTTCCGGGCCCAGGGGCTGGAGGATATCGCCACCTCTCTGGCGCTGGAGGGCTACCCCGTGGAGCAAAACCACCTGGCCGTGTGCCTGCTGGAGGCGCTGGACAAGCTGAACCGGGAGTTTCCCCAAAAGCGGGCGGATTACCTGGAGCGCTACCGGGAGCGCTGTATCACTCTGGGCCGGCGGGTGTCCTTTGACGGGGAGGGGACGCTCCTGACCGGCACCGTGGCCGGGGTGGACGATAACTTCGCCCTGCTGGTGGACGGGGACGACGGAAAGAGGCACATCGTGTCCTCCGGAACGGTGAAAATGATATGAAACAGCCCTCCCGCGTTGCGGGAGGGCTGTCTTTTACTTCACGGGTCTGTATTCCAGCAGGTTGGACAGGTCCAGGCTGTCTAGGATGGCGTGGAGCTCGTCCAGCTCCACTTCCGTCCCCACCATTCCAAAGTAATTGCACCCAGAAGTAAAGTCGGCCCAAAAGACAGACTTTCCGGAATTTGAGGTCCCCATTTCGATGGACACCTCCACACCATCCAGAGTTTGGTAAACCTCCACATGGTCATAGCCCGTCGTCATTCGATAGTCGGAATCACCATGGGGCCTGTCGCCTCTGCTGAAATCCATTTTGAAAGCAGCGCCATCCTCTCCTTGAAATTCCCCGCTAAGGGAAAATTTGGCCATGATCCCATCCCGGATCTTGATATAGCCTGTCTGCCCATTGGGAACAGAGGTATATCGTTCTTCCACCCAAGTGGTGTCCCAGTGCGTATCTGTCCACAGGCTGTTGAAGCCGGACAGCGTTTCCGCCAGATACCGCTGTTCAAGGAAACCCTCGCGCTGGAACTTACGCATCCTTGTCCAGCCGTCCTCCTCCGTTCCCACGGTCTCCTCCAGCGGGGTCAGGCCGTAGGCGTTCCACCATTCTTCCGTTCCGTCAGCGGTGGAGCGGTAGTCATACTCACTGTTGAAGCCGCCGTGTATCCCCACCGCCACAGGCGCGCCCTTGTCGCTGTTGTTGGCTATCTCGCTCTCGATCACTCTTTGCACATCTTGCTTGTTCTCAAGGAAATATGTCTTTGTCTGCCGCGCGATCATATTTGCCGCCCCCGCCGTCCCCAGTAGGGCGGCGCACACCGCCGCCGCGATCAGCCCTGTCCGCAGGGGACGGAAGTTCCGCTGTCTCACCGGGGCCTGCTCCTTTTGATTCATCAGGTTGTTCATCATACGCTCCTTTGCCTCCTGGGAAAAACGCAGCTCGTCCAGCGCGTTCTGATACTCCCGCTCAATTCGGTTCATATTCCCCGCCTCCTAACATGTCCCGCAGCTTTTTCCGCCCCCGGCTGAGATGGGCGGCCACCGCCGCCTCGCTCCGCCCCGTCAGCTCCCCGATCTCCCTCACCGAATACCCCTCGTAATAAAAGAGGTAGATGGCCTCCCGGTATTTCCCCGGCAGCTCCATCACCGCCTCCAGCACGTCGGATTGGGGCGGCTCCGGGGCGGCGGCCTCGGGGACCTCCTCCAGGGGCACCGTTTTCCGGCGAAAGGCCCGAAGCTCGTCCTTGCAGGCGTTGATGGCTGTGCGCACCACCCACGCCTTCTCGTGCTCCCGGCTCTGAAATACCTGGTCCTCGGCCAGCAGCTTGAGCAGCACCCCCTGGCAGATGTCCTCCCCGTCCTGGGTGGACTTGAGGTAGGTGTAGCTCAGCCGCAGGATCAGATCGGAGTAAGTGTTCACCAGCCGCTCCGCCTCCCGGGCGTCTATTTCTCTCATGGCAGTTCTCTCCTTTGAAGGCGCCTTCACCTGGAATACGATTGAGCGGGGCGAATCCTGACAGGGCGGGAAAATTTTTTCCCGGGGATAGTATACACAAAACGGGCCCCGGAGGAAACCCTCTGGGGCCCGTTTCCGTCTTTACTGGTAGCTGTCCAAGATCTGATGGAGCTGCTCCTCTAACTCCGTCTGCCCCAGCGGGCACTTGATGGGGACGTACATGTCCACTTTATATACAATACCGTCCTTCATAAAGGCGCCGATGTAATGTTGTGTCTCGCCTTCCATATCCTCACAGGCGCGAGTCCCCACGATGACCTCCGCTGTGCAGCCGTTGGCCATGGCGTAGCTGTCCAGCACCTGGAAGTCCCCGCTGTCCTTCCACCAGCCCTCGCCAATGAGGGAGTCGCTGCGGTAGTCCGGTGTGTAAATACGCATCTCCGTATGGAACGTCAGCTTATCGGCGATCCGGGCGCCGCCGTCGAACACGTCCACCCATTGGAGCTTGTTGTCCCCGTACATCTCATGATATCCCTGCACACGGTATACGGGGGGATACTTTTCGGCGTCCATGTCGTCCATGCTGTGCCAGACGAGAGAGATGTTGTCCCCCAAGTAGGTCTCGACCTCTTCCCGGCTGTCGAACTTCTGGACGAACAGGAGACTGGGATGGTCCCAGGCGGCGAAGTCGTCCTGGAACTTCTGGGAGAAGTCCTCCAGGGGGTGGAGTACGGGCTCCCCGTAGATGGCATACGTCACGTATTCATTGCCCCAGGCCTCCTCCTCGCCGGTCTGGACCGTCAGATGGTAGACGGCGGTGGCGGCGAAGGCCGTCCCCACCAGGGCGAAGCACACCGCCGCCGCGATGAGAGCCGTCCGCAGGGGCCGGACCCTGGCCCGGGGCGTTTCCCTCTCCTCCACTGCCGCCTGTACCCGCTCCCGCAGGCCGGGGGCGGGGGTGAACTCCTCCATTGCCCTTTGATAATCCCGCTGTGTCATCATTGACCCTCCATTTCCCGGCGGAGAAGCTCCCGGCCCCGCTTGAGGCGCATCTTCACCGCCGACTGTCCCAGCTTCAAAATCTCACCGATCTCCGCCACCGAGTAGCCCTCGCAGTAGTGCAGGTGGATGGGGCCCTTGTACTGCTCGGGCAGGGCTACGATGGCCTCCGCCAGCCCCAGGCCCTCCGGGTCCCGGGCGGGCAGGTCCGGCTCCAGCTCCACCGCCCGCCTGTGCCAGAACCCCTTGAGCTGGTCCCGGCACAGGTTCACCGCCACCCGCAGCAGCCAGCGCTTCTCGTGCTCCCCGTCGGTAAAAACGGGGGCGCGGCGCAGCAGGCGGACAAAGACCTCCTGGGTCACGTCCTCCGCGTCCGCCCGGCGGCCCAGGTACACCATGGCCAGGCGGTACACCATGGGGCCGTAGGCGTCATAGGCCGCCTCGAACCCCAGCGCCGCCCGGGGGGCGGACCGCCGCTCCAGGCCCGGCGGGGACTCGTCCGCGGCCAGTACGTGTGCTGTGTCTGTCATGCCATCAGCTCCTTTCACTGGGATAACGACGGAGGGAGGGGGGAGGTCACAGAAGCGGTCAAAATTTTTTCGCCCGGTTAACCGGCGGCAGGCCCTTGCCGATATATTGAATAGAATCATGAACGGGAAAGGAGCGGTGAGCATGGAGCTGCGCGCCACCCGCGAGATGCGGCGAAACGAGCAGTTGGCCAAAGTGATGGGCAAAAGGGCCCAGACCTCGGACGCCCCCGCCAAGGAGGCTCAAGCCCCCCAGCCCAAGGAGCCCAGCGACAAATTTTCCCTGTCCCGGCAGGCGCTGGCCTATGTGGAGGAGCAGCGGCGGGCCGTCTGGAACGGGGACCAGGAGCGGGAACAGGACCGGACGGGCGGGCTGCTGGACGCGCTGGAGACCAAGAAGAGCGAGCTGGACTCCATGAGCGAGAAGCTGAAAATGCTGAACAAATGCCAGAAGATCGCCGCCGCCATCATGCGGGGGGACCGGGTGCCCCCGGAGGACCTGCGGTATCTGATGGAGCACGACCAGGAGGGCTACAAGATGGCCCTGGCCCTGCGCCGGCCCAAAAAGGACCCGGAGGACGTGAAGAGCGTCCTGGACGAGGAGGACCGAAACGGCAATCAGACAGAGGGAACCGACGGCGGCGGGGAGGCCCCGGACCTGGAGGCCGCAGCCCCCTCTGAGAGCGGAGGAAATACGCCCGATACGGCCGAATAAGTGAAAATCCCGCCCGAACGCTTCGGGCGGGATTTTTGCGTTATTTCACCACCAGCTCGCCGTTTTGCGCGTCCACGGTGAGAACGGACTCCGGGGACACCTCCCCGGCGATGATCTTGCGGCCCACCAGGTTCTCCACCGTGTGCTGGAGATAGCGGCGCAGGGGCCGGGCGCCGTACATGGGGTCGTAGGCGGCGTCCAGGATTAGGGACTTGGCGGCGTCGGTCAGCTCCACCTTGAGGCGCTTGTCCTCCAGGCGGCGGTTGAGGCCGGTGAGCAGCAGGTCGATGATGTGGTAGATGTTGTCCCTTGTCAGCGGCTTGTAGAACACGATCTCGTCCAGCCGGTTGAGGAACTCGGGCCGGAAGGAGCGCTTGAGCAGCTCATCCACCTGGGCCCGGGCCTCCGGAGAAACCTCGCCGTCCGCCCCGATGCCGTCCAGCAGGAACTGGCTGCCCAGGTTGGAGGTGAGGATGATGACGGTGTTCTTGAAGTCCACCGTCCGGCCCTGGCTGTCGGTGATGCGCCCGTCGTCCAACACCTGCAGGAGCACGTTGAACACATCCGGGTGGGCCTTTTCCACCTCGTCGAACAAAATCACGCTGTAGGGGTGGCGGCGCACCGCCTCGGTGAGCTGGCCGCCCTCCTCATAGCCCACGTACCCCGGAGGGGCCCCGATGAGCCGGGAGACGGAGAACTT
>ERZ808028.540-NODE-540-length-30544-cov-11.186628_pt1 | contig 30544 bp, 34 predicted proteins | sample MGYA00380184_ERZ808028 | MGnify/ENA primary metagenome ERZ808028 (study PRJEB31490, sample SAMN06133397) | mouse gut metagenome | isolation source: J8_1 | host: mice | place: China: Chengdu | collected 2015-05 ...
AACACCCCCAAGGAGGGGGATATCCTGTCCTGGTCGGAGTCCTCCGCCGTGGTGTACGCCAACTCGGTGCTGGGGGCGCGGTGCAACCGCAACTCGGGCATCATCGACCTGATGGGCTCGGTGGTGGGGTATGTTCCCTGCTTCGGCCTGCTCACCGACGAGGGGCGGAAGGCCTCCTGGATCGTGGAAATCCGGACCAGCAAGAAGCCTGAGGCCCAGCTGCTGGGCTCCGCCATCGGCATGAAGGTGATGGAGGACGTGCCCTATATCGTGGGGCTGGACCAGTGGCTGGGGGGAACCCTGGACGAGGGGGCCAAGACCTACCTGAAGGACTTCGGCGCGGCCACCGCCTCCAACGGCGCGGTGGGGCTGTACCACGTGGAGGGCATCACCCCGGAGGCGGTACGCCAGGGCCGGGAGCTGATCGCGGACGGGGCCCAGACCTACGTGATCGACGACGCGGAGCTCCAGCGGGTGTACGACAGCTATCCGGTGGTGTGGAAGAACAAGAGCGCCAAGCCCAAGCTGTGCTTTATGGGCTGCCCCCACATGAGCCTGGAGCAGCTCACCACCTGGACCCAGCGGGTGGAGCAGGGCCTGCGGGCGTCGGGAAAAAAGAAGGTGGTCATCCCCACCGTGTTCACCGCCGCCCCGGCGGTCATCCGCGCTTTCCAGGCCACCCCCTATGGGGAGCGGCTGAAGCAGACCGGGGTGGTGCTCAGCTACATCTGCCCGCTGATGTACATGAACAACCCCCTCAGTGGGAAAATGCCCGTCATCACCTCCAGCAACAAGCTGCGCACCTACACCACGGCCCGGTACTACACCGACGACGAGATCCTGGATCAGATCACGAAAGGGGGCAATTGAGATGCGCGAGTTTCAAGGACGGGTGGTGTCCCCCGGCAGGCTCACCGCCAAGGCCCTGGTGTCCCGCGGGGGGCTGAACACCCTGGCCTCATTCCAGAAGGCGCTGCAGTTCGGCGACAAAAAGGCCACCTGCGGCGACCAGAACAACCCGGACCTCTACGGCAAGGAGATGGCGGGCAAGGCCCTGTGCCTGCCCCGCACCATCGGTTCCACCACCGGGGGCCTGGTGCTGTACTGCGCCTGCTCCATGGGCCGCCAGCCCGCGTGTATGCTGTTCTCCGAGCCCATCGACTCCCTGGCCGCCGCCGGGGCGGTACTGGCCGACGTGTGGCTGGAGGGGGACCGCACCTCCATGCCGGTGGTGGACAGCCTGGGTGCGGAATTTCTGGACTATGTTCAAGATGAAATGACCGTCAATGTGCTGCCCGGCGGCAGGGTCCAGGTCATCTGACGGAGGGGCTCCATGACGATTCTATCTCAACTGAACGGCCCCGCCGTCTACGCCGTGTGCGGCGGCATTGTGGCCTTTGTGGCGGTTGTCTGCGTGGTGTTCATGGTCCGGGCCTGGCGGGCGGGGGTGGCCCTGGGTATGGACAAGGCCAAGATGCGCCGCGTCATCACCTCCAGCGTCACCTTTACCATCCTGCCCAGCGTGGGCATACTGCTGGGGGTCATCGCCCTGTCGGGCAGCTTGGGCACCCCCTGGCCCTGGCTGCGGCTGAGCGTGGTGGGAGCGCTGCACTACGAGACCCAGGTGGCCCAGGCCACCGCCGAGCAGGTGGGCATGGGCTCCCTGTCCGCGGCGGAAATGACCCCCGGGGCCTTCACCACCATCGCCCTGCTTATGAGCGTGTGCATCATGTGGGGGATGGTGCTGTCCGCCCTGTTCAGCAAACGGTATCTCAAGAAGCTGGGCGGAGGCGGTTCCTCCGGCGGCGGGGCCGGGGCGGGCTTTGGCGACCGGGCCATGACCGCCATGTTCATCGGCCTCATCTGCGCCTACCTGGGCAGCTATATCGGCACTTTTGTGTCCGGCGGCGAATTTCCCTTCAACGGCGACTGGTCGCCCCTGGCGGTGGCGGGGGTGGCCGCCCTAACCATGGCGGTGTGTGTGTACCTGTCGGAGAAAAAAGGCATGGCCTGGCTGGAGAGCTTCTCCATCGCGGGCAGTATGCTGGTGGGCATGGCCGCGGCGGTGCTGCTGCGGTTGGCTGTATAGAGAGGAGGCCGTCACATGAACGAGCAGGAGAGACAGGCGGTCTTTGACCGCTACAACCAGCGCACCCACCTCATTGGCCGTGCCGTCAGCATCATCACCCTGATTCTCCTCATCGGAGCCCCCTTCGTGCTGGGAATCATCCTGGGGGCCATGCCCGACGTGGGGGCGGTGGCCAAGGGGTTCGTGTCCGTGGGCTTGGTGTGGATGGTCAGCGGGGTGGCCGAGTACCTGATCTACACCCCCATGCTGGGGGCGGGGGGCGGCTACCTGGCCTTCATCACCGGCAACCTCATCAACATGAAGATCCCCTGCGCCATCAGTGCCCGGGACATGGTGGGGGCCAAGACGGGAACGGCGGAGAACGAGGTGATTTCCACCCTGTCCATCGCGGCCTCCTCCCTGGTGACGATTTTGGTGCTGGCCCTGGGGGTACTGATGCTGGTCCCCCTCCAGCCCATTCTCCAGAGCGAGGTGCTCCAGCCCGCCTTTGCCAACGTGGTCCCCGCCCTGTTTGGGGCCATGGCGTACAAGTATTTCCGGGGCAGCATGCGCATCGCCGCCGCGCCGCTGGTGGTGATGAGCCTGTTGTTCATGCTGGTCCCCAGCCTCACCGGCTCCACCAGCTTCATGATCATTCCCAGCGGGGCCATGGCCATCGCCATCACCTGGGTCCTATATCGACATGAAAGGAAGTCGAACGACAAATGAAGAAACGCCACAAGCGTGTGCTGGCTCTGATGGCCGCGAAAAAGGCCGGGGACCTGATCCTGGGCCGGGCGGCGGCCCGGAACGCGCCCAAGCGCGGGCAGCCCGAGCCGCCCCGACAGTGCCCCTATGCCAAGGCGGCCAAAATGGCCCTGGCAGGAGTGGGCGTCGCCGCGGGGACCGCCCTGGGGGTGGCGCTGCTCCGCACCGCGCTGACGCCCCGGCAGAAATCCGAATACGTCCCCCTCCCCGACGACCGGGCCATGGACTACGCCCAGAAGCTGTCCGCCATGGTCCAGTGCGACACCACCTCCTATGCCGGGGTGGCGGATACGGAGAAGTTCCTGGCCTTCCACCGGGAGCTGGAGCGGCTGTTCCCCCTGGTCCACCGGGATTTGGAAAAGACCGTCATCGACGGCAACCTGCTCTTCCGCTGGAGGGGCAGGACGGACGGGGACCCCATCGTCCTTATGAGCCATCAGGACGTGGTCCCCGCTGAGGGGGAGTGGCTCCACCCGCCCTTCTCCGGGGCCATTGTGGACGGCAAGGTGTGGGGCCGGGGGGCCTTTGACACCAAGGCCTCCCTCATGGCCTTCTTCCAGGGGGTGGAGGAGCTGCTGGCCGAGGGTTATGTGCCGGAGTGCGACGTGTACCTGGCCTCCTCCTGCACCGAGGAGTGGGCGGGGGACGGCGCCCCCAAGCTGGTGGCCGAGCTCCAGCGCCGGAATGTGCGCCCCTTCCTGGTCATCGACGAGGGGGGCGGCGTCATCACCGACCCCATCGGCGGGGTCAAGGGCAATTTCGCTATGGTGGGCGTCTTTGAGAAGGGCAAGGCGGACGTGCGCTTCACCGCCCGCAGCTCCGGCGGCCACGCCAGCGCCCCGGGGAAGGGCACCCCCATCGCCCGGCTGGCCGCCTTTGTCAGCCGGGTGGAGACCAAATCCCCCTTCCGAAAGAAGTTCCTGCCGGAGGTGAAGGCTATGTTCAAGCGGCTGGCGCCCTACACCCCCTTCCACCTGCGGCTGGTGATGGGAAACCTGTGGCTGTTCGGCCCGTTGATGAAACGGGCGATGCCCGCCGTGTCCGCCCAGGCGACGGCCATGCTCCAGACCACCATCGCCTTCACCATGCAGTCCGGGTCCGACGCCTGCAATGTCCTGCCCCAGGAGGCCAGCGTCAGCGCCAATATGCGCTTCATCCCGCACCAGGGGGAGCGGGAGAGCCTGGAGGTGATCCGGGAGCTGGCCGCCCGGTACGGCCTGGAGATGGAGATCATGCATTCCAGCGACTACACCAAGCCTGTGGATGTGAAGGGCGGCGCTTTCCGCCAGGTGGAGCAGGTCATTGGGGACACCTTCCCCGGCCTGCCAGTGTGCCCCTATGTGATGACCGGGGCCACCGACGCCAGCTTCTATCAGGCCATCTGCGGCAACTGCATCCGATTTGCCCCGGTGGTGGCCGGGCCGGAGCAGATGAAGGGGATGCACGGCCTCAACGAGACCATGGGGGTGGACTGCCTGCCTGGGGCGGTGGACTTCTACAAAAACCTGATCCGGGCCCAGGAGCGGCGGTAAACAGTATAAAAAGCGCAAATGCCGCCCAGTCTTGTGGGAATCCGGCAAAACGTCGGTCATATAAAATGGCCGGACACATTTACCATGTGTCCGGCCATTGTCGTTGCAACCGTTGATTTCCCTGCCTGTTTTTCACCGCTGGGGCTTTTGAATACTTATAGAACGTCAGTCGGCTGCTTTTAACCTCTGTCCTTCCGTTTGAGACCACAGCTGCATTCCCACCACCAGGACAAAGGTGGCCACCGCCGGAGAGACTAAGGCATGCCCCGCTATCACAGAGATTGCAAATCCTGCTAACGTACAGTAAAGCGTAGTGGCATAGCGCAAACTACCAAGACGCCGGGCAGGACATTTGAAAAACTGCACAATGGACCAGCCGATAAAAATCAGATACGGCACATAATACAGCACAAAGCCTACTATGCCATGACGAACCAGGATTCCCAACGGGTCCAGCTCCACCATAAAATACATCTCCCGGCTATACGAAGGGGCGGTAGCATAGCCAATCCCCAACAGATAAGCCAAGGGTCCGCCCTCTGTATACACTTGAACGGCGGGAGAGGCACTGATGAAACGGCGGCTCAGGATTTGGTCGATATCCGCGAAAGTGTCGTTGGATTTGATGAGTTCATAGAGCCACGTACCCTGGCATGCATGTGAGATAGCCTCATCCCAGGTTTCCACCGTGTCCTCCGGGTTACGGTCTATCCATTTGCGATAAACCTCATCAAAGTACCGTTGGAAAGGCGAGCCGAAATACATGCACAAAAGAAGAACCACCATGGCTCCCATGACCACAGCCTGAATCGTGTGTTCCCGGGAAGGTTCTCGGATGGCCTGAACCAGCTGCCAGACAAAGGCGGCGGCGCAGTACACGGCAGTAAATCCAAAGATAATTTTTGTGCCCAGGAAGTTGGCGCTGACCGCCACCGCCACAAGGACCCAGGCACACAGCGCGCCTTTCCACCAAGTCTTTCTGGTAATGGTGGGAAAAACCCGCAGGCAATACCAGACGGTGAATGGAGCCGTGATGGCCATGATACATCCCACCTCGTTGGCGGCATAAAACCAGCCCCGGTAGCCGTAACCGGAACTGCCGTAAGACACCAAGCTTGTGCCGGTGGCCACGGCCAGAGGAATGACGCTGGCGTATAACCCCCCCGCCCAGGCAATAGTCTCACAGGTCACCAAATAACCGTACTGCTTATATATTGCCCAAAGAAAAACGAGTATAAAGGGAGCAAAGAAGGTCTTGACCACCTCTTTGACATTGCCGACACACAGGGAAAAGCCTCCCACAGCAAACATGTAGGCCATAAACAAAATCAGATAGCCCACCAGCGCCCCGGTATAAAGCATCCACCGCTTTTTCCCCGAAAAGTCACTGACAAACACGGCATAAAGGAACACCAGCACAATAACCAGGGAGCGGACCACCACTCCGGCGGTAACGGGGTGCCCCGCCTCGGCTCCCAGTCCGGTGAGCACATCCAGCAAAGGCTGACAGAGTATATAGACGGCCAGAAGCAAGGGAAGCCTGGCCTGTGAAGCATTTTGGATTTTGGCGCGTAAATTGGTCATAAAAACACCTTTTCAAAGCGGAGGCCCGGGGGCCGGTCGGCTTGGTTGTGCGGACAGCTTATTTAGTATAATATAGCAGCGCGGAGAATGCAATAAAAAATGTCTCAAGAGATTGTTAACAATTTGTGCCGGCCCGTTTCCGCGGCGATTTTTAAGACGCTTCGCCGCACCGCTGCTCTCATACATTGTTTCGGGCTGTGACGTTCAGCAGAATATCATCTTCATCAAAGGAAAATGTGTACGATACCTGCCCACTGGTATAGGACACGGCGTTGACATCCTCGCTCTCGCTGAACCGATATCCTTTCAGTGCGCCGTCCATATACGATTTCAACTCCGCTTTGTCCTGACTATCCAACTCCAGCCCCGCTATGGACACCACGGCCCCGTCCTCCCGCAGTTCGGCGATACGGCAGGAAATCGCGTAAATCTTTCCCTTTTGAATCTCCGCCTCCTCCGAAGAGGGATTGTAGAGCCAGCAGATGATCGACGCTTCGTGCCCCCCGTTCACGTTAAAGGGGACTCCCGTCTCATAGTAACTCTTAGCCTCTAGTACCACACCACTGTAATGGTATGTATACACACCGTCCTCCTCTGTAGATGTGGCGGAAAACACATAACCATCCCCCATGAACGCTTCCACGGTCACGGTGCGCATTTCATAGGTTTTTCCATCTATGATTATCTCCGCTTTGGCCGCTCCGGCAAAAAAAACATATCCCACAATCCCTCCCAAGATGAGCAGACAAATCACGCCCAAGATAGGATTGCATTTCTTCATCTCAGCCCTGCCCTTTCACAACTCAAACATCCTCTCAATTTCCTTGAAACGCCCGGTACTCTTTCTCCAGCTGGAACGTATAAATCACAGCGAACACCCCGGCAAGAATGATAAGCCACCCGCTCACCCGCCCGGTCTCCACCAGTACGGACACACAGCTGACCACGCCGTAGACCAGCAGCAGGATAGAACATACGCGGCTCTGCTTCAGGTGAATGGCCAACCCCAGCCCCAGCACAATGACTGCGTCAATAAGCATAAACAGGTCGAAAAGCACCGCAAATACCGCCGTCACCCCTGCTGAGATGTAGCACAAAATGGCGCTGCCTCGAATGTTCTTGCGAACCTTATCAGACGCGCGGCTTCGGCAGAACTCTGATTTGGTAATACCCTGGTCCTCCACAGTTATAGACGGCGCGCCGGGATTTCCCCAAGGCCGGTCTGTCTTCTGCTGTGTGCCGCACGACGGGCAGTATTTCTGCCCCGGTTGAACCTCAGTTCCGCAGGTTGGGCATTTCATCGTTGTTTTCCTCCTCAATTTTTAGAGCTTTTCTATCAATCAGGAATACGCAGATTGCACAACGGTTTTCTGTCTCATACGGTTCCGACCTGCCACTCATCCTCATACACGATTTTGCCGGGATAATTCGTCAGAACCACGTCATATGGAATTTCATAGCGGTCCAACAGATCAATCAGCGGCTGAATATGCTCCAGCATCTCCCCGCACCGCTCTGTCTTGAACCAGGTCACCGCACCTTCCGGATTGTCGTTGTCCTCCCCGTAAAAGGGCGGCTCCGGAAGGTTTTCCGCAAACCACTGCCGGGTCTCGCTATACAGCGTCTGGTCTGCGTCGCTGTACACACCGTCCCGCACCCGCCGCCAGTTGAGAACAAAAATCCCCACCGGCTTTCCCGTCCGATAAGCCGGCTCTCGGCCTTGTATCCGAAGATATTTCGGCGTTCTCATGCCAGCACTGCCCGGTGGAACACCTTTTTGCCCTTCTTGACGATGACGCCCTCCCCGGCAAATTTCTCCATGGAGAACTGGGCGGCGGGGTCGCTCACTTTCTCATCCGCCACAGCGATCCCACCCTGCTGGATGAGCCGCCGGGCCTCGCCGTTGGAGGCAGCCAGCCCGCACTTCACCAGCAGGGTCAGCGCCCCGATGGAGCCGCCGGTGAAATCCCCTTCGGAGAGGCTGGTGGACGGCATGTCCGCTGCGTCCCCGCCGCCCGCGAACAGCGCCCTGGCGGCGGCCTGGGCCTTGTCCGCCTCCTCCTTGCCGTGGACCATATTGGTCAGCTCCCAGGCCAAAATCTCCTTGGCCTGGTTCAGCTGGGCGTCCTTCCAATGGTCCATCTCGTCGATCTGCTCCAGTGGCAGGAAGGTGAGCCAGCGGATACACTTCATCACGTCCGCGTCCCCCACGTTGCGCCAGTACTGGTAGAAGTCGTAGGGGCTGGTCTTATTGGGGTCCAGCCATACGGCGTTGCCCGCCGTCTTGCCCATCTTGTTCCCCTGGGAATCGGTGAGCAGGTTGATGGTCATGCAGTGGGAGTCACGGCCCAGCTTGCGTCGGATCAGCTCCGTGCCCCCCAGCATATTGGACCACTGGTCGTTGCCGCCGCACTGGAGGTTGCAGCCCACCGTCTGGAACATGTGGTAGAAGTCGTAAGACTGCATGATCATATAGTTGAATTCTAAGAAAGAAAGGCCCTTTTCCATGCGCTGCTTATAGCAGTCCGCCCGGAGCATGTTGTTCACCGAGAAGCAGGCCCCCACCTCCCGGAGCAGGTCGATATAGTTGAGGTTCAGCAGCCAGTCGGCGTTGTTCAGCATCATGGCCTGGCCGGGGCCGTCGCCGAAGTCGATGAACCGCTCCATCTGATGCTTGAAGCACTGGGCGTTGTGGTTGATGTCCTCCCGGCTGAGCATCTTGCGCATGTCTGTGCGCCCAGAGGGGTCGCCGATGGTGGTGGTGCCCCCGCCGATGAGGGCGATGGGCTTATTGCCCGCCTGCTGGAGGCGCTTCATCAAGGTGAGGGTCACAAAGTGGCCCGCCGTCAGGCTGTCCGCCGTGCAGTCATAGCCGATATAGAAGGTGGCCTTGCCGTTGTTGATAAGATTTTTGACCTCGTCCTCGCTGGTGACTTGAGCCACCAAACCACGGGCCACAAGTTCGTCGTAAATCGTCATGATTTATTCTCCTTTTTTCGTTTTTGGCAGAGTTCCCAGGCCGTCTCCACCGCCCAGGATTGATAGGCCAGCGCCATTTTCTCCCGGCATTCCTCCACCGGAAGCCAAACCAGCTCGTGGCCCGGTTCGCCCTCCGCCAGTTTTTCCCCCAGCTCCATCAGATAGACGTGGCCGATAGGGTGGAATGGAATTTTTCCCCGCCGGGTGAAGGTGTACTCCTCGCCCACGCAGACCTTTTCGCCTATAGAGGACATGTACCCAACCTCCTCCATGATCTCCCGGCGAATACAGTCCGCCTCGCTCTCCCCCGGCTCGATTCCACCGCCCAGCAGGATGCGCACGGACCGCTCCACAAACACCATTGCCGCCCGGCCCTGGCCGTCAAAGGCCACGCCGTAAGCCCCGGGTCGGGCCCCGTAGTCCACCCCCGGCCGGGGCGTTCCGAACACTCTGTGTTCCATATCAGTTCTCCCTCCGCATTAAAACGCCCCCTGTCCCTTTGGGACAGAGGGCGAATATTCGCGGTACCACCTCTGTTTTGCCGTTTTCTCGCAAAAACGGCCTCAGGGAGTCCCCAGCAGGACCCCGGCGCTGTACCGGGCGCACCCGTCCGGCCCTACTGGGGATGACTAAGTTCCCGTTCAGGCGGCCGCTCCGAGGGGTATTCGCCGCCGTCCCCTCTCCCCCTTCCACCAAACCGGGGGCTCTCTGGGCAGGAAAACAGCAGCTACTGGTCCTCATCCACGCATTGACAGGATAATATCACAACGGGCACACTTTGTCAAATCATTTTTATTCCGGCAGCAGGCCGAAGTGCCGCAAGGCCACGGAAATACCGTCGTTCTCCACAGTGTCCGCCACATAGTCCGCTATGGCTTTCACCTGACTGTCTCCATTGCCCATGGCCACGCTCAGCCCGGCCTCCGCCAGCATGGTCAGATCATTCTCCCCGTCGCCGAAGGCCATGACCTCCTCTCGGGTTAGAGCGTACCGCTCCATGGCCGCTCGGAGGCCTGCTCCCTTTCCGCCATCCCGGGGCAGCAGGTCAATGCCCTCGGTGTGCCAACGGGTGCTCACGCAGCCGGGCATAGCGTCCAGAAATATTCCCTCCTCCTCAGGGGTAACGAAAGGGGCCAGCTGGTACACCCTTCCCTCCAGCAGCCACGCAGGGTCCCGGACCGGGTACATCTGCGTATGGAGGAAGCCGTACACCTGCCGCACTCGGTCATTGACGGCGGTAAGGTAGCTCTCCCCGTTGCCCTCCATCACCGCCGGCAGCTCCGGGTGGGCCTTGAACACCTCATAGGCCCCCCGCAGGTCGTCCAATCCAATGGGCGCGTCCCGGAAGGCCGTGCCGTCCCCGTCACAGCAGTACTGTCCGCCCAGGGTAACGTAACCGTCGAACTGGGCGCCCCGAAGCATTCCGGTGCGCTCCAGGTCCTGAAGGGCCCGGCCCGTGCTGATAAACAGCTTGATCCCCCGCTTCCGCAGGGCTGCCAGATCGGCCAGCAGACGGTCGGACAAAAATTTCTTGGTGAAAGATACCAGTGTCCCATCCACATCAAAAAATATGCCTTTTATCATTTCTTCTTTTTTGCTCCTGTCTTGTAATCCTCCGCCGTGGCCAGCAGCTCCTCCGCCCCCTCCAGCATGACGGCGGTGGCCTGCCCCCCGCTGAGCCGGGCCAGCTCCTCCCGGCGCTGGGCCCTGTCCAGCCGCTCCACCTTTGTAAAGGTGCGGCCCTTCGCCTCTCCCTTTTCCACGGAGAAATGCACGTCCCCCATGGCGGCGATCTGGGGCAGGTGGGTGACGCACAGCACCTGACGGCCCCGGGACACCTGAAACAGCTTTTGGGCCACCTTCACCGCCGCCCGGCCGGACACCCCGGTGTCCACCTCGTCGAAGATGAGGGTGGTGACCTGCTCCGTCTCCGCCAGCACGTTCTTCAGCGCCAGCATGATCCGGGACAGCTCGCCGCCGGAGGCGATCTTGTTGATGGGCTTCAGCGCCTCCCCCACGTTGGCGGACATGAGAAAGCGCACCGTATCCATGCCGGTGGCGTCCATGCCGCCGGGGGCGTCCTTGGGGGCGAACTCCACCTGGAACTGGACCTTGGGCATGTCCAGCGCTTTCAGCTCGGACTGGATGCGCCCCGCCAGCTCCTCCGCCGCCTTATGCCGCCGGGCGGACAGCTTCTCCCCCAGTTTCACCGCCTGGGCCTGCGCCTTTTCCAGCTCCTTGTCCAGCCGGTTCAGCCGGTCCTCGGAAAACTGGATGGCGTCCATCTCCTCCCGGCATCTGTCCAGGTAGGCCAGCATCTCCCCCACCGTGCCGCCGTACTTCTTCTTCAGCCGGTACAGCCGGTCCAGCCGCTCCTCGATCTCGTCCAGCTCTCCGGGGTAGAAGTCCAGCGTCCCCCGCAGGTCCCGGACCAGTTCCGCCAGATCGTCCGTGTCGCAGCGCAGCCGCTCCGCCTTTTCCGACAGCTCCTTCAGGTCGGGGCTGTACCTCCCACCCTGGGACAGGCGGTTTTCCGCCTCCATCAGCAGGGATACCGCACCCTCGCCATCCTCACCGCCGGTGAGGGCCTGCCACGCCCCGTCCACGGCGTCGGTGAGCCGCTCGGCGTTGCGCAGCACCTCCCGGCGCTGGGAAAGCTCCTCGTCCTCGCCCTCCCGCAGCTCCGCCTTCTCCAGCTCCTCGATCTGGTAGGTGAGGGTGTCCAGCCGCCGGGCCTTCTCCCCGTCGTCCATCTGGAGCTTTTCCCGCTCCCGGCGCAGGTCCCGGACCTGGCCGTAGGCCGCGGAAAAGGCCTCCAGCTCCTTCTCCGTCCGGCCGAAGCTGTCCAAGTAGCCCAGATGGCACTCCTCGTCCAGCAGCTGCTGGCCGTCGTGCTGGCCGTGGACGTTCACCAGCTGCTGGCCCAATTCCCGCAGCTGGGTGACCAGCAGGGGCCGCCCGTTCACCCGGCAGGCGTTTTTGCCGTCCGCCTGGATGGTCCGCTCGATGAGCAGCTCCCCGTTCTCGTCGGGGCCCGCGCCCTGCTCCTCGAACCAGGGCAGGGGGGGCAGGTCCCGGAACAGGGCGGACACCCGGGCGGTCTTGCTCCCGGTGCGGATCAGGTCCCGGCTGGTGCGCTCCCCCATGATGGCCCCAATGGAGTCGATGACGATGGATTTGCCCGCGCCGGTCTCACCGGTGAGGACATTGAACCCCTGGTCAAAGGTGATGTCCGCCTGGGAGATCACCGCGATGTTCTCAATGTGCAGTAAACTGAGCACGTTCCCTCACCCCTCCAGCATAGACTCGATCTCCCTGGTCAGCGCCTCCGCCACCTGATTGGTGCGCATGATGAGGATGGCCGTGTCGTCCCCCGCCAGGGAGCCCACCAGCCCCTCCAGCTCCATGCCGTCCAGGGCGGCCCCGGCGGCGGGGGCCAGACCGGGCATGGTCTTGACCACCACGATGTTCTGGGCCACGTCGCAGGAGATGACCCCCTCTTTGAATATATTTTGCAGACGGCCGGCCGCCGCCCGCCGGGGGGGCAGGGCGGCGGAGGCCACGTAATGGTAGCTCCCCCCCTCCCCCGGCTGCTTCACCAGGTTCAGCTCCTTGATGTCCCGCGAAATGGTGGCCTGGGTGGCCCGGATGCCCCGCCGCCCCAGCTGGTCCAGCATCTGCTCCTGAGTCTCGATGTCCGTCTCCGCAATGATGCGCAGGATCTCCGCCTGTCGTTTGGCCTTCAAACCGTTCACGCCTTTCCCAGCTTTTGATTGATGCGCTCATAAAAGCTCCGCCCGGTGAGCTTCACCATCTGGGTGGTCTGCCTGGACCGGCGGCACTCCACCCAGTCCCCGGGCTGCACCCGGAACGCCCGCCCCCCGTCCACCGACAGGTAAGCGGTTTTTTTGCTCCCCGGTGCCAGCCGCACCCCCACCGACCTGGCCGCGTCCAGCACAAAGGGCTTGGCGTGGAGGGAGTGGGCGCAGATGGGTGCGATGATGATATTGGCCGCCGTGGGCTCCACGATGGGCCCCCCCGCCGCCATGGAGTAGGCGGTGGACCCGGTGGGGGTGGACACCACGATGCCGTCCCCGGAGAAGGAGGAGATGGTCACCCGGTCCCCAGTGACCTCCAAATCCAGTACCCGGGCCACCGCCCCCTTGGTGAGCACCGCGTCATTGAGGGCCTGCTGGTCGAACACCCGCCGCCCCTCCCGGCGCACGGACACGTCCAGCATCATCCGCCGCTCGATGCCAAACCGCCCCCCGGCCAGGCGGGCCAACAGGGACAGCTCCCCGTGCTCCAGCTCCGCCATGAAGCCGATGCTGCCCAGATTCACCCCCAGAATGGGGATATTCCGGGCGTTGGCCTCATGGGCGGCGTGGAGGATGGTGCCGTCCCCGCCGAAGCACACCAGCACGTTGGCGTCCTCCAGCTCCTCCTCGATCTGGCCCAGGGCCGTCCCGGCGGGCAGGTCCAGGCGGCTGCCCTGGTCCACCTCGAAGGGCAGGCAGATGGCGGTCTGGGCCCCGGCGTTCTCCAAAATCCGCTGGGCGGCCTGGGCCGCCCGGAGCCCCCGGTCCCGGTAGGGGTTGGGGCACAGCACAACTTTCATGTTTTCCTCACCCCTTCAGCGCCTGGTGGGAGCGGTCCACCAGTTCCCTCAAGTCAAACGCAAGTTTCTCCCCGGCCCCCGCCTGGAGAAAGCCCAGGTATTCGATATTTCCCTCCGGCCCCCGGATGGGGGAGAAGTCCAGCCCCAGCACAGAGAAATCCGCCTGGGCGGCGTGGTCCAAAAAGCGCTCCAGCACCTCCAGATGGACCGCTGGGTCCCGGACCACCCCTTTTTTACCCACCTTGTCCTTCCCCGCCTCAAACTGGGGCTTCACCAGGGCGGCGACTTGGCCTCCCTGGGCCATCAGGGGCCGCAGGGCGGGCAGGATCAGCCCCAGGGAGATGAAGGACACGTCGATGGAGGCGAAGTCCAGGGGCTCGGGGATCTGCTGTGCGGTCAGATACCGGGCGTTGGTGCGCTCCAGGCACACCACCCTGGGGTCGTTTCGGATGGACCAGGCCAGCTGCCCATAGCCCACGTCCACGGCGTACACCTTTTTGGCCCCGTTTTGCAGCATACAGTCGGAAAAGCCGCCGGTGGAGGCACCGATGTCGGCGGCAGTCTTACCCGTCAGGGTGATGGGAAAGACCCGCATGGCCTTCTCCAGCTTCAGGCCCCCCCGGCTCACGTAGCGCAGGCCGCCCCGGACCTCCAGGGGCGCATCCTCCTCCAGGGCCAGCCCCGCCTTGTCGCAGCGCCGCTCCCCGGAGTACACCTGCCCCGCCATGATGACGGCCTGGGCCTTTTGCCGGGTGTCCGCCAGCCCCCGCTCCACCAGCAGCAGGTCCACACGCTTTTTAGCCACGGTCCATCACCTCCAGCGCGCGGCGGGCAATGCCGTCTCCGTCGATGCCGCACAGCACCCTCAGCTCGGGCACCGTCCCGTGCTGCACAAACCGGTCCCCCAAGTTCACCAGGGCCAGCCTGACCCCGCTCACACTCCGCAGGGCAAGCTCGGCGGCGATACGCCGCCCCACGCAGCCCGCGTCCACGCACTCCTCCGCCACCACCAGCCGTCCGGTCTTTTTTGCGCAGGCGACTATGGCCTCCACGTCCAGGGGGGCGATGCTGTTGAGCTTCACCACCTGGGCGGATTTTCCCTTTTTCTCCAGCAGGCGGGCGGCCTCCAGCGCCTCGTTTATCATGGTGCCGTAAGCGGCGATGGTCACGGACCCGCCCGGACGGATGACGCTGGCCCCCTCCACGCCGCACAGGGCCTTAAACTCCCCCTCGCCCCCCTTGGGGTAGCGCACGGCCACCGGGCCCCTCACCTTCTCCACCGCGTGGCGCAGCATGGCGCGCAGCTCCTCAAAGCTGGCGGGGCAGTAAATTTTCATCCCGGGCACCGAGCTGAGGTAGGCCACGTCGAACACGCCGTGGTGGGTCTCCCCGTCCTCGCCGGACAACCCCGCCCGGTCCACCCCCAGCACCACGTGCAGCCCCTGGATGGCCACGTCGTGGATGAGCATGTCATAGGCCCGCTGCAAAAAGGTGGAGTAGATGGCCGCCACCGGGATGGCCCGCTGCTTGGCCATACCCGCCGCCATGGCTACCGCGTGGCCCTCGGCGATGCCTACGTCAAAAAAGCGATTTGGGTACTCCCGGGCAAAGCCCACCAGCCCCGTGCCGTCGGGCATGGCGGCGGTGATGGCCGCCACATCCTCCCGCTCCCGGGCCAGCTGGCGCAGGGTGTCCCCGAACACGCTGGAAAAGCTCTCCCCGCCCGCCTTGAGGGGCGTCCCGTCCTCCACCCGGAAGGGCCCCACCCCGTGGAAACGGTCGGGTTCCCGCTCCGCAGGTGGATAGCCTTTTCCCTTTACAGTCTTGATGTGAAGCAGGACGGGGCCGTTCAGCTCTTTGGCGTAGCGCAGCAACCGGGTGAGGTAGCTCACGTCGTGGCCGTCCACCGGGCCCAAGTAAGTAAAGCCCATGTCCTCGAACATGCTGCAGTGGAGGACGGCGTTTTTCACCGCCTGCTTGGCCTTGTGGGTAAAGCGGTACAGCCCGCGGCCCGCGGCGGTGGCGCCGGTGACTCGCTTGTAAACCTTTTTAAACTGCAAATACTGGGGCTTGAGCCGCTGCTGGGCCAGATGCCGGGCCACCCCGCCCACATTTTTGGTGATGGACATACCGTTGTCGTTGAGGATGACCACCAGCTGCTCCCCGCTCTGCCCCGCGTCGGACAGCCCCTCGTAGGCCAGCCCGCCGGTCATGGCCCCGTCCCCCAGCATGGCTAAGACGCAATAGTCCTCCCTGTTGAGGGTCCTGGCTCGGGCCATCCCCAGGGCCACCGACACCGCGTTGGAGGCGTGGCCGGCGATAAAAGCGTCCGAGCGGTGCTCCCGGGGCTTGGGGAAGCCGGACAGGCCGCCCAGCTTGCGCAGTCGGTCCATCTGGCCCCCCCGCTGGGTGAGGATCTTGTGGGCGTAGCACTGGTGGCCCACGTCGAACACCAGCCGGTCGGTCTCCAGATCGAACACCCGGTGGACGGCCACCGTGGCCTCCACCACCCCCAGGCTGGAGGCCAGATGGCCCCCGGTCTTGGATACGCTGGCGATGATCTGCTCCCGCAGCTGGTCGCACAGCAGCTTTGCCTGGATGTCGGTCAGGGTATTCAGCTGTTCCGGACCCATGGACCCCACTTCCTTTCGCCGGGGCAGGCCTCACATCCTTCGCCGCCCCTCCTCAAATCCCCAAAAAGCCGAAGGACGGCTTTGGGGGACACCCCTCTTCCCTCTCAAAATCCGTACACGATAAAACCGCCCAGCAGGCCCACCGCCACGCCCAGTACCGCCCCCATGGCCACCTGGAAGGGGGTGTGGCCGATGAGCTCCTTCAGCTCGTCCTCAAACTCCTCCGGCCTGACCTCGCTCCAGTTGCGCAGGATGTAGTTGAGCACCTTGGCCTGCTCCCCCGTCTCCCGGCGCACGTTGGCCGCGTCGTACATGACGATAAAGGCCATCACCGCCGCCACCGCAAACACCGGCGTGTCAAACCCCGCGCTCATGCCGCAGGACACGGCGGCGGCGCACACCAGGGCGGAGTGAGAGCTGGGCATACCGCCCCCGGTGGTGAGATAGGTGATGTCGAACTTCCGATAGACCGCCGTGGCGATCAGCAGCTTCAGCACCTGGGCCAACGCCCAGGCGGAAATGGCGATCAACAGGACCGGACTGACCATCACACATCTCTCCTTCGTCATGGGCGGGCCCGCGGCCCCCGCCTCAATTTTTCCGCGCCGCCAGCGAGTCGGCAAGGGCACACAGGAATTCTGAGCGCTCAAAGACCCCCTGTACGCTCCGCTTGGCCTTTTCCGTCAGCTGGCCCACCAGCTCCCGGCACCTGTCCAGGCCGTACCGGGCGGCGTAGGTATTCTTTCCATTTTGGACGTCGGAGCCGATGGGCTTGCCCAGCTCCTCCTGGGTGGACTCCACGTCCAGCATATCGTCCCGGATCTGGAAGGCCATCCCCACATGGCTGGCATACCGCCGGGCCGCCTCCCACTGGTCCGGAGTGGGCTCCACGGTCGAGGCCGTCAGCCCCAGCAGGCAGGCCGCCTCCAGCAAAGCCCCGGTTTTCCAGGCGTCGATCTGCTCCAGGCCGCAGCCGTCGGGCGGCTCCTGACCCTCCCATTTGATGTCCAGGTACTGCCCCGCGCACATGCCGCCACAGCCAGCCGCCCGGGCCAGGATGGCGCAGGCCCTGCCGTTGGCGGCCGAGGTGGTCCGCTTGGAAGAGGCGAGGCGCTCAAAGGCCGCCGCCTGAAGGGCGTCCCCCGCCAGCAGGGCCAGCCACTGGCCGTATTTCACATGGCAGGTGGGCTTGCCCCGGCGCAGGTCGTCGTCGTCCATGCAGGGCAGGTCGTCGTGGATGAGGGAATAGGTGTGAAGCATTTCTACTCCACAGGCATAGTCCAGCGCCGGTTCCATCTCCCCGCACAGCGCCTGGCAGAACTTCAGCGCCAGCACCGGCCGCACCCGCTTTCCCCCGGCCAGCAGGCTGTACCGCATGGCCTCCAGCAGCTCGCCCTGGGGGCCGTCCATGTCGTCGGCAAAGGCGTTTTTCAGCTCCCCTTCCGCCAGCTCCAGGGCCTCCTGATACTCCCGCTTAAAGTCCATCGCCGGTATCCTCCGTGAAGGGAATTTCCTTGTCATCGGCCAGGAGGAGGCTCACCTTCTGCTCGGCCTGGTCCAGCAGCTCCTCGCAGGTGCCAGCCAGCTTTGCCCCCTCCTCGAACAGCTTCAGGGACTGGTCCAGGCCGCACTCCCCCTTCTCCAGCTGGGCCACAATGGCCTCCAGGCGCTCCATCGAGTCCTCAAAGGACTGTTTTTTCACTGCCATGTCCGCTCCTCCTTTTCCTCAACCGCGCAGCGCAGCACGCCGTCGGACACCAGCACGTCCAGCTTGTCTCCCAGCTGTGTCTGGGCAATGGACGACACCACATTTTTTTCCCTTTTGGCGATGGCGTAGCCCCGACCCAGCACCTTCAGCGGGCTCAGGGCGTCCAGCCCCGCCGCCAGACGGCCCAAACGGCCCCGCCGGGCGGTCAGCCTCGCCTCTATTAACAGGGGAAGCCGCGCCTTCTGCGCGTTCAGCCTCTGCCGCTCCCGCCCCGCCTCGCTCCTCAGGGCCAGCCCCATCCGGCGGCGCAGGTCGTCCACCGCCAGCCGCCGGTCCTGGATGGGAGTTTTGACGCTTCGCAGGACACGGCTGTTTTTCAGGCGGTCCAGCTCCCGCCGCCCCGCCGTCAGACGGCCCTGCAGGGCCCGGGCCAGCCGCCGGTCCAGCTGGGCCAGCCGCGCGCGCTCCTCGTTCTGGTCCGGCACCGCCAGCTCCGCCCCGTTGGACGGTGTCGCCGCCCGCAGGTCCGCCACGTAGTCGGCGATGGTCACGTCCGGCTCGTGGCCCACGGCGGAGATCACCGGGATGTTGGACAGGTAGACGGCCCGGGCCACCACCTCCTCGTTGAAGGCCCACAGGTCCTCCTTGGAGCCACCCCCCCGACCGGTGATGATAAGGTCAACATCCGCCCGGTTGTTGACCCGGTGGATGGCGGCGGCGATCTCCCCCGCCGCCTCCGTCCCCTGGACCCGGACGGGGACCACCAGCACCTGGGCCATCGGCCACCGGGCCCCCAGAATGCGCAGCATGTCCCGTACCGCCGCCCCCGCCGGGGAGGTGACCAGGGCGATTTTATTCGGATATTTGGGCAGGGGCCGCTTGTTTTCCGGGGAAAACAGCCCCTCCGCCTCCAGGCGGCGGCGCAGCTTTTCAAACGCCTCGTCCAGCGCTCCCCGGCCGTCCTGGAGCAGCTCGGTGCAGTAGAGCTGGTACTGTCCGTCCCGGGGGTAGACGGACACCCGGCCGAAGGCCACCACCCGCATCCCGTTGGCGGGGCGGAAACGCAGCCTCGCCGCCTCCCCCCGGAACATGACGCACCGCAGGGAGGCATTTTCATCCTTCAGGGAAAAGTAGTGGTGGCCGGAGGGATAGCACTTGTAGTTGGAGACCTCTCCCCGCACCAGCAGCCCGGTGAGCAGGGGGTCGTCCTCCATCAGCTCCTTCACGTAGCCGTTGAGCTGAGATACAGTATAGACAGGTAAATTGGCAATATTCACCCCCGCACCCCCCGCTCCAGGGCCCGATGGGCCAGGATGGCCACCCCCAGGGCATTGTCCGTGGCGTACTGGGGCTGGGCGAACACCGCGCCGCAGGCCCTCTCCATGGTGGAGCGGATCTGCCGGTTGGAGGCCACGCCCCCCGAGCACAGCACGGGCAGGCCGGGCCAGCGCCGCTGGGCTTCCCTGGTGGCCCGCAGCAGCACATCCATGATGGTGTCGATGGTGAACCGGGCGACATCGGCGGGGGCCTCGCCCTTTTCCGCCAGCTCCTTCACCTTGTTCTCCATGCCGGACAGGGAGAAGGTCAGCTCCTTCAGCTTCACCCGGAAGGACAGCTCCCTCTCCGCCTGGGGGTAGAGCGCGTCCAGCGCCTTGCCCGCCGGGAAGGGCAGCCCCAGCAGCACCCCGGCCCGGTCGATGAGCTGGCCCGCGGCGATATCGCTGGTGCCCCCCACCACTTCGGCCCGGACGGTGTGGCCCTCCGGGTCCACCCGGAGAAGCTCGGTGGTGCCCCCGGACAGGTGCCACGCCAAATGGGGCTTGTCCAGCAGGTCCTCCCGGCCCGCCGACCAGGCCGCCGCGGCCACGTGGCCCTGCTGGTGAGAGCAGGGATAAAAGGGAACCCCCAGGGCCGCCGCCAGGGCGCGGCCCTCCCCCTCCCCCACCAGGAAGCAGGGCATGTAGGAGCCCTCCACCTCCCGGGGGCGGGTGGACGCCCCCACGGCGGCGATCTGCCCCAGCGCCCCGTCGGCCCGGAGCCGCTCCACCATCAGGTGCAGCCGCTTCACATGCTGGAACAAAGCGTCGCTCTGGCGCAGGCCCAGCGCCCCCTCGGGGACGGTGAGCAGCTTCCCCCGATTTTCCGCCCTGCCCTGGCCAAACACGGCGGCGGAGGTGGTGTAATTGCTGGTGTCAAAGCCCAGGCACAGTCCACTCATGGCACTCACTCCTGCTCCGGCACTTCCCCGCGCACAAAGGAGCCCAAAATGCCGTTGATGAACTTGACCACCTCTTCGTCCAGGTAGCCCTTGGCGATCTCCACCGCCTCATTGATGGCCGCCCGGTTGGGGATGTCGGGCATATACAGGATCTCATACATAGCCACCCGCATGATGGCGGAGGCCACCCGGTCGATGCGGTAGAACCTCCAGCCCTTGGCGTACTTCTCGATGTAGCCGTCCAGCTCCGCCCCGTGGCCCCCCACCCCCAGCACCAGCCGGGTGATATAGTCCCGCTCCTCCGGGCCGGGGAACTGGGTATACAAGGGCTCGTCCTGGGAGCGCTGGGCAAAGGACTCCTCGGTCAGCTCCCGGTCCAGCATCTGCCGGGCCGACTCATCGGAAAAGGCCAGCTCAAAGGCGAAATGGACGGCGATCTCCCGGGCGGTGCTTCTGTTCATGGGGACTCCTCCTCTCCCGGCGGCCGCGCCGGGCTGTCTCATCGGGCACAGCGGCCCATATTGTATATTCGTTTTATTATACACGAACGCCGCAAAAAAAGAAACCCCTTTTTTCATGAAAAAAGCGGCCGCCGCGGGGTGTGTTCCGTGTCATCTCAACAAGCTGAGAGCCGGACCCTCGGCCCGGCTCTCCAACGCGATTCACTTTTGGAAGGTCACACCCACCACAGTGACGTTGACCTGGGCCACCTCCAGCCCGCTGGTGTTCTCCACGGCGGCAAACACCGCCTCCTGCACCGCCTTGGCCACGTCGGTGACCACATAGCCGTACCGCACCAGGATGGACAGGTCCACGGTGACCCGCTCGTCCTCCACCCACAGGCGCACGCCCTTGGTCAGCGCCTTCCGGTTGGCGGTGGCGGTGCCCTCGCTGTTCAGGCCCGACCCCAGAGAGCTGACCCCCTCCACGTCCACCGCCGCGGCGGCGGCGATGATGGTGAGCACCTCCTCGGAAATGCTGACGCTGCCCAGCTCACTCTCGTGGGAGATATATTCCCTGCCCTCGGCCATGTCGCCTCACGCTCCTTTACCAAATGCTGAGGCTATTATATCACCCTGTCCCAAAAATTACAATCCTTATTTTGGGGCGTCTCTAAAGGTGTTATCACGCTCACGGCTCAGTTTCAATCACCTTGATCTTATCCGCCGCCAGCCCCGTCTCCTCCTTGACGATCTCCATGATCTTGGTCACGTCGTTCTCACTCAGGCCGTTTTCCGTGGACGACACCACCACGCTGGCGCTGTTCTCGTTGATGAAGCACACGCAGTCGCCGTAGCCCTTGGCGGTGACCAGGTTCTCCACCTGGGCCTCGGACATGGTCTGGGCCGCCATGGTCTGGATGGAGGCGTTGGCCTCGTCGATGATGTCCTGCTGGGCGCCCGCGTCCGCCGCCGCCTGCTGGAGCAGCTCCAGGGCGCTGTCCCGGGCCTGCTGGCGGTTGAGCCGGGCGGAGGCGAAGTAGCCCGTCTGCTCCCCGGCGGCGCTGGGGGAGGCGCTGGGGTCGGCGGAGGCGCCGGGCTGGGCGCTAGACTGGGCGTCCCCCGCCCCCTTGCCGCCTCCGGCCTGCTTGCCGTCCTTGCCGTTGACCAGGGCGGCCTGGCCCAGCAGCTTGCCGTCCCCTCCGCCCTCCGCCGCCGCGGCCTCCCGGCCGTAGGACCAGTTCAAATACACCGCCGCCCCCACAAACAGCACGATGGCCACCACGACCGCGTTTCGTTTCCACACACTCATGATCCAGTCCTCCAATTCATCTTCTTCATTTTTGGGGGCTCATCCCCCTTTGCATATGGTGATCCGGTCCGTCCCCAGCCCGGTGAGGGCGGACACCGCCTGGGTGAGCAGCAGGCGCACTTGCGCCTGATCCCCTCCGGGGCACACCACCACCGCCCCCTGGAACACCGGGGCGCGCTCCAGGCGCACCGCCGCCTGCTGGCCGGAGCCGGTATTGACCACCACCGTTTTCTCCTCCACCTGGCTGTCCCGCTCCCGGCTGGAGGTGGAGCGGTCGGTGAGGGGCACCTGCTCCGCGCCGCTCTTCACCGTGAGCACCACCGTCACCTCCCCCGCCCCCTCCACCTGGGACAGGGTCCGGGACAGCTTCTCCTCCAGCGCCGCCAGGTCGAACTCCTCCCCTGCCCCGCCGGAGGCGTCGGGAGCGGGCTCCTCCCCCTTTCCCGATGGCCACAGCAGCAGCGCCAGCCCCGCCGCCAGCACCAAGAGCACATATTTGTACTTGTCCAGCAGCTTCCACAGCTGTTCCGGCTTCCATTGGACCCTCATGGCAGTATCTCCTCGTAGTGTTGCCGCTGGACGGGCACGCCCAGCTCCTCCTCCAGCAGCCGCTCCATCCGGCCGCGTTGCTCCGGAGTCCACTTCCCCCGGGCGGTGACCTCCCAGGGGCAGGGCACGCCGTTCTCGCCATAGCCGAAGGTCACCTCCACACCGCATTCAAAGCCGAATTCTCTCGCCTTGTCCATAACATATGCGGCGGTCTCCTCCTCTATGATAGCCAGATAGAGCTGTTCGTTGCGCTCCTCCAGCTCCCGCTCATACTGTTGGGATCGGTCCCGCCAGCCCTCCACCGCCCGGGTGAGGGCGGCGGCGTCCAGCGCGTCCAGCACCGGCCCCGCCGCCGCCAGCAGCAGGGCCATCCCCCCCGCCAGGCGGCACACCTTTTTTACGCTCCCCTCCGGGGCCAGGGCCTCCGCCAGGGCCAGCACCAGCGCCGCCGCCGTCACCCCCAGCAGCCAGGTACGCACAAAGCCCATCATGCGGCGGCCACCGACAGGCAGGACACCAGGGTGATGAGCAGCAGCAGGCAGCTGGCCCCCATCATCCCCAGCACCAGGCCGAAGGCGGAGCTGAGCCGGTCCACCAGGGCGCAGGGGGGGCCGCTGCCCAGGGCGGAGGCCAGGGCAGCCACCAGCTTATAGGCCAGGTAGTGCACCGCCAGCCGCAGCAGGGGCACCAGACACAGCCCCAGCACGGTGACCATGCCGAACACCCCCACCGTCCCCCGGAGGACCCCGGCGGAGGCCAGCACCGTCTCCGCCGCGTCGGACAAAATGCCCCCCACCACCGGCACCGCCCCGGAGATGGCGAACTTGGCCGCCTTCACCGCCGCCGCGTCCGCCGTCCCCGCCACCACCCCGCTGGCCGTCAGGTAGCTCACAAAGGCGATGGTGGCGATGGTGAGAACCGTAGTCACCGCCCACTTCAAAAGGTCCGCCATCCGCTTCAGCTCCTCCCTTCCCAGGGCCGCCTGGGCCACCGAGGCGGCGATATAGCCGTACAGCAGGGGCACCAGCAGCCCACTGATGAGGTTGGCCAAGAGCCCCGAGAACAGCGCCGCCGCCATCTGCCGGGCCGCCGCCCCCGTCACCGCCCCGGTACACGCCGTCACCACCGCCACCGCTGGCAGAAGCACGTTGGCGAAGGAGGCCATGTTCTCCATGGCCCCCCGGCCCAGCCCCAGCAGGGAGTTCACGTCCGCCACCGCCACCGCCGCCACCGCCAGTGTCCCCGCCAGGGAGGCGGCCTTCACGCTCCCCTTCCCCAGCTCGCCCACCGACTCCGCCAGGGCGCAGAACATCAAAATCACCAGCAGCAGGGCCCCCGACCGGGCCGCCTTGCGCACCGCACCGCCCAGCTCCCTGGTTCCCGTGTCCAGCAGGGCCTCCAGCCCCTCGTCCAGCGAGGCCCCGTATTGAGCCGTGCTGCCGCTCTCCTCCGCCGCCCGCTGGAGCCCCTCCAGGTCGATGAGCTCCTCCTGCCGCTCCAGGGCCTCCTGCCCCGTGAGGGCCCGGGCGGGGAGGCACAGGGCGGACAGAAGGGCCAGCCCCGCCAAAACCGCCCACGCTCTTCCCATGGCCCCGCCCCCTACAGCAGCTGGGCGAGCACATCCAGCACCGCCGCCATCAGCGGCAGAGCCGCCGCCAGGGCCAGGGCCGTCCCCCCCAGCTCCACCGCCGAGGCAAGCCCCCCCTCCTGGGCGTCCTTGCAGAAGTCGGCGGCCAGCCGGGTGACGATGGCGATGCCCGCGGTTTTCATCACCGGCTCCACCACCTGTGCGGACAGCCCCCCGGTCTGGGCCAGCTTGTCCGCCAGCCCCACCGCCGACTCCAGCGCCCCCGAGCAGGACAGCACGATGAGGGCGCAGGCCCCGATGCCCAGGGCCAGGGCGATCTCCGGGGACTGTTTGCGCACCACCACCGCGCACAGCGCCGCCGCCACCGCCGCCGCCGCAATCTTCACCACGCCGCTCACAGCCCGAACAGGTTTTTCACCAGGGTGAACAGGTCGTTGATCTGCCGCACCACGATCATCAGCACCACCACCAGCGCTACCAGGGTGGTCATGGTGGCCATCTCGTCCCGGCCCGACCGGGTGAGCACCTGGTTGAGCACCGACACCAGAATGCCGATGGCGGCAATTTTAAAAATGAGGTCCACGTCCATCATCCGTCCTCCTATGTATGGTTCATTCGGCTCTCCCCCACTCCTCGCATGGGAGTGCCGGCGTGTCATATCCGTCCTTCTAAGTCATGTCGCGGGGCGTTACAGCAGCAAAATAACCGTCAGCAGGCCCGCCACCGCCCCCAGCACCCCGTACACCCGGCCCAGGCGGCTCCGGTCATCCGCCGCCGCCCCCTGGAGGGCGCGCAGCCCCGCCGCCGCGTCCTCCAGGGCCAGCCGCTGGCTGTCCCCGTCGTACCGGCCCAGCACCCCGCCCAGCCGGTCCAGCAGCACCTTGTCCTCCAGCTTCAGCCGGAGGCAGGCACGCTCCAGCTCCTCCCGCCAGATCTCCTGAAAGGCCTGTCCCTCCGGCGAGCGGGCCCGCCGGGCGCACCGGGCAAAAAACTCCGCCGCCGGGCCCCGGACCGCCCGGGCGGCCCCCTCCAGCGCCTGGGGCAGAGGGGCCAACCGCCAGCCCAGCTCCCGCTGGAGGGCGTCCAGCCCCGCCGCCAGCTCCCCCAGGTCCCGCACCCGGCCCTCCAGCCGGGCCACGGCCCCCAGGCCCAGCGCCCCGCACCCGGCGATCACCAGCACGGCCCCCAGCAGCCGGGTCATGGCAGGACCTCCACCCGGGCGGACCGCTCCCCGCCCCGGCGCTCCAGCACCACCAGCCGCCGGAAGGTCCCGGAGGACAGCAGCGCCCGGCAGGCGGGGCGGCGGCCCAGGTCGTCCAGCCCCGTCCCATGGGCGGTGGCCAGCACCGCCACGCCGCACCCTGCCGCCTCGGCCACGGCTTGAACGTCCTCGGCGCCCCCCAGCTCGTCCACCGCCGCCGCCTGGGGATTCATCCCCCGGATGAGGATGGACAGCCCCTCCCCCTTGGGGCAGCCGTCCAGCACGTCAGTGTGCCGCCCCACATACAGCTGGGGCTCCCCCCGCCACAGAGCGGCGATCTCCCCCCGCTCGTCGGCCACCGCCACCCGGTGGGGGGCGCACCCCTCCCCGTCGGACAGCGCCCGCACCAGATCCCGGAGCAGGGTGGTCTTTCCCGCCCCAGGCGGGGCCAGGATCAGGGTGCTCAGCACCCGCCCATCCTCCGTCAGCCGGGGCAGCAGCGGACCCGCCAGCCCGGCGACGCTCCGGGCCACCCGAATGGACAGGGAGGACAGCTCCCGGAGGGTGACGATCTGTCCATCCTTCCTGGCGGCCGTGCCGCACAGGCCCATCCGGTGGCCCCCCCGCAGGGTGACGAACCCTTGCCGCACCCGGTCCAGCGCCGTGTGGGCGGAGGCTTGGGTGGCGTTCTCCACCGCCTGCCGCAGCTCCTCCTCCCCCACGGGCGGGCCCTCCGTCTCCGCCTCCCCCTCGGGGAGCAGCACCGTCATGGGAAAGCCCCGCCGCAATCGAAATTCCTCCGCCCGCTCCAGCTTGTCCCCCCCTAGGGCCCCCAGGCTGGAGCGCAGTGGGACGGGCAGCACCGCCGCCGCCCGCTCCCAGGGTTTTCTTTCGTCCATACCGTTCACCGCCTTTGTACCCCAATCCTATGAGGGCGTGTCCCGAAATATTCCGGCAAGGAAAGGTCAAGGGCGCTCCTTTTCTTTGAAAAGAAAAGGAGCCGAAAAGAAACTTTTAAAAGCGCGGAGCCGTCGTGAGCAGCGGGCTAACTCCGAAGCGGAGGGAAAACCAAGAAGGGGCCGCAGGCCCCGGAGGGGTTTTCCCAGAGTCGGAGGAGTTAGAACCGTGTCGCGAACAGGCGCAGCGTGACAACTGACGCGAAACTTCGTTTCGCGTTCTCGATACGAAAGTATTTACATCTATAAAAGACCCGCCTGGAGCAATGCTCCAGGCGGGTCTAAAGTTCTTTTTCGGTTCCTTTTCTTCCAAGGCAAAGGAATAAACCACTACTTCAGTACGGACACGATACGCTGGACCGCCTCTTTGGTGGCGTCTGCGTCCCCGAAGGCGGTGATGCGGATGTAGCCCTCCCCGCTGGGGCCGAAGCCCGCGCCGGGGGTGGTGACCACACAGGCTTTTTTCAGCAGCAGGTCGAAGAAGTCCCAGGAGGGCGTATCCCCGGGAGTCTTGACCCAGAGATAGGGGGCGTTCACCCCGCCGTACACGGTCAATCCAGCGGCGGTCAGCCCCTCCCGGATGACTTTGGCGTTGTTCAGGTAGTAGTCAATGGCCAGCTTGGTCTGGGCCTTCCCTTCTGGAGAGAGGGCCGCCTCCGCCGCCCGCTGGATGACATAGGGCACGCCATTGAACTTGCTGCCCTGGCGGCGGTTCCACAGCGCCCGCAGGGACACCCCCTCCCGCTCCAGCGCCTTGGGGATGACCGTATAGGCGCAGCGGTTGCCGGTGAACCCGGCGGATTTGGAGAAGGAGCGGAACTCGATGGCGCAGGTCTCGGCCCCCTCCACCTCGAAAATGCTGTGGGGAATCCCCTCCTGGGTGATGAACGCCTCGTAGGCGGAGTCGAACAAAATCACGCTGCCGTGGTCGTTGGCGTAGTCCACCCAGGTCTTGAGCTGGTCATAGGTGGCCGCCGCCCCGGTGGGGTTGTTGGGGGAGCAGATGTAGATGAGGTCGGGCACCTTGCCCCCCTCGGGCAGGCCGGGGAAGAAATCATTCTCCGCCGTACAGGGCAGGTAGACCAGATCCGTCCATTTCTCCCCGTCGAAGTCCCCGGCCCTCCCCACCATGGCGCTGGTGTCCACGTAGACCGGGTACACCGGGTCGCACACCGCCACCACATTGTCCACCGAGAAAATATCCCCGATGCTGCCGCAGTCGGTCTTGGCCCCGTCGGACACGAAAATCTCGTCGTCGGCGATATCCACCCCTCGGGCCTTGTAATCGTCCCGGATGGCGAAGCGCAAAAAGTCGTAGGCGGCGCAGGTCTCCTCGCAGTAGCCCCGGAAGGTCTCCTTCACCCCCATCTCCCGGGATGCCTTCACCATGGCCTCCACCACCGCGGGCGCCAGAGGCTGGGTCACGTCGCCAATCCCTAAGCGGATGAGGGGCATGGGCGGGTTTTGGGCGGAAAAGGCCCGCACCCGGCGGCCGATCTCCGGGAACAGGTAGCCTCCAGGGAGCTTTTGGAAATTCTGGTTAATGTGGGCCATGGGGACCACTCCTTTACTTTATCTGGTTAAATCATTGTACCACAGGCCAAATCCCCCGGTCAATCGGCAGTTTCGCCATCAAACACAGCGACGGCGGGACCCGTCATGAACATTTGGCCGGATTTTTCGTCCCAGCGGACGGTCAGGTCCCCCCCGGCCAGATGGACCACCGCCTCCCGCTCCAACCTCCCGGCGGCCATCATGGCCGCCGCGCTGGCGCAGGCCCCGGTGCCGCAGGCCAGGGTCTCGCCGCTACCCCGCTCCCACACCCGCATCTCCAGCTCCCGCCGGTTCAGCGCCCGGACGAACTCGGCGTTCACCCGGTGGGGAAAGGCGGGGTATCTCTCCACCAGCGGGCCGATGACAGACAGGTCCAGGGCGGCGGGTTCGTCCACCTCCACCACAGCGTGGGGATTGCCCATGGACACGGGGCGGGCGGTATAGTTCCTCCCGTCCAGCAACAGCTCCACAGGCTCCCCCAAGACGGGCGCGCCCATGCCCACCACCGCCCCCGTCACCGCGCCGTCCCGGATGAGCAGGGACAGCTCCCGCTCCCCCGCCCCGGTCTCGATGGTGAGGTGGCGTTTGTCCGTCAGCCCCCGGTCGTATACGTACTTGCCGAAACAGCGGACACCGTTGCCGCACATGGCCCCCTCGGAGCCGTCGGCGTTGAACATCCGCATTTTGAAGTCCCCCCGGTCCGGCGGGCACACGCAGATGATGCCGTCGCCCCCCACCCCGAAGTGGCGGTCCGACAGGCGGCGGGCCAGGCCGGGCAGGTCCTCCGGCAGGCTCTCCATGCAGTTCAAAAAAATGTAGTCGTTGCCCAGGCCGTGCATTTTGGTAAAGCGCATAGGCTCCCCTCCTTACAGGGGAGCCTATGCGGTCAAAGGCACTTCAATGTTCTTTTCCTTGAAAAAAGAACTTTTAATTCGCCGCGGCCTTCCTGCTTCCCCAAAGTATATTGTACTGAAATACGTTTGATTTAGATGGAAGCAGAGCAAAGTCTTAATAATTAATAATATATTTATCCCGTTCCCAAGAGGACACCCGGGTGCGGTACTCATCCCACTCGGCCTCCTTGCCCGCGATGTACTGCCGGGTGACGTGCTGGCCCAGGGCCGCCATCACCAGCTTGTCCTTCTTCATGGCGATAAGGGCCTCCTCCAGGGAGCCGGGCAGGGCCTCCACCCCCCGGCGCTTCCGGGTGGCGGGGGTCATGGCGAAGATGTTCTCCGTCACCTCCGGGGGCGGGGTCAGGCCCTTGGCGATGCCGTCCAGCCCCGCCGCCAGGCACACCGCCAGGGACAGGTAGGGGTTGCAGGCCGGGTCAGGGCAGCGCAGCTCCACCCGGGTGCCCTGGCCCCGGGAGGCGGGGATGCGGATGAGGGTGGAGCGGTTGGAGGCGGACCAGGCCATGTAGCAGGGGGCCTCGAAGCCGGGGACCAACCGCTTGTAGGAGTTGACCAGGGGGTTGGTGATGGCGGCCATACCCTTCATGTGGGCCAGTATGCCCGCGATGAAGGAGTAGCACTCCTTGGACAGCCCGTTTTCCCCCCGCTCGTCAAAGAACACGTTCCTCCCGTCCCGGAACAGGGACATGTTGGTATGCATCCCATTGCCCGCCAGGCCGTAGATGGGCTTGGGCATGAAGGTGGCGTGGAGGCCGTCCCGCTGGGCGATGGTCTTGACCGCCAGCTTGAAGGTCATAATCTTGTCGGCGCACTCCAGGGCGGGGGCGTACTTGAAGTCGATCTCGTGCTGGCCGGGGGCCACCTCGTGGTGGGACGCCTCGATCTCATACCCCATCTGCTCCAAAGCCAGGCAGATACGCCGCCGGGTGGGCTCGCCGTGGTCCAGGGGGCCCAGATCAAAGTACCCCGCCTCGTCATTGGTTTTTGTCGTGGGCTTGCCCTCCCCGTCGGTCTGGAACAGGAAGAATTCCGCCTCCAGCCCCACGTTGAAGGTGTCGTAGCCCATGGCCTTCGCCCGCTCCAGCACCCGCTCCAACACGCCCCGGGGGTCGCCCACAAAGGAGGAGCCGTCCGGGTTGTGCACGTCGCAGATCAGCCTTGCCACCTTGGCGTGCTGGGGCTCCCAGGGGAAGACGACGAAGCTGTCCAGGTCGGGATAGAGGTATTGGTCGGACTCGTTGATGCGGACAAAGCCCTCGATGGACGAGCCGTCCAGCATGATCTGGTTGTCCACCGCCTTCTCGATCTGGGAGGCGGTGATGGCCACGTTCTTCAGCTGTCCGAATATGTCGGTGAACTGCATCCGGATGAACTTCACGTCCTCCTCCCTCACAATACGGATGATGTCTTCCCTGGTGTAGCCCATATGTGACTTCCCCTTTCCCCGGCGGCGGACTCCGCCCGCCCCGTCTGAACTGTCTGATTTTGTGTTTTCTGCTTTCAGCATAGCACAAGAGCGGTTTTTGTCAACAGTTTTTTGCGTCTGTGCAGAATTTTAGCGCACAAAACAGGCTTATACCCCATTCATTCCTGTTTTTTGTAAATTGTCACATGTGGGAGCCGCACCCCCCGATTCGCTGGAAAAATACGAAAAGATAGCCAACTCTTACTTGACCATCCCTTTGTACTCTGTTAAAATATTGTTATTAGAACCACTACCCCCGCATTGATCCCCGCACATCCGATAAAAGTTTGGAGGAATGTACAATGGCTCACAAATATGTCTACCTGTTCTCAGAGGGCAACGCCAACATGCGGGAGCTCCTGGGCGGCAAGGGCGCCAACCTGGCCGAGATGACCAACATCGGCCTGCCCGTCCCCCAGGGCTTCACCATCACCACCGAGGCGTGCACCCAGTACTA